>Ga0153987_1000234_pt1 | contig 19766 bp, 11 predicted proteins | sample TSNC071MetaG_FD_102279 | JGI IMG/M metagenome (GOLD analysis project Ga0153987, IMG submission 102279) | Attine ant fungus gardens microbial communities from North Carolina, USA - TSNC071 MetaG | ecosystem: Host-associated > Fungi > Mycelium > Unclassified | place: USA: North Carolina, William B...
TCAAGCAAGTAAATTATTATAAGGGAAAAATGTATTTATTAAGCAAATTACATTAATTTTATTAAAAAAGTATTTTAATTGCTTTAACTTATTAATTATTTGTGTTTTAAAAATTTTGGGCCACTTTGTCTAATATTAAAATATTATTTGTTGCCTATATTTTTGTGAGCAGTAAAGGAATCGAACCTTTTACGGCTATTAACCAATTCTTTTACAGAGAACCACCATTACCAATCGGATCACCTGCCCTTATATAAAACATTAACTTTCCTTAGCAATATAATATTAATTAATATAACTCTCTTTTATAATATAAATATAAAATATGAACATTTGAGTTAGGAATAATAACTATTTAATATGGTCTATAATTTATTATTTCAATGATGATTTAATCCAAATAAAAATCCAATTCCAAATACATATCCTTATAATAATACCTGTTGCTTTAGATTTTAGATGTTCAATATTTTTTTGTACTGTTACCTGTAATTCCAATAACAATAAATGCAGCCTAAACAATATATAGCATAAGCTATAAGGTAAAAATATAGGGGGTGTAATTTCAATTTATGAAACATTTAGTTTTATGATTAAATATATATTATATACTTGATTAATAAGGAGCTATATCGAATGTTATTAGTATACTAGGTACTAATATGATAAATGCTACCGCTACAGGTAATAAATTTAACCAACATAAATCGATTAATTGATCATATCTTAATCTAGGTAAAGTTGCTCTGCACCAAACAAATAAGAAACAGAAAATACAAGTTTTTAAACCTAAAATTATAGATTGTAAATTAAAGAAAGAATCATTAATAAAGATTTCAGGTAAATTATATCCTCCTAAGAATAAGATAGCAGTTATACAACTAAATAATACTATTGAAGAATATTCACCTAAAAAGAAAAAAACAAAAGGTACAGATGAGTGTTCAGTGAAGAATCCAGCAACTAATTCTGATTCCATACAAAACGGTAAATTTGTAAATTAATACAGCTTTAATTTTTTTAATTATTTTAAATTTTGCCAATTGGTTCTATGTGTAAATTAAGCTAGATAGTTTAATTTTTTAATCTAAAGATAATTTAAAGTTTTCATAAAAAGTATTTACCTTGAAAAAGTTTTCTGATTTAAGCTATCTTAAGAAATTTTACAAAAGAGTTGATTTATTTAAATTAAACTCATAGCCCCTTGGTTTTTTTTAATTTTTATAAACTTTAACTAGCTTTTCAGGGTTAAAAACTCTATAATCCTATTGGATTTTTTCAATAAATCTTACCCCTTTTTTTATCGTGATGTTGGATGTTCGATACCTTATTTGGGTATTACCCCTAAAAAAAAATATTCATAGGGTGTCCAATACTCAAGGCGAAAAATATATCTTTTATTTGGTCCTGGTTTGCTTATAGCTTTTATAGCTTCTCAATATCAATAATACTTTGTTTGGGGTTCCCTTAAATAAAATATTCCTTTTATATTATATACGAATCTTACGCTTCATTTTTGCTATAGCTCTATGTTTATTTTTTATCGTGTAATAAACTACCCTTTAGTACGCAAAACAAACCAAAGATATACTTATATATATAAAAATATATAATTATTGGAAAGGGAAGATTTTAAATTAAAATTTGAGCCTGCGGGGCACCAGTAAAGCATTCTTTATAGATCTCTTTTACCTTTGGATATTTAATCTTTTTATGAAATTGTTAAATAACAAAAATAAAATTATTTAGGTATTTTTATTAGATATACTTATCGTATCTGCAATATAATATTTTTTGTTTTACTTTACTAGTAAAAACTAATTTTTTTAATGTTTAAAACAGTCCCTAGAGCTATTTTAGATCCTATATATAGTTTCTTATTTAAGTTATTATATTAATTTAGATTAATTAGGATTAATAGGGAACAATAGCCTTTAACTTTAAATTTTCAGTTACAATTTAAATAGTTTATAATTTGAAAGGTTTCTATTTTATATAATTTTACTGGCAATAGTCAATAGTATAGGAGCACTTAGATTTAATATATCTGTAACTTGACCAGGGCAGTTGTTTTTCTTTTCCTTTTCTGCACATATAATGCTTAATTAAAAAACTATAAATAAGAAAATAAAACTTAAACATATAATATTAAAACTCGAGAAAATTTGAAAATATAAGACCGAGTAATTAAAAATTTTTGTTTACCATATTTACTATGCCTTTCGACAAAGATTGGACTATATCATCTTTAAATTCAAGTACCGCGTATAGTCTCTGAGGATCCTACTTTAATATTATCTGTTTTTAGTATAGCATAGCATAGAAATCAATTAGATAAATATTATTTGGTTTCCTGCTGATTATCCATTGATACTTATTTAATTAAAGTAAAGTTAACTTTTTAAATAAAGTCTATACTTGAAATTTTCACTTTTGTTCTAAGTATTCAAGTCTTTAGGATATTCCAGCATATAGCGATATTTATCAATAGAGGCCGAACTAATTAATTGCTTTCTCACCATTGGCACTAACAATTTAAAACTATTAAGTGGTTACGATACGAGTTACTTAGTACTATCTAATACTCTTTTGCGCTAAATGTCTTTAATAGTAGGCTAGCCTCTTGTAAATCAAATGGAGTTCTAGATGTTTCAGCTAAGATAGCAATAAAATAAAATATAAATACTGGTAACAATGGTACTATAAACCAAATAGCTTGTTGACTTTCTATTATAGTAGTGAAATTTAATGATCCAGTTAATAATATTATTATTAATATTGCTGAACTTAAGATTAATTCATAAGATATCATGGCTGCTGTTGATCTTAAACTTCCTAAAAAGGCATACTTAGAATTTGCTGACCATCCAGCTAATAATACTCCATATACACCTAATGAAGATAAAGCTAAAGTATATAAAATTCCTAATGATAAATCTGATAATGTTAATCCTTGTCCGAAAGGTATAATCCCCCACTAATATATCATATTCTTTTGTAGATCTTTTTATATGAATAATAAATTATAAAGTTTAAATTAAGTATTTACAGCTATTTTTGCTTTACTATTTTCTAAAGCATAGAGGAAATTACATATGATTTTATTCATTCTTGAGGTATTGATGATTTATTAAATCTTATTTTATATAACCGATTTTTTTTATTCTATTAGTCCACAAGATAAATTAAATATTGAAATTAAGTATTACCAAAACAAAAAAAGTAAACAAAACAAAACAAAACTAAAAAAAACTAAAAAAACTTAGTATATGTAAAAATAATTTAATTTATTTTAATTTAATTAATAAACCTTTATGACTCGTAAAGCGTCCATCAAATAACCAAGTTAGCTAATATAGTTCTAGTGATAGTTCTAGTTCTAGTGCGGTGAATTTATCTTAACTACAATTAGGAATGATTCTGCACAATTTTAATATTTTTAGTATTTAATTTAATATTAAATTCTTCATTAATGGATATTTTAAATGAATAAATCTAATGTCCGTATTTGTATGCTTTAGTTAATTTATTAAAATTTCTGTTACACCCTTTACCTCACCCGGTTAACATAAGGTTTAATCAAAAGATTGAATACAATGATAAATTAAATATTTTTGTTTAGATATATGAAATATCATCATAGTTTGACCTTTTAAATAAAATCACTATGCTGTTAAATCTCCTAACATTGAACCATATTGGACTTATCTTATGTCCTGTCCTGTACTGTACTGTTTTAAAATACGGAGCTTTAATTTCTGGAGCTGTTAGAGTTTTAGCTCCTTTAATTCTTAAAAAATTTGTGTAGAAAAAAGCGGTTTTTACAGCTAGGGGTGCAAAAAAGAAATAGATTTAAAATAAATTAATTAACTATTATAATTTAATAAATATAGAAAAGCTATATAAATACAATTGGACTATATTTTTAATATAAAGTAATTAAATAAAAAATTTTTAACTAACCTTATACTATTTCACGTATAGTCTCTGAGGATCCTACTCATAATATTATATTTAACCATATAATTTTGGTTTCCTGCTGATTATCCATTAAAATTGAAATTGTTACTATATATAGAGAGAGTATTCAAGATATTAGGAGCTTCCAGCATATAGTGAAATTTTAATTAGGCCAGGTTTTTGAATTACTTCTTCTTGGGTATTGTAATTAAATTAACAAAACCTAATAAACTAAAGATTAAAGTTGATATTGGGGCTAAATAGAATAAAACCTTATTAGATTGAGAAGGTATTACTGTTTCTTTTACTATTAATTTTAATGCATCTGCAAAAGGTTGTAATACTCCGTAGTAACCTACTGTATTAGGTCCTACTCTTCTTTGGTGAGCAGCTAATTGTTTTCTTTCTATTATTGTCATAAAAGCTACTGCTAATAAAACTGGTAACAGTACCGATAATACATCCATTAAATTAAATAGTAAACTTAATAGAACAAAAGCTATATTGTTGATATTTATTCCTAACATTTATTTTTTATTTTTAATTTTATTTTTATTTTTCATTTAATTTATTATTAAGGTTTAATTTTGAGTACTAAATTTTAATTTTTATCTTGCCATTAGCCTATATTAAGGTTAAAACAGCCTACAAAAACAAACACCCCCAGCCCAAACAAACAAAATACTTTTCCCTCGTAATTTTATTTGCACACCTTGCTTAATGTTATGAGTTGATCTAAATCCTAAAAAGGCTATTCTAGAATAGCTATACAATAAAATAGATTTATAAGAAACCTTTAATTTTAAAGAATTGCAGCAGTGAATATTATTTAAATATTAAGATCTAGCCTAAGCAAGTGCTTGTTTTATTTCCGCTAAGGGTACAGCTATTTTAATATTAAACTTCAACAAGAATAAAAAGATTAATATAAATTATAGTTTTTTTCAAGTATTATTAAACTAAATGAAATTACTGTTTTTTATGATTAATTTATTTTAAAAAAACTAAAACTAAATTTTTACTGTTGCTTTTATTATAAATATCAATTTGTCTGGTTGCATACATCCGTTATTGTAGGATTGACATTCAAATCATTTTTTAGTTTTATAACCTAATACTAATAAGTATTTTACTTAAAGAATTTACAAAGAATTGGGTTAAATTTTTGTACTAAATTAATGGTTAATTACTTTAGCTTAACAGTGCTAAGTATAATACTTAGTTAATATAGACTATTTTTTTTGTTTAGTTAATTAAATTATTATATTTATTTAGCTTATAGCTTTTTTAATTTATTTATATAACTCTTTTTAAATTACTTTAGATATTATAATTGCCTAATATAAGGCACAGAAAAGCAAATCATTATTGATATGACCTGTTATCTTCTCTTACTCTTATTATTATCTGCTTCAACCTTATAAGTATTTTAGAAAGGTATGCTGCAAGTAAATAAAAATATGAGAAGGGGTTTGACACTATAACTATATAAAATTATAAGCCTAAGAAGATTTGAACTTCTACAGATTCCTCATCAAGAAATTATTCTACCCTTAAATTATAGGCTCTATTTAATGAACATTTCCCCAAAAACAAATTGTGGTAACCTTAAAAAAACAATTTTGGTATTCTACCCTTTTAAGGGACCCCTGAACAATTAGAGGCACTGAAAACCAAAAACTACTTTAATTTTTAACCTTGCCTTAGGGAGAAAGATTGTTGAGATTGACTAAACGGAATGGAAACCTCACCAGCAAAGCAATAGTTCCTAGTATTTTTGTTGTTTTCTATTTTTTACGAACTAAAGGGAGGAAATTCAATTATAAAATTTTGTACTAATATAAAATTAGACTTAGGTAATACGTTTAACTTAACTACTTTTAGTAGTAAATTAATATTTAAATAAATAATAAATAAAGTAATTAAATAAACTAATTTACAATAGGCGCTGTGCACCTTTACTTAAAGTAAATTGTATATTGATAAATAAAATAATAAAACTCTTTATAAATAAAAAAATAGTAATTCACGGTTCTCGATTCAAATTTAATCCAGAAATAAAAAATAAATTAATTAAATTAGTATTAAAAAAATAACTAGATAATAAAATATTATATTAAGTAGTCCGCTACCTATAACATCCTCTAATCTTTAACTTTATAATAAAATATTTTTCTTTTTTTTATTATATTTTATTATATGATATACTTTTATTAATTTTCTTAAAACTTTAAATTTATAATATTTCATCAAGCAAAAGTTCAGTTAAATTCAGTTAATATTAGTTAAGTTAAGTTTAGATCTGTTTCAGATAGGGGGTTTAGTTACCATTATTATTATATATTCAGAGCATATATGTTGCCTTGGTCAAATAATAAATATTGTATACAAGCTAATTCAAGTTAAAAAATAAAATTATATTCTGCATATACTATATTTAGTTTTTTTTAATGGCAGGGTTAAATTTTAATAGCTAAAGTCAACAGCTGTAGTGTGAATTTATAACTAGAATAAATTAAAGACAATTAAATTATATTTATGAAGATACAAGGCTTTTGGTCCATTTATAAAAATAAAAGTAATTATTTATTTTATTGAGAAGCTGAATCAACCCAAACTAAAAAATCTGGAGAAGATACTGCCTCAACTACGATTGGCATGAAACCATGCCAGATACCGCAAATTTCTGAACATTGCAAATTTTCTTTACGATTTTTAATGTAAAAATGGATATATAGCTTGCGCTACCCCAATATATTTTATAACGCTTGCGCTACGATAATTATAAATAGTGAAAATAATATCCTTTATATGGTTTACCGTTTTTTAATTGAATAGATAAATATTTTCTATCTAATTTAATATTAATTGACTCAAAATATTTGATTGTATCTGTAATAGTTTCAAACTCTTTTTCAAAATCAGGACCTTTTACTAAAATAGGTTTATTTTTTTTTTAACCTTTGGAATAACAGCAAAAACTAAATCTTTTTTTCATAATTTTTTGTATTCATCAATAATTAATCCTACTTCTTCAAAGTTATTTGGTTTAGAGTTATCATAATATTTACATAAAAAATGATAGAACTCTTTTTCAATTTTTATATATTTAGAAAGAGTATTTCTTTTTATAATTAACCCTAAGTCTCTTAAATAGTTAATACATGCAGTTAGAGAATCAAATTTAAGAGTTTGACCTCAAGAATCAACAAATTTATTTCCATTTTTAATTTCTAAGATCACTGGAATATTTCTACGAGTACCTAATGTATACGTAATTTGTCTTTCTTTTTGCATTATATCAAGTAACTCTTGAGTGGACATATTACTTTTAACTGCTGTATGAATTAAGCCACTTAACAATAAAAATCTATTAAAATAAGGAAGGTTTGAATCTAAATATTTTTTACATGTCTCTGGGTGAACTTTTAAGACTCTTTTTAACTCAATTTTGGAGCTAGCATGATAATAAAGAGTACTACAAGTTAAATCGTAAACATACACACTTTCACCTTTTGAAGACCCTGCATTAACAACTCTTAATGTATTTAGATCAAATTCTTTATTTAATAAATGATATTGCTTTAAAATTAAAGCATCCTTAACATTAAATTTATTTTTATCTAACTTAAATATAATTAATTTAAAAGCACCTAATCCTTTTTGAGCAAGTAAAGGTAAAAATTTTCCCATTAAAGGAAAATCCCCTTTAAAGTAATAATCCATTTTACGTCTTAACAAGTTAGAAGAACCTACATATTTTTTACCTGTAATCTTATGAATAAACATATATACACCGAAATGCCCTTTATAGTTAGAATTACCTGTTAATTCTGAAAAAAGGTTATAATCTTCCTGTGCCAAAGGCAAACTAGATGTCTGTAAATTTAGTTCAACACCTTCAACTTTTAATAATTCTTTTAATTTATAATCAGTAATAGTGATATCCTGATTTAATAATATTTTATTAATTACAGAAGCAGTTGTAGGTTTTCCACTATTAATATGTTCTAACGCTAAAAACTCAAAATTGAAATCTCCAGCTTGTCTAGTAGCAGTTGTACTAAAAGCTCTAGTAGTAATTGTAAAAAAAGTTTTACTAATAGGGGCACAAGCCATTAAACTTATACGCTTATCAAATAAAATAGAATTATTAAGAATACTTTGATTAATTTCACTATGCAATAAAATACTATAATAAGCAACTTTAAGATTGAAAATGTTATAATAATAATTTATAATACAATTAATTAAAAATAGCTTAAATTATTTACATTAAAATAAAAGTTTAGCAAACTATCGTAAAAATTTTTCCCTAAACACACTAATTATTATGTATATCTAATAAACAGAAAATATAATAAATTATACTTTCCTGCACCCTTTCAGGTGGGGTTTGACTATACCTTAAGCATTATAATAGTAATAAAAATAATACCAACTACCGTCTAGTCGATGAACTGCACACCCAATAATAATAAAATACTTGGTGGTTGGGTGCGGATTACCCATTGAATTATCAATCATGATTTTACCATACCGCGAGTCATTACCTGCGCCATAAGATATATTACTACTCCTACTTGGTTCTGATTGCTTTAGGGCGTTCCCGCAATTTGATAGTTTATAACTATAGGTTCACTATAATTTAGGCCATAAGACCGTAGAATGTACCAGTTCTTTCAGCTAAGAAAGATAGTTGATTTAATCTACCAGGGCAAGCATCTAATTTTAAACCTAAAGAAGGTACAGCAAAGCTGTGAATTACATCAGCCAAATATAAAAATTTAATTAATGTTTAGCTTATATAGCATCGGAGATAAAATATAAGGTTTAATTAAAGTTCTTAACTTAGGCATACTTTCACCTAAAATATATATTCTAGGTCTATTATTTTTAATTCCTTGAATTGTACAATTAATATCATATTTTATTTTTAATACATTTACTAATGTTACCACCTCTTGTAAAGTGTAGCTATCTGTACATAAAACTAAACCTTTATTTAAAATAGCCCCATCTCCCATAATTCAATGGGCTATAAATATAGGAGTTAATAAATCATAAATATTCTGAGGTATTATTTTTACCTTATTTTTATAAAATAATAAGTATAATTCATTTAAACAAGGAAGATTTCTTGTACTAAATTTTAAGGAATAACAAATTTTTCCTTTTCGAATAGATTTACCTAAATAAGGAATATTTGAGCAATAATGAGAAAGTTGTAAGAAAGAATAAATTACATAATAAAAATGATCAATAAATTGTTTAAATTTAAATCTAGTATTAGATGTACTATTATTTTTTTCTAACCAACCATCTGAGAGTAGTTTACCAACTATTATAGAATATAGATCGGGAGCTAAAAATATTAATTTTTGTAAATTTTTTGAAAATCTATTCAAATTTACAGTAGAACCTAAGTTTGAACCGTAAATAACTATATTATTATTATTAACTTTATTATCATACTTGTTTACTATTTTATTATAAATTTTCCTTTCTTTAGAATTTATTTATTTTACAAGGCAGGAAATGGAAAAATAGTTTCGTTTATTTACTAAAAATAGAGTAGTACAAATAATATTTTAAAAAAAAAATTTTTCTATCTCCGTTGAAAATTTAATTAAATTTTTATACTTGGACTATATCTTAAAATTAAAAAAAAATTATCGCGTTTAGTCTCTGAGGAACCTACTATAGTAATTATTATACTAATTGGTTTCCTGCTGATTGCTCATTGTAACATTTTAATTATTTTCACCTATTTAAATATAGGTAAATTAAACATTAGAGGTTTCCAGCAAATAGCGAAATTCAAATTAAATTTAAAAAATAAAACAATTTTGTTTTTATTAACATAAACTTAATAGGGGCAAGATGTCTTACCAGTAACAATTAATCTAATGTGGCAATCCACTGGTATAATTAATTTATTATCTACATCTAATAGTCTAAATTGTCCTAATTCTAAATCTGATTCAGGCAGCATGTAAGAATCAAAATCTATAGATTCACCAGTTTCTGTAATGAAGTCAGAATATTCGTAAGACCAATACCATTGATGCAAGATAATTAAATCTTATCGACTGTACATTAAGCAATATAAAATTTTTATATTACCCACAAGTGACCCAGTCTGTTGCAATAATTGATATAACAAACACAACTCAATTACTGACAGTCTTGTACTATTAAACGGTATTAATTTATAAATAGTATTTTAACTGTTTTCACTAGTGTCGCCAAAGGAATATATTAATACTTTATAATAATTTATTATTATAGTTAAAATATTTTTGTATTCCTTAAAGAATTTTGTCCAATTCTTAGAGATGAAAAATTTAATATCATCTCACGACTATCATATATATGTGCTTTCTTTTTTAATTAATAGTAAAATACTCTAATAAAAAGAGTAAGCGAGTAAAAAGAACTTTCAATTTAACACTTTTTAATAAAAAAATTATAGCTATAAAACTTATAAATTAAAAATAGTATTAAGATATTTATTTTTAGGTTTTAATTTAAGGTTGTAATCCTAATTTATAATGCATAGATACATGTAAGTAAGGTAAAATAAGTTTTTTTAATTTATCAATAGAATTTTTTTTTATATAAATAGAATACTGATTTTTTATTTGTATTTTTTGGATAGTACAATCTAAATCAAATTTATTAGTTAAAATAGTTTTTAGATATCCTACCTCTATTAAACTAAAACTATTACAAGCAATTCTTACACCTCCACTGCTTTTTACAAAGGTTCCGTCATCGCTTATTCAAATAGCTAAAGTAAGAGACGTAAAATATTTTTCAATGTTATTTCCTATTACTTTTTTACCCTTTTTATAAAACAAATCATGTAACCAGATAAAACTTCTAAATGTGTAAGTATTAAACTCAAATCCATAATAAGTTTTTTCTATTCCCTTTATTTTTCTTGTATATTTTCTAGGTGGATTATTGCTACAATAACCATTATTATTAAAAAATTCATACAAACTAAATAAGTAGTCTTTGTGTATTATGCTTTGTCTTATACAAAGTCTTATCCCTTCTCCAGTTCTTTTATGTAGATAACCATCTCCTAAGATTAACCCAATAATTACTGAAATTACATCTAAATTATGTGGTCCTACACGATTTATTGATCTACACTGAGTGTGAAAGGCTAAATTATTGTGTATAAAACCTTGATAAAATTTTATTTTTTTTAAATTATTACTATAAAAAGTGTGTTTTATTGTGTTGTTTTTACCTAGTATCACTCCAGGTGTCTTTTTTTTTATTTAATATATATGATTTGAGGCCATTTTTATTAAAAAAAACCTACTACTTTAATTGTTAATGTTGGTGAAATTACTTCCTTTACTTATCTAAACTTAGAGTGACTAATGCTAGAGAAGAGTTGGACTATATTATCATCCCTATCTGGAGTAAGTGCAGTGGTGTGCACAAGAGATTAGGAGGATGTTTCGCGTCTAGTCTCTGAGGATCCTACTTTTGCGGTTATGCAATTTGGCTTCCTGCTGATTGTCTTTTGGATTATCACCCCACGTATTCTTTTTCGTCTGCTACCGTATAAGTGCTGCCGAGGGATATTTTCGTAGTCACGCTATTAGCAACATTCGCTACTATAACGATATCTCTAGGGTTTTTACGCTTACTTATTTTTATTTAAACGTACCTAGAAGCATTAAGAGTTTCCAGCATATAGCGAAATTATTCAATTAGCCTTTTAGCTAAAGGGGACGAAGTTTTTCTATATATTTATTAGCTTATACAACATTGATGGGAAAAATGCGGAGTAACAATATATCGAAATAAGTGCATAGACTTAGCAGCAATTTTAATCATAGGTTTACCTTCATGTAATTGGATTGTACTGAAAAGTAAAAACAGTCATGAAGCAGGGCAGCCAACACAGAATATTCCTTAAATGTGAAAGTTTCAGTGTGAAAATAAAATCCTAAAAACCACTCGGAATCCAAGAACCGACGTCCCTTGCTCAATATGCTAAAGAAATAGGATTTAGATATTGTAGTAAATCTGTATTAATAACCTTTGTATATCTATTTTCACCTGTGACATTAACTTTATAAAATAATTTGTGCAATGTAGTTAAAGCAGGGTAACCCCCCCGGAGTCATTACTTGAATTTGATTTTGATTTGAATGAAAGGTCTTTTCGTAAACCTAATTTAAAAAATGGGACTTTACCACAGTAGGAACTAAGTGTAAGATAAACGTGCCAGATATATTCAAATCGCTTAATAGTTTGAGTAAATACAAAGTACGGTGTTACAGAGGTTCTCGAATAATTTAACGAACCATCTCCTAGAAGATGGCCTACTAATTGTGATATGATCATATTGTTAAATACTGTTATATCCCGTGAATGCTTATTAAGTCTAATGTTGTTGCTTGATCTTGTTACACCACTACTTCAGTAGATCTAGATAAAATCTTACTGATAGGTGTAACGAAGTTAGTCAAAGTTGTTATAGCTAAATCATAGTATAGATCAGGTTTATCCATTAAATATAATAATCTAAATGAAGGGAAAGCTATAGCTATTAAAATTAAAGCTGGTGTTATTGTCCAAACTAATTCTAATACTGTTCCATGTGTTAAATATTTATGTGCTATAGCATTTTTACTTGAATCAAAGTAATATACAATACTAAATAATACCCAAAATACAGCTAAAGATATAACTATTAAATAGAAACCTATAGTATTGTGTAATGTAACTATTCCTGTAAATCCAGGTGCAGCACTATCTTGGAAACCTAATTGCCATGGTTGAGCAGCATCATTGTAAATAGTTGAAATTAAATGAGTTAATTTAGCTAAATTCATCATCTATAAAATAAAATAATTTTTTGTTATTGTCTTAATTTACTGGTTTAGATTTAATTTACTTTTTATTTTTTTTTGTTTTATTTATTGTTTACTTCTAAAAACAAATTTGCCAGATATAAAGGGTGGGCTAATACTGAACATGAGCAGTCCAGAGCAGAGCAGTCCAGAGCAGACCTGATCCAATTTTTTAATCAAAAAACCTTGAATTAAGGCCTAATCTGGCAATAAATTATTTTTGTTCTAAACTTAAACGCAATTGTAACTCAATTACTATGCATCCTAAGACTTATCTTAATTTAATTCTTGCTGTTATTTTAAAACCAAGCAATCACACGGTTCATTATAGTTTATTTTGTTATATACAATTGTCTTATTAATAAGTAAATTCCTAATACTTATATTTATTTTATTAATGACTATTTAAATATATAACTAGCTCTCTGCTTTAATTTAGTTAAAAACACTTGTAATGCTGCTTCAATTTAAATTAAAAATTAAAAAAAAAATACTGCATCAAATCAGCAGGCTAAACCTTTTATAGCCCTTCTACTTTAGCTTAATAAAACTAATCTAGATTAGAAATGTCTTATATTATTTTAATAGGGTATATACTGATTGTTAAATATAAAGTATAAACTAATTTTAATAAATTTTACTGGAAACTTTTAAATATAAACAATCCTATAAATATATACAATATTATTATGCAATAAAGCAAAGCTTCGTTAATTATTAACTTAACTACACATTTAAGTTTATTATTAATAATTACTAGGGGGTTATTGTTTTCCTCGTTCCATTAATAGTTTGTAAAAACTTGGAAAAAGTCTGCTACTTCTTGTATATGAATAAGCCTGCAAAAATAGTCCAATAATTAGATTAATTTCTTATTGACCTATTAGAGGAAAGATTTTAAATTTTACACAAACTCTGCCTCTTGTTCGGGCTATCCTTAACCACATAAGTATAATCCAAGCAAAAAGCTGTTTAATATATAAATTTAACTGTTCAATTGCTAGTTTATTTTTAACACCTTTATCTTTAATTTAAGTCCAATCATGAATTCTTTATAAAACAGCTTCAAGTGTTAAATGCTTTCCACTCAATTTTTATTTTTATTAATGCAAGTGTTTTTCAATCTTTATAACTATTAACTTGTTTTACTTAAGAAAGTTAAGTTTACCAAGAAAGGTATAAATATTTTATTGATATAATTCATATGTGATATTCTAATAAAGCACATTTGGTAAAATAAACTTTTATCATTTAATTGAACAGCTTTTTATAAATCTTTAAGGTTTGCATATCATTTGGAATTAAACTCTAAAGAAATTAAAAACATCCTCGACTAGTGTTTCCTTTATTGAACAGGTTTGTGTTTGTTTTGTATAGAAGTAAGGCCTATTTCAAAGTGTTGATGCAAAAGAAAAATTAAGAAAAAAGGGTTAAATTAATAAACAAATAAAACCTATAAGCCACTAGGGCTAATTTGTGATGTGGTGATTGATTAAAGTTAACTCTATTTTTATTCATAGTTTAAATTTAAAATTTTATTTTGAACAACTCTAGATTTAAAAAATAGAAAATAGGCTTATCACCAAGCTAGATAATTTAATTGTTGAGTTGTATTTTATATACAGGAAGGCTGTAAAATTTACTGATTATCTTTAATAGTTAATCCAAACAAGAAGAAGAAGCTAGTCTATTTGGAGCTTTTTCTGGTATAATACCTTAAGTATTTTTAAGGTAAATATTACCAATACCTACTAGTATTTAGTTACTAATGTAGACTAATAATGGTATATCTTTTATACCCATTTCTATTCTAAATTTAAATTTTAATATAAAAATACCTCTTTTGTAAGGAGTCAATTAAAAAGCAACTTAGATTCCCATCACCTCTGAAAATTTCATTAAAATCATAGTCACTCACCATATCTCTACGGTCTGGACCATTAAACCCAGGAGTTAGAGTAGAAGTGTGACACATTCTAACTTTATTTAAAAAAAGTTTCCCTCCATATGATGAAAGGTTATAGTTTAGGGGGTTGATACGTTGCTAGCTAATTTACTACAAATTTATTGAAGTATTTTAATTTTTATCTGTAGCTATATCGAATAGAGTGTTTTCTACTAGACCTATAAATGGAACTAAAAATAAGAACCAGGCAAAATAGAATCCTGTAGCTAATTGACCTATAGTTACGTAAGGCTCTTCAGGATGTTGTGATCCAATCCACATTAATATTAAGAAATCTACTACTAAAAACCAGAAGGCAATTTTCATAGTTGGTCTGAATGTTGAACCTCTAACTCTAGATAAATCTGTTAAAGGTAAAACTAATAATATTAATAAAGACGCAAACATTGCTATAACTCCTAATAGTTTATTTGGTATTGATCTTAATATTGCATAGAAAGGTAACAGATCTATTTTTATATTATTTATATTTAGAGCAGTCTATTTTGTAAAGCATATCTTTATGCATAAACTGTGATATTTGATCTCTAATCAAACCCATACTTTCTTCCCATACATATATTCTTGGTCCTTTAGAATGTTTATGAATAGAACATTTTAAAGATTTATTAGCTATATCCAAAAACATATTTTCTAGGGTTATCTTTAAATTTAATACTTCTTCATTTGTAAAGTTGTAAGTATTTAAATGTAAACCTTTATTTTGAATAGAACCATCATCCATAATCCAATAGGCTAACCCCCTAGGAGTAAGAAGTTCTTGTATATTTGAAGGAACTATTTTAATATTTTCTGAATTATAAAATAAATTTTTGTATAGGGTAAAACAAGGTAGCGATAGTGTAGCAAAATTAACTGAACAATACTTTTTATTTGTTCTTTTGTCTTTGAAAGATTTTTCTTGAATTTTAAATTCTTTACTTAAATAGGGTTTAAATAAATCAAAAACATGATAAAAATAATTATAGTGATGTTTTCTCAAGCTACTTTGTCCATAAATAAATCTAGAATTGCTATTTAAGGATCTTCGCTGAATATGACCATCACCCAATAACAATCCAATAATAATTTCATTTAAAGGATATTCGATAGACAATTTAGATCTATCTAATTTAGATAATCTTATTTTTGTAGTAGAAGTTGTATAATTTTGCGTGTTTATTAAACTTATAGAAGTTATCAGATCTAATTAAATTATAATAATATATTACCCATTATCTTTCGAAAATGGCTGTACTATATATTCATCCTTGAATTAAAAAACAAAAAATTGTTTAGATTAACCAAAGGAGCTTTACGTATAGTCTCTGAGGATCCTATTTTAACATAATTTAGTTTCCTGCTGATTATCCATTTAATTATCTTTAAGATTTTCACTTTCGAAGCTGTAGTTACTTAAAAAAATAAGTCAAATCTTATTGTTATTGTTATTGTAAAGCAGGTAAACTAAAACTTGATTAGTACTTAAAGCTTTAGGAGTTTCCAGCACATAGTAAAGTTAATTTATAATAAGGTTACCCTTAACCATGGCATCTGTTTAATACCATTCTGGAACAATAGAAGCAGGAGTCACCATAGGGTCAGCAGGTATATAATTATCTGAGTGCTAAATCAATATAAAAATATAAACTATATTGAAGTATGGACTATATCTTATACAAAACTTACTATAATACATAAATGTAGCCTTAACAACACCTAAATAGATCCATAGTACTGAATATAGAAGTCTTTTAATTAACTAATTAATTAAAAATATATACAGCAATAATTTGTCTTGCTGCAGCAATTTTTATATATTATTTACAGCCATTTATATATTAACCCTTTATTTTCATTAAAGTCTAAATTGTCTAATTTTTATTATTCCATCTTAAAACAAAATCTTGCCAAATTTTATATCTAACAGATAATTTATCTATTTCTAAATAAGCTTTTAATTCATTTAGTTCATGAAATTCTTTAATTAAAAAGGTTTTATGTTTTTTAACAGTTTTAGGTGGATTTTTTAAAAAATAATCATATAGTTTTAGGTGTAATAATTTAGAATTAGCTACCCATTTATAATTTCCATTTAATGTTTTATCAAAGTAACACTTACCTCCTATAACTTTTGATAAAAAATCAATATTGCAAAGACTTTTATTAGAAATAGCAATAGTTAATTGGTATCTATATGTATTTTTATATAAATATTTATATATATTAATATGACCATCTGAATCTAATAATCCGCTAATATATGCTGAATTAATATCAGGAAAAATAGGATCTTTGATAGGTATATTTAAGGCTAAACAAGCTTTATGTAATTGAGCTAATCTAATATTATTTATAACTAAACCATTTAAACACTGAATTATTTTATATACAGTATTTGTATTTTGGGTTCTATATCTTATAGCTTTTAATCCCGCTCTTGCGTGAATATTACCTCCAAATTTATTTTGTATTATTCGTAAAACTTTTTCATCCATAGAATGTACAGTTAACTCAAATCCAACATAACCTTCTTTTGTTACATATATATACCCATCACCATCTGTTAAACCTGCAAACCATTGTTTAAATTCTAAGCTAATTTCATTATTATGATTATCCTTAATTTTCTCATTTTTAGTTAAGGAATGTGATATAAAACTGTTACAATTAGACTTTGATATTTTTATAGCTTGATATGTGAAGAAGGTAAAGCTGTAGTTGATTAAATAGTCAATACCTGAATAAGCTATTGCCCATGCAAATATTTGCCACTTTAATAAACAAAAAATGGAATTAATTCCAAAGCCACTGTAGTTAACAAAAATTGAAAATCTGGACTTAAATTTAAAAAAAAAAGAGCAACATATAAAATATAGACAAAGTATTGTAATATAATTTGTTTTTGCGCGTAAAGTCTCTGAAATTCCTACTAGTAATAAATAAGTATTACATATAAAGTGATTAAATTTACTGTAACTATTAGTTATTAGTTTGGTTATCGGCTGATTAAATATTTTATAATAATATTTTACTATTACGGGATTTATTTTTATTATAATTAATTTTCTAAGAATTTCTATTACTAATAAACCTCTTACATAAATAGTTTTATTATAAATTTTAACTATTGTGTGATCTTGCCTTAGGCAAGGCAGTTGTAAAAAGAATTTATTTTTATTCAAATATAGTCTATCCTTCCAGCATATAGCGCATGTATATATAATATTTACTATTAAATATAATATAAAAGGCCACAGTTGACCTAAAACATTAGGGTAAAAAAATACCATAATAGATAATGCTAAGAAGAATGCAAAGATAGTTACTAAATCTTTAAATATAAAGTAAGGATGCATTGCATATCTATCTCCACTTGCAGTTACCCCATTAGGATTACCAGATCCGTGTTCATGTAGCAAGTTATATTGCTAATCAATATTTAATTTATATAACATATCCTTATGAATATAATCAATAACTAAATCAATAACTAAAGACATTTGATTTTTGTAAATATACAAAGTATATTGTGACTTTTCTTTATTAAAACTATTAATTGTTGCTTTTAAAGATCTAACGTTTTAATTAATAAATTTAATTCTTATAAAGGGTAAAACTCCCATCAACCATAAACCAGTAGGCTAAACTAACTGGAGTTAAAAGACTTACTATGTTATTTGGAATTATTTTTTTTTTTCTTCAAAATAGAAAGATTCATATAATTCGTTCAAACAAGGAAGAGCTAAAGTATAAAAACTTAGATTATATCTCTCTTTTCCTGTTTTCTTATCTATATCTTTTTGGTTGATTTTTTTACTGAAGAAGGAGTTAATACAAATTCTTGATATAAACTATATAAATGTAATAAATACGAAGCATTTATAGAACCCTGTCTAAATACAATTCTTACATTTGATTTATCAGAAAATCTTCTCATATGAACATCTCCTAAAATATTTCCTATTAATACTTGTTTTAAATAAGAATCTAATTCGAATTTTGATCTTTCATTTTTATTCATTCTTTTGAAAAATGTGTAAAAATCTATTTATAGGTAATATTGATTTATGCAATAATTTTTATAATTTTCATTATAAATTGAACTATATCTTCACCTTAAACTTCTGAGGTGTCAAGCTTGTAGTCTATGAGGTTCCTACACATATATTAGATATACCCTAAAATAATTTAGTTACCTGCTGATTGTCCATTGCAATATACTTAAATTTATTACCTTTAAGGTATTTAAGCCTTTAGGAGTTTCCAGCATATAGCTTGATTCTATTTATATTATCTCTAATATATAGGCCCTACATTTGATTTGAGCAATTAAATGAGCAACTGCTAAAGCAGCTAATAAGAAAGGTAATAAATAATGTAAAGAGAAGAATCTATTAAGAGTGGCATTACTTATGGAAAATCCACCCCATATCACAAAATATTTCTGACAGAGTATTTAATCTCTATCCTCATCGTTAACGATGTTTAGACTATGTCTTCAACCATTACCCGCTTAACCTATTAGTATTTTCCTAACCTTTTTCTCTTATCCTCTTAGAGGGCATAGGGCAAAGGTTGAAAGGTGAGGTGAGGCAAAGGTTGTGGGGTTCTCGTGTCGAGCTTATTGTTGGTATAACTCACTCGTTAGTCGTTGAACGTTCTTGACCCTTTAATTAATAATACAAAAATACCGAGTCAAGCTCCGCTGCAAGTAGTCCGGTAAGGTTGTATAAACGTTCTTGCAATTCTCCCCATTTACCACTAAAACATTACTGTTTTAAGGAGCCGATCTTAACAGAATTAAAGTAAATATACACAAATATTATTTAGGAAGGAAAATTAAGATTTTTGTATCTATAACTATTTTGTAAACTTGTAATCCATTTTAAATATTGAATATATTTTAAGCCGATTATAGGATGTAAACCTGAAAACGAAAAAAAATCAATTACAGTTTGTATATCTGTTTTAGA
>Ga0153987_1000235_pt1 | contig 19763 bp, 26 predicted proteins | sample TSNC071MetaG_FD_102279 | JGI IMG/M metagenome (GOLD analysis project Ga0153987, IMG submission 102279) | Attine ant fungus gardens microbial communities from North Carolina, USA - TSNC071 MetaG | ecosystem: Host-associated > Fungi > Mycelium > Unclassified | place: USA: North Carolina, William B...
AACTGAGGTTACAAAAAATAGTGCGGCCTCGAAAATATCGCTTGCTGACTAATCCATCAGAGTCATGAAGAAAAAACAATAACAAACATGAAAGAAGAAAGGGCCGAGATGCACACACAACAACACGAACTTCGTATTCATGGAACATCGAACATAGTGTTGCAGAGGTGCGTGGTATACCCCTTAAGGGTAGGGTCTATGATTCTTCCCCTGCCTCAAAGAATAGAGTATACCCTCAAGAGTAGAGCATACTTCACATACTATTCAGGAGCATTAGATACTGTTTTGAAATTAATTTCCCACAGGGTTTGATCATAATTCTGATAGTAATCCAGCTACATTGATTTTGTTGCAAGCCTCTGCATAACATGAATAGCATGAATAGTGCAAAATCTGATCACTTTCCCCCTCAGTATATTGCGCACCCAAATTCAGTCAGCGGTTTCTGGCAAAGACCTCAAACTATTTCTCTAGAGTGAGTCTCTCACCATCAACCATTCTCTCAGCTTATATGATACTCATTCAGTGCTCGAGTTGCTCAAGAAAAAGAGAAGAGACATGCAAGGTCCAATTCCAGTGACTCGTACTTGGGTTATTTTTTCTCTCGCATGAGGAAAATTACTGTATGTCATGCACTTTAAGTTTGATTTGATGCTGAAATGGCCATTTCAAGCACACTAATAGTTTACAGCAAGCCAAAGAGCACAATGAAAAAAGCCTCATCTGTCATTTGCCACAGGAAGTATATGACAGGATTTTCTTGGAGTGTGCCTGCATGCCATCAGGGGGTTGGATAACAGTGTCATATGTATGCCGAAGTTGGCGCATTGCAGCTTTATCAAGTCATAAGTTGTGGGCCTTTGTTGACTTTTCCAGTCCACGGAGTGCTAAAATCTCGCTTGGTCGAGGTGATGGAGGGCCCATATCAATCAGGGCAGTGGTAGGGGAACACAACATCTGGCAGCTAAAGTCAGTCCTCACTACCGCTCATCAGATCAATGACATACATCTGCACTCATCTGTTCATTATATATTGCCCTTGTTGGAGACTCTCGCTCGCCCCCAACCAACACTGACACATCTGGTCGTAAACGTGACAACGCACACTTCGTCGACATTATTGTATCCCCGGCCAGACGTTCCCCTATTCCACAAGGAAGTCAGACTGCAAACGGTAGAGTTGAATGCTGCACCGTTATACTTGATTCCGTATTGTTGTCCTTCCCTTATTCGGCTGTCACTTCACAATCTCCCTTCCAACGAACGACGGTCTGACCTCTACAAGCTTTTGACTAGTGTCACGCAGTTGCAATATCTCACCGTTTGTGACTGTACAATAACAGATGAGCTTCCCAAAACTTCAGTCCTTCTCCCGTGTCTCCGTATCCTGGAAGTTGTTGGATCCCTTCGACAAGTATCAGACTTGCTTGAACTCGTCAATCTACCTCCCTCTTGCCAACTCTCCTGCTCATTGACTCAGCTTGACAATATTTCCGATAACCTGTGGAGATTCTGTCAGGCTATTAGCATGCATTCATATACATCCTTTCAAGATGTACCACTGGAAACCCTTGCGCTCACCTACACCGAAGTCTCCTCACGTTTCACAACAACTTATAAGTCTAACCCTCAATTCCGTCAGTCTATTCGCATCTGTGCATCTGGTCGTATGGCGAATCTTCCTTCTACCGTGTTTGACATCACCATCGGTCCGGGCAATCAATTGATACCTGACGACACAATTATCACCATTCTTACCGGGATTTGGCGCGCTTTGCTTTTAACTAACGTTCAAGTGTTGTTGCTACACAATATCGATATAATTACTCAGAAAACTTGGGCACAATTTCTTCCAGCGCTTCTACGCCTTCGAGTGCTAGACATCAGGGGCTATGCACCTTCAGGTCTAGTTTGGGCTCTGTTACTGGACGCGCTATTCTCTGACATGACTCCCCCTCGCCCCCTCATACCCCGACTAGATGACATTCATCTGTATGGAGTAGACTGTTCAAGTGGAGGCTTAATGCTTATACCAGAAAAAGAAACAAATTTTTATGGCCATGTGGATGATTCGAGCTTCCTAGACGTTTTTGCTGCTGCTTTGAAACATCGTCAACGACATCAGCTGAGGCCCAGAAGCTTGACTTTGACAGAATGTAGGAATGTCATTGAAGATCTGCTGAAAGATATAAAACACATGGGGTTACATTTGTCCTGGGATATCCGAGGAAAAGTAAAGGAGATGGAGGTTACGTACCGAGATGTGCATCCGAATATGCCGAAGGATAGCTTGAGACATTATAACCGTCTCAAGGCCTTGTTTGCTTAATTTCTGCTTTCAAAATCAAGTATTTGTAGATGAGTAGATGTTTGACTGCTACAGCGCGGCTACATCGACGATAATTCACTCGATTTCTATTGCTATCTTGTCCTTTATGATATACACTACGTAGCACTATCTGTATGAACATTCTCGCAATGTCACTCAGTAATCTATAATATAGCCTATCAAAACATTGTGACACTGTATATAGTGATTTGTACTAAAAATACAAGGTAATGTAGTAGATTATGGTACATGATGAGTAACGTGTAATTAGTTGCACTTGAACAACAGCGCAAATAATGTGTTCTGATAACAATGTGATAGTGCTATGGGAAAACAAGAAAGCTCTTGTAGGTTGTTAGAGAAAAACGCCCAAACATATGTGATTTCATTGATACCATCTAATGTGCCTTTCGACAGCCTGCCTTCTGTCTTTACTAAGTTTTCGGACAACGTGTTTTCTGTTGAGTCAGATAGCACGGATATGGTCATCGGTGTGTCTTATTAGTAATCTATCATCATGGCAGACTCGGTGCTCGCTGCTTTTGTCGCAAGACAACGTGTGTTATTGACGAAAGAGCGCGAGGCAGAGATCGATCGCACTTCTTTGCTTTTATCAAACTGTGCCCCGAAACTTTTGGAGCAAAGGGGACTTGCGCTTGGTAGTCTCAGTGTCTCCAGTATCAACGTCGGTTTGGGTGGAAAAACGTGAATCGTTTCCAATGCATAACGCATTCTTTACTCAGATTTGTGGAAAATAGTCTCGTTGAATTAAAACGATCGGATACTGCTCCAATATTCCCTTCCCATTCATTCAGGTGCGCCTCCAAGTGAAGCCGTAGAACTCAGATATTCAATGTTTGCAAAGGCCTGGTGACCTTGCGCGAATAGACCGGCATGTAACTGGTAGCGTGTCATCGAAAAAGCCAAAGAAGGCGTCTTCAAGTGAGGAGAAAGCCCAGTACGATGGCATCGTGTATAAGGTGTTGAGTCGTGTATATTCGATGCTATTCCTCAGATATTGAAGATAATCATAGGTATCTGATACTCGCATTGTTATCGCTATGGAACCCGATGAGGGAAGTTCCGACGACTTCAACCTACCGGAATGGTGTCGAGTCGTCAAACTTGCAAACAGTGTGACCTATGATAGGTGGCTCCACTCGTCATGTCTCTCATCATTTGAATCGATATTGACATGTTGTTTAGAATGGACAGAGCGATAGATCGCCTGGAGAGGATAGCAAAAGGCCCATCCGTATGCTCGACTGTTCTAATAAGTCGACCATTTGAGTCTTACAATTTTCTAGGAGGACAAATCTGCCCAGATGACCCCTCTCATCCGAGTTTTATTGGGACTACAACCGCCCTCAAAGCGCGTTCCTGTCATGAATATCTCTTTCTTCGATGAAAAACTCAATTCCAGTCAGAAAACCGCCATCAGGTTTTGTTTGGAATCTCCTGAGGTTGCATGTATTCATGGACCGCCTGGTATGAGCTCGAAGTTCAATAATTATGCAAGCCACTCATGGTATACAGGGACCGGAAAGACGCACACCCTCATTGAGCTGATCCGCCAACTTACAACCGTCACTCCTTCCAATCCCAAATCCCAGCGTCTTCTCGTTTGTGGTGCTTCAAATCTTGCTGTTGATAACATCCTTGAAAGGCTTTTGGCTCTTCCGACACAAGACAGAAGTGAAAAACTGAAAGTGACGCGTATTGGCCACCCAGCACGGGTGATGGCGCATCAGGGAATCCTAGATAATACACTCGAAATTCAGGCCACGCGTTCTGATCAGGTATAATGGATTTAGCATCAGCCTATCGTGTGCGCTAACATTTCCAGAGGCGGCTTTGGCGAAAGACGTTAAGAATGAACTTGAAGCAACACTGAATCTCCTGTCCGGAAAAGGCAAAGGGAGCAAGGGAAAGGCTCCAAGAGGTCCAGAACGCAAGAAACTATGGGAAGAAGTCAAGGCATTACGCAGAGAGTGTGTCTTTCTACATCTATCAACACGCTCGGCTGACGCTCAGCATATAGGTATCGACAGCGAGAAAGTGGTGTGGTGAAATCGGTGCTCAGTGAGGTACAGGTATGTGAACTCGCAGCAGCTTGGGAAAGGCAAGGAACTAATTCAATCCTAGGTTGTACTTGCAACGTGCCATACGTCTGGAGGTCGGCAGCTGCAAAATCATGAGTTTGATGTTGTTATCATTGATGAAGCGACGCAAGCCTTAGAGGCTGTGAGTCCCTGATTACACCGTTGAAGAAGAAATTTGAATTATCGCTTAGGCCTGTTGGATACCCATATTCAAGGCGAAGAAGCTCATCCTTGCTGGCGATCCAATGCAATTACCACCCACAATCATCTCGATTGGAAAAGATAAAAAAGACCGGGAAAAGAAGAAATTGAAACAGCTTCCCAAGTCTTCTACTAAGAACTTGAATTCTCCGAAAAATATGCCAAAATTACCATCATCATCTGACCCTGAGGACAGCTCTGGAGTCTCAGACGAAGAGACGATAAAAAGAAAGAATACAAATTCATCTCTGACAAAAGCATCTGTCTTGTTATCCCCTCGTACTTTGGAGACCACGTTGTTTGATCGCCTCGAGCAGATGTATGGTTCAAGCATCAAGAAGATGCTCGAAATTCAATATCGGTGTGTCACCTCTTGTGTCCTTCGGGATGGATTACTGATGCCGCCATGAAGCATGCACGCTGATATATGCGAGTTCCCATCTAAAACGCTCTACTCATCTAAACTTATATCACATGAATCTGTCGCGTCCCATCTGTTGGTTGATCTACCAAACACTTCCACTGATTCAGAAGAAGACGCAAAAGAGGCACTCCAAACACCCGTCATATTCTTTGATACCTCTGGATGCGAGTATTATGAGAGATTGGACAGCGTAGATGGCGATGAGGGTAGTCGATGTAATGAAAACGAGGCTACTATCGTGAGCAACTGGATCGATAAACTAGTAAGTGTGATTTGTAGCGTCCATCCACTCGCCCTTTGAGGGCTGACTTCATTTCAAAGATGGCCTGTGGTGTTCTACCATCCCAGGTAGCGATTATCACTCCGTGCGGACCCCATGAAGCAGGTGTTGCCCCGAACACTAACAGCCTCGTTATTTCAGGTATCAGGCGCAGGTGATGCTACTAAACTCGTTACTGAGACCAAGGTTTGGCCCTGAGCTCGAGATCGGTACCGTTGACGGGATGCAAGGTCGAGAGAAGGAGGCTATCGTCATCAGCTTGGTTCGTAGCAATGATGTGGTAAGTTGCTTGTCAGTGTTCTTTGAGGTAAGACTTTAAACCTGAAAATTTAGAGGGAAGTAGGGTTTCTGAAGGAGAAACGAAGGTTGAATGGTATGTGGTTTACCCTTTGAACAGGCTGAATTCTAATCGCTATGACAGTTGCTATGACCAGAGCGAGGAGGCACCTTGTACGTTTCTTGTCAAATGTTTCATTTCTAGTCCTCATCCTCATCTACCCATAGTGCATCATTGGTGATTCATCGACAGTAGCACATGGAGGATCGTACTTGAAGAAATGGTTAGCATGGCTGGAAGGCAATGCAGATGTCAAGTATGCGGGGCTGGATTAAATAATGCATTTGCATTTGTAAAGCGATAGGATATGAACGACATATGGTACAATAGAAGGGCAACAAAAGAAACTGAAGAGGAAGAGTGGAAAACAAGCCATGAAGAGGAACATTGAGGACACCCAAAACCGTCAAATGAAAGGCTACTTAGTATTCATCAGGGTCAGGGAGCGAGGCATATTCGGAATTAGATTGTTCATCCTCATATTCCTCAATGACCTCTGCCATCGCATATCGCATGATCGGAGTAACAGGAATAAGCTTAGGGCCAACCAGCTCCAGGAATTCTTCATAAGGATTGCCACTGTGCACAGTCCCATGCATCTCTATGGGTGGCACAGGGACTTCGTCATCGATAGGCGGCGGCGGACCAAGTGTATCATCAATCGCGGTACCGCTTCCACTGGCAGCCATGGCAGCGTTATAGTTCATAGGAGGAGATGTTTCAAGCCCGGAATAACCCGTCAGGGATGACCTCGGCAGCTGCTCTTCTTCTCCATTATCCTTACTGACTGGTTCTGACCAACGTAGATCGAGGACTCGTCCTTTGACCATTCCATCTACGGCACGGACTCCCAGTTCCCGACACAGCATAAAATAGGGTAGATATGGTACATCAGGCTTCGTCAGCCGACTCATTACCCTCAATAACTGCATTGCTGTGAAATCAGCAGAGTAATACCCAGCGACCATGGCTACTGAACGCTCATCATTTGCAAGAACATTCATGTACAGGTCAGACCCAGGCTCATTAGCATTAGAGATTGGTGAGTAGATTTTTAGTCCAGCGGGGCCAAGATTGGGATGGAGAGATTCGCGACCACTGGCACTAGTGTGACTTGCTGTACCGCCTCGTCGCTCGTCCCGATCACTGGGTCCCCGGGTATGGCCGTGACCATTTTCGGAGTTGGCGGCACCTGGAGGGCTACCAGTGGCTGCTTGTGAAGAGTGAATGATATGGAGATTTAGGAGAGCATGAGCCTGGAGAAAGTGCGAACTTGATCGGATATCGATTTGACCATGAGAGTTGACTATTCAAGCAGAAGCACCATGAGTCTTGACCAAGATGGAAGAGGAGAAAAGTACCGAAATCAGTAATGAAATCCTGCCAATGCGCAAGCTTCCCGCCAAAGGCTTCGTAGAGACCTTCGAATTCGAGGCGACTGCGGAGACGCTCCGGAACGTGCGGAATAAGGTGATCACGGAAGAAGGTACGAATTTCGGCTTTGGTGCAGTCTCCGATGGTGATTATCTCAAGGTGAAAGGAGACTAGTCAGATGGAAAGTATGAAGTGGACTTTCAAGTAAGACTCACCCTACAGTGCTGCATGACATTAAGCTGCCTTAACCATGTTTGATAAAATGGGTCACTTGTCGCATGGATGACATGACACAACCTGTCTTGTTTTGTGAGAACTAGGATGGACTCCAGCAGATATTTCATCGTGTCCGTGGATTTAATGAGCGTCGGACTGAAAAATGTGATTAGACACTTGATAAGAAACAACAGATGGCATACAGTTTGTGTGCCTCATCGAAGAAAATGACCTTGGTATAGTTTAAGTCATGTGAACATTCTTCACAGAAATTGTTCAACACACCGGAATTCTCTTGACTGGTCGCTGTTTTGATTTGAGCTCTTCCACGGGCGCATCCCGAGTCTTGTCCTTTTGCTTTCCCTTCCATTTGCTTAACCACTGTCGCTTCGGCTTGGCTGCAGTGAGAGGAGGGTCCACATGCGTAGTTTCAGAGGTAGCATCAGAGTTTTGTCTGGTTGTCCGATGCTTATTATTGTCTAAAAAAGGATTGAATCCCTGATATCTAGAGAGCGAGACCTACGACAACCCAATTGACTTGTCAGTCTTTTCCAGCTTCGCGAAAGGATAAGGATATGATGCACCTGGAACATTTCCATTAATCGCGCTACATCACTTGTTCGAACTCGGGCTCGGGGGTCATTGGAAGCCGCAAAACGATTTTGTATATTTGTGCGATCGCGCTTTCAAAAAATCATCTGAGCCAAAATTTTCTGAAATATTATGACAATATAGCACACCTTGAAGCCCCAGACCTCCTTCCGAAACTCCTCATATCCTTCCATTCCTTGTACTACTCCTTCAAAAAACTGTTCCATCTGGATACTCAAGTGCATGTACAGGCCTGATAAGTCTGCGAAGCCAGCAATACGAAGATCGAAGTGAAGGACATGATATCGCGGTTGAGACAATACTTCTCGTAAGAGCGCAGTCTGGAGTATAACAATGAAACGGAACGGGGAACCAATTCATGATCAGCCTTCTTTCGTAGGCTAAGCGGCTGTATTTAACCCACCTTCCCAACAGAACTAGCACCCAAGACAACCATGAACGTCGGCTCTCCACCCAAAGCACGCTCAAGTGTTTGCATTTCAGCATTTCTAGGAAAGAATCCAGGGAGGCGAGTAAATGAATGACTGGGATGGAGATCATATTCGCGGTCCTCTGCAAGCTCGTGACGAATTTCAGCGAGTTGTCGTTTCGACTCAGTCAAGGAGCGGACGGTCTCTGTGGGCTGGGATACGACCACGATATAAAATCAGTTTCAGGGAGGACAACAATGACTGGAATCGTCTCACATTGGCAAGGACACTTAGAACTTCACCCATACCAAATAGATTGCGTTTCTGCAGGTCGGGTCCAAGGATTGAACGACGGTGACGGGGGATATTGCTTCTGAACAACCACTGCATGGATGGCATCTGATGTAGGGTATGATTATGGGTAAGGTTAGAACTAAGAGGGCACAAGCTCCGAAGTCTGGCTGCAGAAGAGCTTTCTGCGTTTGTGATTGTCGCATTCATGAGGGCAGCAATGAGTGCTTCAGTAGCAGAACAGTCTGCGTCCTGGTGTCAACGAGGCGAAAAGCAGCGGAGATACAAACAAATGGATGTAGTTTAGAGTGAGAATGGCAGTAAGCGCTGAGTAGACCAGATATTAAAACGTTCCATGTGCATGTACTGATAATTCGATTTGCTGATTGAGATACGCTTTGACATGCATGGTGCTGTAATTTTGCCTGCTGTCTTGACGCGAGAGAACTCGTTGTTTGCCACGAGGCAGCGATAATGTTATGGCATACTAATTTTCGTCAGGGCAATAACCAGCGACACAAAATGCGAGCGCAAGTGGCGATTCTATTTTTAGCAGGGCTTGGAGAAATCCAAAATTGGTTTCGGAAGCTGTAAAGACAAGCGCAACGTGTTGAATTGATGACTTGACTTTGATAACACGTTTTACACTGTCTCATAAGTTAGCCAGACCAGCATTCAATAGATTGTGGAGGCTTCATGAATGAATGGAACCCTGTTCAATAGAACAGATGCTTATGGACGCGACGAGAGGTAGCGAACAATAACGACATCAGTGCCTATGCCCTCAAGGGATGATGTGTCGTCCAAGTTATTTCACCGCCATACAGACACTTGAATTGAGGGGACAATGACAATAGTAAAAGCCATGCATGAGTTTTCTAGTAACATGACTTCTATGTCCGGATACCGACTGATATAAAAAAAATTCCGCAGTTTGATGCTCAGGACAGTCTGAATTTGAAGCGGACTTGATTGGACTCGAAAACAGGAAGAGCCGCACGTTCTATCGCCTGCAATACCAATGATGTAAGAACTTTCAGATACGGTGATAGATAGACAGACTGCACTCACATCGCGGAGCCACCTTTGGAGGAGATTCGACTCGTGTTTTCCTCCAGATATCGTGCATTAACAGCCAAGATATGATAACCCACGACGACGAACATTGCAAGGATACCAAGTGAGTTGGCAAGAGTATATAAGGTTTGGTGGGTTATCATTGCGTATATTACGCTGTGTATTGGTTCAAATTCTTATAAAAACACCTTTTCGATCCGACTTACAATTAGGTCTTGGTTGAGCTGTTTAGCTGATGACATTGTATTGCTTGTCAATATTTGGCCCCTCACGCGGGTGGGTCCGGAGTTGTTTTGCTTATTCGTGAATTCACTTAAACTCACAATGAGGCCCACAGTTGCACGCGCAGATGGCATGCCTGGACGTAAGATTATTCTACACAGATTTTTTCTCAGCACTGACTAAATTTTTAAACAAAAAAGCCAGGACTTTTGTATGATTCTCGAAAATCATGAAATCTCAGAAATACTGAAAAGCTCGCAACAGAATCTCTGGTGGGGTGACAAGCGTGGTACTCCCCAGAAAGGTGTCATTACCTATGGTTCGTTCCCACTTGGCTCCTCTCAATCTTTTCTCCTTACACTTGTAGTTCAGCTATCTCTCCATGGCAGACAAAGGCTGCCCCTAACATGTTCCGGGAATATCTCTTCAACGGCTACCGCCGAATGGCTGGCGAGCTCAAGTTTTGGGTCATTCCCTTCAGTCTTGGTATGCAATATCCTCGCTTCATGAGGGCGTTTCACAAGTCTCTGAAATCACTCTTCTACAGGCTATGCTATCTACGCGTGGGCCAAGAGTTACGACCACTATCAGAACAGCAAGGCAGGTCATATCGCGTCGGGAGCAACGCACCACTAGAGCATTCGAGATTCATGAAAATAGCCACAACATACCAATCTATCCTTGTTCGTTCTTTCCTCGCCTTGAATTTTTACCAAAGAGCATTTCAGGCAACTCTCATATCAATTTCGGGACCAGTATAATATTTCTCTTCCACTTTGGAAATATGTGTATTGATCACTCCAATCCCCACTTGCCATGAGAAATTGGTATGTGTCTTTAGATGTGCTAGCCCGGAAGATGTATCCCCTGGATTTGAGCATGTTGGTGATGTTTCCAAGAACCTCCTGTAGCCGAGTGCGGTCCAGGGCTGCACTTACTGGAGGAATTGATATATCTTTGCCAGGTAGATGAGTCAGTGCACCCTCTATCTCTTGAACAGCCATAAAAAAGTGATCAACCCGACTTGGCTGATTTTTTCGAAGTTTATACCGGTGCTGTCTACAGAAATGGCTGGGATTTTACCATGTCATGATCCGTCGTGATGTTACACCGACATTTGGGCAGTGCTCAAAGAGCAGGCTCGGCAGTGGTTATGGATCTCGTTGCTCCAGACTTCAGATAGCCATTGAATTGCAGTTGAATTGTAAACATTAGACAATCGCTCGTGTACGACGTAAGTTGAAGAACTATCATTGGATTTCTGAGATAATCCTTTTTGATCAATCTGAAGATCCATTTGATCAAATTTTGGAGTATGGTGCTGAACATAGAACATACAAATCCCTACCTGCTTACTATCGTAACAGAGATACTACTACCCTGAGAATGCACACACCTCTAATATCCGAGTTCATAGCTGGAACAGACCATTCGAGATTACAAATAAAGTTTCTTTAAAGTATGCGAACAAAGCTTGAAAATAAAGTCAGTTAGAGGTAGAACATAATATCTTTCATGTTAGGACCAGTTGGTCCCTTCCCCCAGGACTCTATCGCCTCACGCCGGATTTGCCCTTCATCTTCACTTGCAACCGCAGGATCAGCCTTCTGAACGCCTTGCAACAGTTCATGCAGATAGCATCGTCCCCGTTCACAAGCAAGATGGGCATAGTAAGCAGGAGATGCAAGACTGACAGCTTTCGTAGCACGAGCAAACATGTAGCTTATGTTGTTCGTCAGAGATTGTAGTTCATCCGGTGTAAATCCTATTTCGTCGTGCACAACGAAATAATGTGTGGGTTTGCTAGACGAGTGCAAGGCTCCATGAGCTAACGAGGAACGTAAAGTTAGTCGGGTTGTAAGTTGAACGGACAGAGTCATACCCTGCAAGTAGAAGTCAAAGTGGTAAACAGACGTAATACCCCTGTCGACAACAGTACCAGGAAGAGGGTTGGCTTTATCATCAGCATCTTCTTCTCGGGTAGGGAAGAAACGAGTGCGATGTCGTTTACCCTGATGTCTATTTGAACAATACAAATGAAGAGATAAATCAAGTAAACGCACGCAGATTACAATGGTCAGCTTTGGTCGATATTTCTCATCAACTTTACGGAACGCCCCATGTATAAGCGGCACTTCTTGCTCCATGACAGTTCGGTATTGGTTCTGAGATGATACGTCAAGGTAACCCCTCGCTATAGAGATTTAGCGCTCACTCACTTCGGAAACTCCATCACGATACACAAGAACATGGTCAGGTAAGCCTTGTCGATTTTTACTCTGGAAAATTTTCAACCGCTCGAGCATCATATCTTCGAGATCAGTAATCATCTACTAGGCACAATCAACGATTTCATGAATTCACTACCAGATCTCGGAGACAGACCTCTTTCTTTGACTCTTGCATCCTCAAACTCGCCGGAAACTGGGTGAACTCATTGTCATAACTAGCAGTGACAGCAGCAATTGAAGGTGTTCCTTTCACTGCGCCTGGGCCCGGATGTGTAACATCCATACCAACGAGCATTGTCGGCTTCTTCTTAAACCATCTCATACTGTTTTCATCGAGTGTGTGACTAATGAAAGTCAGTCTGGGTTTCCGGGAAAAATAGATATTGCCTTACTTGGATCCTCCAAGTTTCATGTTGAGTTTGAGCGCAACATTTCCGTAGTACTGGGGGCCACCTGAGCATGAATGTCAGTATAGAGTAAATAATAGGATGATGTACCATCACCTATACGGAGTCTGCTCGATTGGACGCACAGGGTGGCTAAGTGAGAAACATGAGAACAATTTTCTCGAATCTCGAACCTGAGTGTCCACTTACGAACATCCAAGGTGACATCACAAAGATGCTTGAGTCCAGAATAGACGTGTCGGTCACCGCTGGAGAGAATGACCATTATGATGTCCGGTTTGTGAGGAAGCACATTGTCTATTGCAGCTCGTATCTTATTGATGGCGATGCTCCTCATTGGGTCCTCAGTCCTATTCTTCGGAGGAAGGACAACCTCTGCATATTTGGGGGGGTTTTTGACAGCCATCCCACTCATTGAGCATGTAGTCATAAAACCCCTCAAGATACTAAGAAATTCAGGATCCGCTGGTCCTTTGAACTCGTCCAGATTACCATCATGGATAGCGAAGACAACCCAGTTCTCCAAAGATGCACCTCGTGTGAACTGGACATTCTTCATGTTCCAGCTTCCTTTGTAGGTTTTAAAGTCACTACCATTAGCATTTTGAAGATATCTCGGTTCAGGAGGGGCAAGAACTCGACCCGGAACAGTAGCCATTTCTCCTCCTATTCCAATACCAAAAGCAGTAAGTGCTGGTGCATCAGCAAACCCAAGCTGTTGAAGGCCCCGCGACTCGATGACTCTGGCGTTTACATTGGGTGGATTTGATGAATATTTGGTCATGAAAGCCACATGCTCTTCAAGGGGCTTCCCGCGGAAATGTTGGTCAAGAAGAATCGTGCAAAGTTCAGCGGGAAGCAAGTTGGTCGACTTTCCACCAACATCTACAAGTGGAAGGTCTGGATGCTTCAATTGAATATTGTATTCTGGGAATGGTTGAACGAGAGTAACCTCAGACGAGAGTAGGATGTACTTCTCAGGAAATATTCCGCAACAGAGACCTCTCCGAATTCACTGCATTCGAACCTATGGGTGTTCGCCGAGTGTTCTGCCATCTTGGAAATTGTCTTGCGATATCCGAGGTGTGTGGTCTTGACACGTAGACCTTTCACAAAGGTACTTGGGAGCACACCGAAGTTGAGCCTCATAAAATCGATCAAAGCATTAGCGAGATTTCCGGGTTTGTAAAAAATCGTACTGCAGACTAAATAGAAGAGAGTTTTATCACTCGTGGTGTGGGAAGGTTCAAAGAAGATTTATACCATCCACATTGACCATCAATTGTTTATGGGCAGTCCGAATAGATGAATAGAAACCATGGACAGCTTGTAAGCCGCCTCCAATAGACGAAGGGTGTACCCTAGGAAAGAAGAGTTTATTGCGACCAACCGTGACCGCATCGCTGCCCAATCGAGAGGCATAAGCCGCGAGTATAAGATTCAAAGCAGATACGATGGGTAGGAGGTCATAATCTCGATATAGAGGGTCTCCGGCAATGTATCTAGGAAACTTCAGTTTTCACTTCCCATGGACAGTTGTCTTAATGAATCACTTTTCTAAACTATCCATTTCGAGCTCTCGAACGAAATTGAAAGTAATAGTGTACTCCGGTGGGGGGGGACTACCAGGAGCGGGTGGACGCTTGTCTTCAGGATACCAGAGAACGGAGACCGTCAGTGTGTCTGAGAGACGCTGACATGCAATCAGTCTTGATGAGTGGTCATGGACGGCATGTCCTGCCAGATTCGATTGCCAGAGTAAGGTATCCTCTGCAAGTTTAATGATACGCCGTTTCATAAGGTTGCTTGATACGCTGGGTGTTATACTGATTTGATATTCGTAAAAAGGACCTTTCGGAAATGTGACTGGAAAGAAGTTCGTTCTTAATGCAACTTGTTTTCCGCTCAGTCCGTAACCAGGACGAAGAGGAAGATCATTGTCATTGATCTCGACACTCTTGAAGGCTTGCACGAGATCGTCTTGCGTTTCATCTTGAAGCCTTGTATCGATCCGAGTTCTACGGCCGGGCGGAGAGTAGATACTAGCATAAGAGAAGATCAGGCGAGACCATTTAACGTGGGGTCGTGTGTACCTCGGTGGAGTACCACGACCACGACTTTGGTTAAGTCCACGGCCAAGTCCACGACCTCTTGTATGAGAGCCTCTATCTTTACCGCCTTGACTATGCGCTGAAGACATTGCATGCCTAATAAAGAGACGAGATTGGGAGGAGGGAAGGTGAATTATGATTTCAGTTAAGGCCAGACGTACTGGATTCCTCAGGTAGTATGCTGCCCACCTAATATTCCCAGAGGCAGAGGCAGAATTGAGCGAAACGCTGCGAGTGCCAATTTGACGCGTATTCGTGACCCAGCATTTACGCATCGCCTCCTGCAAAACAAACAGTTGTAGAACGATCAAAAAAAACCTACAGTAGGACCCCGGGACCTTGTCGGGACTCCGTGGAGCCCTTATATATGAATACTCTCAGCACCTGCAGTTGTTGCCCAAAAACACAATCATCTAAATTCACCACTGAGCTCCCTTTTGATGAAGACATCTTGCAGCTCAGCTCAAACATCACAGAGAATAGTCATTACAGATTACCACTCACCTAAACCAATATACATACCGACGTACAGTAACAGTAACATTTAACCATGCATTACCACTAGTACTGGACCACATTCAGAGAACAAAAAAAAAACATAAAAGCCCATATTTAAAACAAAAAAATTCAGCACAAAATTCACCACTGTATCCACTCTCCATACATATTCGGTCTCTCCCCTCTTATATAGCTCTCAAACGTCCTTTTCAACACTGTCGACCAATCCAAATCCCTCTTATCATTCTCATTCTCACTTAAAGAACTCCCACCGCTTTTCTTCTCCTTCATCAACCCCGCTTTCGCTTTCCGTTCTCCCAGTTCAAACCGATATCCCAAATCAGGATAATTCCGTGTCGGGTCAAATGGTTTCCACCTACAAGTATCTCAGGTTTGGTCTCCAGTGGGAATAAAAACAAGCAGATTAAACATACCAAAAGTTGTGAAAGTGGTATGAATAAGCACCCCGGAAAAAACCTCGGAAACCAAGAGCTTGAGGAGCCGCACTGTTCTGTGCAGGTGTATCAAAAAAGTCTGCGAACCTACATAGTCAATCAGTCAGCTCGTCCATACAACCCCGAGATACAAAATAACTCATACTCAGTAAAATAAGGCTGTGGTGGCCTATCCCTTTGGTAATTTTCCGTATTCAGCCATGCTGAATCAAACAACGCATCTGGCAACCTCAACAGCAACCCTTCTAGATGCGCATCAGTTGTGTACCTAGACACTGTCATCGGATGAAAATCCAGCCCATTCTTCAACGCCGTCCTGAACAAAAATGTCCCAAGGGCCGATTTCTTGTGCATGCGCAGCACCGCAGTATTGTATTTCGGCAATCGTGACCACCGATAAGCGAATGCACCCTTCCAACCCCAAAGTTCTTCCCAATCCCGAAGAAGAATCGTATCCGCGTCGAGATAAACACCGCCAAATCTGTGACAAAGGACGAAACGAGCCATGTCGGAGAGAATGACCGAGAGTCGGTCGTATGATGAACTGGACTTGGAGCCAGTGCGGTTAGTGAGGTCATCGTCGTCGTCGCTTAACCCAGTTGCAGCAGGAACAGCAGCCGCAGTTGCGTTGGGATCGTCTTTCTGAGGAGGTTTTGCATGTGCGTTCTTTTTCTTTTGTGGTACACTGATGACATGACCACCCGAGTTGAACAAACTATCCTGCAGCGCCCTCCACTCGTGTTTAATCTCATCGATGCCGTCGAGTTGCTCCGTGGTGTTCCACATCTTGAATTTGATCACGTCATTGAATCTGGGATGCAAGAAGGGCGAGGCCCAAGGACTTGACTTGAGCTGCTCGTACATATCATGCAACGCATTTGGATTGGGCACGGCGGCTGCAGGACCGGGATTGATCCAGAGCCAGAACTGAGGACGACAGACCTTGGCGTCGCTAGGCCATTTGGACAAATGGATACCCGTGTTCTGTGTGAAAAGGAAGGAGAGGATGGCGAGATAGGGTTTATCGGTGAAGGGACCCGTCCAGAACATGTGGTACAGACGAGGATTTTCTGGATCACAGGGCTGGGAGAGAGTTGACGCCGGACGGTGTTTGAGTGTGGGTCCTAGTGTTATCTGACGTTCGAGTTCGACATTGAGCTTCTTGACGAGTCCAGCGTCTGGGTCATTTGAGAGACGTAGGCCTATGGGATGGGGTATATTAGCTGTATTCTCTGGAGCGTCGTGTTGATCATGATAGGGAATGGATTCAGTGGTATTATCAGGTTCTTCTACGTAGATGTATTTCCAATCATCGAGGTTGGACCGGCGCAAGCGTTCGCCGTTATCAAGGCCACCACCGATTCGGAGGACCTCGAGGCAATCACGGACATACTGTTTGACGCTTTGATTAGGACAGACACATGGGAGATGGAAGGAAAGAAGCACCTTGTTTTGGGCAAAATCACAATGGCGCATGACTTGATCCATGTCCGCTACGCTTCCGGGGACCGGCCGAGGAGGGTATGCGACGTCAGGGGGCAGGCTCTGTATGTCGAGGTAGACGCGTTTGGGGCCTGCGCCGGTGGTATCGGTGATGACATCGCGGGTGTTTGGAGGGCGAAACCGAGTGGGCTTGATGGCGGGGGCCTTTTTCGGGACGGCAGGGTTGACTGGCGCGTGTTTGAGGCCGACCTGGAGGGGAACTGGGAGGAGAAAGATGAGGAAAAAGCGAGAAAACGAAGGAGGACGGACTGTTGGCATGGCTTGGATAGTGGCCACTGGCAATCTCCCAGAGCCAGATCTTCTGGAGGTCAGTGCGGCGGAAGACGAGGGTGGGAGGCTCGGTGCTGGCGTCAGCAACCCAGGGCTTGGAGCCTCTGTTGCGGAGGAGAGCAAGGAGAGAGCCGACGGCGAGCAAGGCGACGACAGCCAGCAGCGGCGCCCGTCTCCGCTTGACAAGCATTGCACTCAGCACGCAGCAACCCAGTCCAGTGGCGGTGCATTTCTTTTTTTGACATACAACTAATACTGCCTAATTTAGACCTGTTTCTTCTGCAGTCCCCTGGGCAGCTCTCGCACCCACGGCAGGAATTTCCGTCCTCCCATGTACGGCCCAAGTGCCTCTGGTATCACAAGGCCCTGCAGCCCCGCTATCAGTGTCGCTCAGTCAACGGACATTTTCGATCCAACCCACATCTGGCGTCTGGTAGTTCTCAACCAAACAACATAGCGCCCGCTCAGTCGCACACAGCGTACCGTTCAGCATGTGCACATACACCTTCCTCGCCTGGTCCTTCGTCTTGATCCCGCATCGCACCTCGAGTCTCCTGCTCTCTGCAATCGTCAGCACATCCACTGCATCCCCCCACCGCGCCACTTACGATAGTCAGTGCAGTTAGAGCACGAAACCAACTCCTTGTAAGCCCTCTGGAACGGAAACCACGCCTCCAGATCGTACTTCTGTGCCGCTGCCAAGTTCAGCGCCCCAGAAGCAATAGCAACCACACGATAGCGCAGACCCAGGCTCTGGTAAAATGCCTCGCTGTTCGCAATCATCGTGTCAAACATCTCCCAGCTCTTCTCGGGATCCGTAATCACAAACTGCTCAACCTTTTCAAACTGGTGCACCCGGAAAATGCCCCACATATCCCGCCCAGCAGAACCTGCCTCCTTTCGGAAACAGGTCGAATAACCAGCGTATTGGATAGGCAACTGTGTGTCAGGGCTCTCAAACCATTCCTCAGAGTGATAAGCAGAAATAGGCTGCTCAGATGTCGCAATCAAGTATTTCTCGTCTTCAGAACCAATGACCTAGAGTGTCATGAGTCTTCATTTCAGGTATTTCACTCTGGGTATTTACCTTGTAAAGTTCCTCGTCAAATTGGTCGAGCTGAGCTGTCTTGCTCATCTGTTCCTTGTTCATGAAGAAAGGAGGTTGAATCTTTCTGAATCCGCGTTTTCGAAGGAAATCGAGTCCGTATGAAATGAGTGCTTGATTCAAGTCGACACCGTCATTAATCAGATAGTACCCTCGGTGACCCGCAACCTTGGCCCCTTCAAACAAAAACTCACGGCGAGTAATGAAAAATGATCGCCAAAAAACGTACCCCTATCAAGATCCATTGCATCGAGCCGAAGCAGGACTTCATGATGAGGCATGATACCTTGACGTACTTGAGGTTCGTCCTTGATATCGTTTGGATCCCAAATCTTCAATACCGCATTATCATCCTATCGGATGGAACAAAAACCCTGAGGAAGAAACCAAGACAATCAAAAAGAACCTACTTCAGTTTGACTGATAGGAACGTTATTTCCAACGATGTTACCAACAGTCGAAGCTTTAGACCTCATCAAAATTTCGAACTCTTTTGTTTCTTTTGTCTTGGCTTCAACTGCGGCGTCGATTTGTTTTTTCTCCATGACCAGATCATCTGCTGATTCTTTAGCCTGAGATAACAAATTTCAATCACATTTTCTTTTCTTTCAAAACATGGAATAACAACACACACACACCCACCTTTTTCTTGATAGATATTTGTTTTTGAATTTCGTTGACTTTTTTGCGCATGATGTTGATATCGTAATCCACTTGATTTTGAAGGAGAAATGGTGGTCAATTTTTTTGTTTTGTTGAGTGACCCGAGTTTTGAAACGACAAAGACGAGAAGATGAACCACCACGAAGATGTGGATGAGACGACAAGGCAACAACAACAACATGAACGACACACTTTTCACCCATTCTGTATACATGGCAATAATCTCATCTACCAATTCAACAGATCCACCACGTTTTCTTTGCGATTCTTTGATCTCTGCAGCATTTCCTCCTTTGTTGTCTATGAAATGGAGTATATCGAGTGTCATGTTCCGAAGGAGGTGGGATTGGGAGAAGATTAGGACTATTATGTAAGGTAGTAGATAAGTAGATAAGATTCTAAGGAACAGAACCATTTACAGCCGATCGATCATTTTGCTTATTTTGGGTTTCATCATGCTCATCAAAAGCCATTTTCATTATAGCCATCGACTGGCTCGTCCTTTTCGAAGACGGCCATATGCAAGCTTTTCCTGCATGCAAACCTTCAAACGACTTCAATTTTCAAAATCATCAATCTCATCAACTTCGTGTTGCAGAAACAGAATGTTCTTTTGCGAGTCAAGGATGAAGAAGAAGAAGAAGA
>Ga0153987_1000237_pt1 | contig 19653 bp, 7 predicted proteins | sample TSNC071MetaG_FD_102279 | JGI IMG/M metagenome (GOLD analysis project Ga0153987, IMG submission 102279) | Attine ant fungus gardens microbial communities from North Carolina, USA - TSNC071 MetaG | ecosystem: Host-associated > Fungi > Mycelium > Unclassified | place: USA: North Carolina, William B...
AATGAAGATGAAAAGTTGATTTGGGTTTATATTTTTATAGGTTTATCGAGTATGCGGACTATATTATGTGAATTTTAAATTAACTAAGCTGGAGCTAAGAGAGACTAGCTGTATTTTATTCTTATTTAAACTTGATGTTTTTTTAATAACAATTATATTAAAAACTTTAGGATTAAGTTTCTTTTTTTTTTAAAATTTATTTTATGAAAATGTTAACACAAATTTTTTATTTACAATTATTGTATGCAGTTTCTATTAGTGAGTCTATATTAAAATTTATTTACTTTATTATTACTATAACAGTTGTTGGATTAGTTATTCATTATGCAAGTAGATCTGGAAAAAATGTGATAGAAAGAATTGTTAAAGGTCTTGTTGGTGGGGCTACTTTTGTAGCTGGTGTAGATTCAGGGTTTAACTTGTTTGATAGACTTACTGGTAAAAAAGGTAACAATGGTAATACTGGAAATAACAGTAAAGATGGAAACAATGGTAACAATGTAGATGCAAACAAAACAGGAAATAGTGGAAACAATGGATCTAATTCTTCTAATAGTAAATCTTAAAATATATATATAATGTTTAATAAAATATTACAAATTATTAAAGGTAATTTACTAAAAATTAGACAAAGTTTAGAGAGTTATTTTTTTTATAAAAATAAATATTCATTTTTACTACCATTTATTTTAAATAAATTTGATGTTCAAAGCGTTGAATCAGATCCAACAAATACAATTACTGATTTATATAATTTAGCTGTTTCATTTTTTATATTATCTTTATTTGTTTTATTTTCGTTTACTAATGTAGTTGGATATTTAACTGTTATTATATTAAGATATAAATATGACTTAAATAGTAAATTTCCTAAATTTAAATGGATTTTTAACTATTATGAGAAAACATCATATATTTTAATTCTCATTGAAGTTATATTTTGCTACATAATCCTTATTGCCATGATATCTTTATATTTATTTTTAATAATAAAATTTAGAGAACTAATATAGAGATTAATAACCCACTATAAAAATAAAATAAAATAAACTAAAAATTAGAATAAGTATAATTCTCTTTTTAAAATTAAAAAATAAAATGAAAAAAATAAATAAAAATTATACACAAAAATGAAAAAACTATTATCAAGACTTAAATGGAAATGTATTAACAAAGGAAATTATTACTAGTAACTTAAGTCAATTTTGGGATATGGTAGTGTCAAATTTACTAGCTAATCAATATATATTAATTCAATTTAAAGTGCAGTGTTTAAATGGCGATCATTATTCAATATCATATGTTCAAATAGCTAACAAAGATGAACTTAATATAATGTCAGATATATTTAATGAATTTTGGGATCTTAAAAATGAAGACTATCATAAATTAGAATTATCTAAAGTCATATTTAGCTATAAAATCTTATCTGAAAAAGTGAACGTAAATCAATCTAAATTAAAAAGACATACAAAAAGTGTAAAATTAGTAAAATCAGAAAAGTTTAATTACAGTGGATATAATTTACCTTTAACAATGGATATTACGAAATGAGGAATAACACATTTTTATAGTAATCATACAAAAGCAATAGTTTACATACCAAAATCTAACAGAGAATATCACATACGACTATTTAAAAGTCATACTTTAGTTGAACTAAAAATAGATAATAAAATCTTATTAAGTTTTAAAGATACAATTTTAAATAAAAACAGTTATGATTTATCAACTTTTGAAAGAAAAATTAAAGATAATAAATATATTATTGTAAATGGTGAACTAAAACTAAAAACTATAAAAAGAAAAACTAAATTTATTAGTAAAATTAAACCATCGATTTATTTATCTGAAAAATTTATGACTATTGATCTTGAAACTAGAAATATTAATGGTGTTTTATCAGTTTATTTAGCTAGTATTTATGATGGAGTAAAAGTAAATAGTTTTTATTTAAGTGATTATAAAGATTCAAATGAACTATTAGAAGAAGCAATATTATCTATAATGAAAAGAAAATACGATGGTTATAGAGTATATTTACATAATTTTTCTAATTTTGATGGTATATTTCTATTAAAGATATTGAATAATTTGAGTGATAATATAAACCCTATAATTAATGACAATAAGTTTATTGAGATTAAATTTAATTTTGGTAGATTTTCTTTAAAATTCAGGGATTCTTTATTATTATTACCTGCTTCCTTAGAAAAATTAGCTAAAGGTTTTAATGTCGAGAGTAAGGGAACATTTCCGGTGTTATTCGTTAACAATGAACACATAACCTTAAACTATAAGGGAAAAGTACCTCCAATTAATTATTTTGTAAATATAGCTGAAGATAAATATGAAGAATACTTTACAAAGTTTATAGAAAAAGAATGGGATTTAAAACAAGAATCCATAAAATATTGTAATCAAGATGTAGTAACACTTTATAAAATAATATATAAATTTGCTAACATCATATTTGATGAAATTAGATTAGATATAGCTAAATATCCTACTATTTCTTCTTTATCTTTTGCTATTTTTAGATGTAAATTTCTACAGGAGGATGTTAAAATACCAGTTATTACCGGTAAAATGTTTAACGATATTTCGTTAAGTTACACAGGTGGTAATGTAGAGGCCTTAAAACCATATGGTGAAAATATTTATCATTATGATGTAAATTCTTTATATCCATATGTAATGAAAGAACAATGTATGCCTGTGGGTGAACCTGTTTACTTTGAAGGTAATTTAGCTAATTTTGATAAAGATGCTTTTGGTTTCTTTGAAGTTTTAGTTGAAGCACCTAAAGATTTAAATATTCCATTACTTCAGCATAGATTTAAAATAAGTAATAGTTATAAAACTGTAACTCCAGTTGGTAAATGGAAAGGTTTTTATTTCTCAGAGGAATTAGTTAAAGCTAAAGAATTGAATTATAAGTTTGAAATTTTAAGGGGTTATATTTTTAACAAAGGGTATATTTTTAATGAATTTGTAGATTACTTTTACACTATGAAAGTTAATAATGACAAAAATTCACCTCTATATACTATCTCTAAATTAATCTTAAATAGCCTTTATGGTAGATTTGGTATGACACCTTATAAAGAAAAACACATAATAATAGATAGTTCTGAATCTTTTCATATTTATAATAATTTTAATGTTACAAATGTAGTTATGTTTGATAACAAGGAATTAATATCTTATTTAAATTTTGAGGAATCTGATGATGATTTTACTCAATTAAATATTTCAATACCTATAGCTTCAGCTGTTACTTCCTATGCTAGAATATATATGTATAAATTCAAAACATTAAATAATAATACGTGTTATTATACAGATACTGATAGTGTGGCTTTAGAAAACAAATTAGAAGATTCTTACGTAGGATCTGAATTAGGTAAGTTTAAGCTAGAATATACTTCTGATAAAGCAATATATTTAGCTCCTAAAGTTTATTACTGTAAAACTAAAAAGGGTGATATTTGTAAAATTAAAGGTTTCAAATTAAATAAAAATACAATGGAACAAAATATTAATTTTGAGGAATTTAGCAACTTATTATATAAAGATAATAAATTATTACTTAACCAAGAAAAATGGAATAAAAATTTAAGCTCAGGGGAAATTAAAATATCTGAAAATAATTATACATTAAAAACTACACTTGGAAAAAGAGAACTAATATTTGATAAAACTAATAAATTAGTAGACACAAAACCCTTATATTTAGATAATGATAAAGTATTAAACTAAATTAGTTTACACAAATTCTCATATTTAGATATTAGTGATTTATTCTAATTTAATCTAAAAACAAAAAAACACCACACCAAAAGTGGCAGAGCAAACAAAAACAAAACAAAAAACAAAACAAAAGAAAACAATACTTCTTTTTTTTACATTATTTACAAGGCTTGTAGATAGTGATTTTTTTACAATATTTTTGTATATTATTTACAAGGTAATTTAATTGTTTTGGAGATAGTGTTTACCTAAAATATAAATCATTTTTAATATTAGGATGTATACTCACTAATAAATTTTTTTATTAAAATATATCAAGCATAAACTAAAATATAAGATATATTACCTTAAAACATCCCTTTTCTTACCCTAGTTAAAGTTTTCAATCCATAATTTCGTATAATTAAAAACATAGCAACGGCAGTTACACGGTACATAAAAATTTTTAATTCTGTTTTTAGATTTTTTAGATTCGTGTCATTTAATTTTTCTTTGTGTTATAGCTTATAATGATAGGAACAAAGAGGTAAATTAAAGCGCCTTTAAATTCAGCAAAGTAGATTTTATCTACTATTTTATAGTTGGCTCTTACGTTTTTAACAGTTATCAGATGATGCATTTAGATCTTAAGGGTAGTTTAACAGATTGCACAAGATTTTCCAAAGCTAGATCTAGTAAGTTCCCCACTCCAATATTGCTTTAATATAAGACCGATTGAGGACTATTCATAATTTTTTTTAAAATCATTAATAACTATAAGAAAATACGGATTATGTAAAACTGCGTATGGATTAGGGACAGTTCATAGTCGTTCCAAACTTACGTAATATTTTTCTCAATTTTTGATTTTCAGTTTACGAGCTAAAGTTTAAGCACATGAGACCATCTGTCATAAAAATACTACCGGCCAATTAAATACAGATATCAAAGTTAATTATAACACGAATTTTAGTATTGTAGAAAGATACAATTTCAGAATGAGTTAGATTCACAATTGAGGTTTAAACTTTAGGAATATACCTTTTTCTTGTTTGTTTATTTTTTTAACACTTTTTAAAAATACGAGCAGCTTGTAAATAGGAGCGTTAACCAATATTTTAGTGCTTACTCGGCTACCCCTTTACTTGTTTCACTCTTCATTCTGGATTTCTTTTTAATTTTCTCATATTCGCACCTAAAAAGTTTAAATTTTATCTAAGTATATTAAAGATAACTGTTTTTTCCGGGTTCAATTCTAAACCACAGTTGGTTTTTAAATATTTCTTAATGTTAGCATGGATAAATTTAGCTTCCAGGGGGTCACTAGTACAATAAAATCATCCGCATATCTGATGTAATCTAATCTTCTAATTTATGATTCTGTCATTAGTTATCTACGATTTTACGCATTTCACTTCATAGGTTTATTCTTTCTAGGTATAAACTAAATTAAATCTCTTATTAACCAGACTTTTTATAGACTGGATTCATTATACGAGACTTTTAAACTACAAGTAGTGTCAACCCTATCTTTATCAAATTCGTGAAACACTATATAAACAAAAAGTAGGGGACCTACTACCCGCCTTGAGGCGTTTCTATTTCAGGTTGTACAAGATTACCCGTTAACGGGTCTATGTATCCACCTTTAGATAATTATGTAAAATCTCAAAAAAACGTGGCTCGTCTATATATTTTGATTAAAAAATTATATTTTTAATTATACCAACATTTAGTAAAATCTCCTTTAATTACTTAGTTATGTCTTGTACCCACAAAATACAGTATTAGTAAAGCGGAATGCATAAATCTTTTAGCTTTAAAACCATGTGACGGAATTAATAAATAGGTTTAAATTTTTGCTTGGCTTAAACTACCGCTTGTGTAGCTTATATTTATAATTTATATTCAAGGTTAACTAATACCTATATTTCGGTATTACCCTTACCCTTAAGTATCTCATGTTTCCTGTTAGGTTTTAAATAAACACTTTCTTCATTAACTCTGCTTCAGCTGTTTTAATAAATAAATTTAAGTGTAGTCCAACAAAAATGTATTCGTAAGTACCGGGTGTCACCTTATAATTCTTCTTGACTATATCTTAATAACACGCAACTAGAAGTATGTATCCGTAATAATTTCAAATTAAAATGTAAAATTTGTTCTGGATTTCTATCTTGTTCTAACTTTAGCAATCACAATAGTTGTAACACCACCCACCCCCGTATAAAAAAAATATAAAGTATCAATCAAATATTAATAAAATATATTTAAAACTAAAATTAGTCTCCTTATTAAATTCCTTATCAATAAAGCTCCTTAAATTTAGGATACCAAGATTATATATAAATTATGGAAAACTTTATAAAATAATATTAAATGTTAGACAAGGATAAGTAAAATATCTCACAGAAATCAAATTATACAAAATGAAAATAAAGATAAATTAAAAAATCTTTAAACAATATTAAAATACAGAAAAATTTACTATAAAATATAAAATATACTGGATAATTAAATATTAATTATTAATTTACTAAAATCTTACTACATAAAATTCTTTTTAAACCCCGCAGGCTCCAATAATTGATTATTCAAACTCTAAGCTTATATAAATTTGTTTTTATTAATAATAAAAATTATAGTAAATTATAATAAAATTTATAGAATAAAATACAATTAAAACTCCAATATTATCCAAATGATGCAAATTAACAGTACAAATATGTTACAATGATAAAAGCTTGATAAAAAAAACTTTTAAACAAATTAATTAATCAAATTAACAGAAAAATAATACCATACTTTATTACATTATTACAATATTACATTATTACATTATTACTTAATTACTTTATTACTTTATTACTTTAATAAAAAAAAAAGTGTTTTATCAGAGAAAAAAGTGTTTTATCAGAGAAAAAAAGTGTAAAATCTTAACTATATAAGGATAGTTAAAAATAAAAATCTCAATATAAATTATGAAGAATAGTAAATACAAATTAGAAAGTAAATATATGTAAAATATTTGAAACTTTTTCCAATAAACAATATAAATTACTTTAAAGCAACAATAAATATAAAAAATATAAAAAAGATAAAAATATCGAATATTCTACAATCAAAATACTATAAGTAAAATTAAAAATTAAAATATTTTTGTTTGTTTGTTGACACTCATTACTTTGGACTTTTTAAGGCTAATTGAAGTATCTCTCTTGAAGGATTCTAATTATGATATAATCAAGGCCATCCTTCATACCTTTATCGCTACAAGTCTTCCATAAAATTTTGTTTAACGTATGCTAGCGGTGGGGCAATATTTTAAGGGGCTATAGTCTAGGTAGTTAGCTTGTACCGTGGTTTGTACGGTGGGTACGTTAGATAAAAAAAGATAGTTCAAACTGCAATCTAGTTATCTTCTTATTAAGCTACAAACTATTCTTACTTGCCCTATTAATACTCATAGGGTTCGATTACTAGCCTCAGCTTTGGGGAATTTAAAAATAATTAAGTGTATCGGTGAGGGTTTAAAGTTAGTAGCCGTTTTAAGATGTCTTTTATCTTTTTTAAAGTCACGGTTCGGTGCCAGCCTTAAATTACAAAATGGAATGCTAATACTCTATAACTATTGCTTTTAGAAGTTTTAATTTCCAATATTTTGTATTCGGTTTGTTCCTTTAAAAATGTTTATCCTTTTATCCTCTTATGATTTATGTATCGGTTCATCGAGTTATTCTATAACCCTTTAATTCATATTCTGCTTCAAATTATTGTTACTAAGGAGTCTATGGGTTGTATTCGTAAAGTTTGGTCTATAGGTCTATTTCTATCTTTTAATTCGTCTTTTGGTAAAACCGTACCATAATTTGTATATCTAACTTAGGTATTTATTGGACTTTATTTTTAAAAAATTTAAATGGGATTTTTCCAAGGGGTATGTTAGTTAACTGTGACTTAGTTATGTGTATTTTGGCTTTAAGTTAGTTATTATTTCATAACAAGATTTTTGTTGGCTCTTTATCTTAAATAAATTTTATTGGTACTAGTCGAACTATATCTATTTTTAAAAATAATATTTTGGGGGTTTATGGATGTTTATTCTTTTAACCCAATTAATAATTCCCAAGATCTGTTAATAGAAAATAAGAAAGTTATACTAGATGAATTCTAATGCTTACTTAAAGATTGACTCTTTTTTTATCTAGTCGTAAATTTTAGGCGTTTGTATATTGGGAGTAGCAAAAGATAAAATCTTGTACTGGAATCTGGTTTATTTTGTTTAGTACGAGTAAGAGTAAGAGTAAGAAAAAGGACTCAAACGTAAATTAAGGAAAATTTTAATTTTAATTCCTTTGATCTTAACCCCAATCGAAGTGGTAGTTACTGACCTTTGTTTTTCAATTATTTTTAATTGGACTGCATTTAAATTTTAAACTGAAACCAATAAGGATAAAAGAAAGACTTCGTAATATTTTATTAAACTCGACGAAACAAAAAAAAGCCATGTTTTAAATATTCTTAAAAATTATATAAGATTTATAATTAACTAGAACGAGTTTATTTTTTTGCTCAGCTCTTGGACTAATATCAAGATTTTTTAAATATTCTTTAATTGGAGTCTTAGTATTAGACAAATAAACCATACATTTTAATAAAAGACTAGTTTTAATTATCGCATTTTCACTTATCTGAATGAGTTACAGAACTGTGTACTTGGACTTGTTTTGCTTTATTCTTAGATTTGCTTTATTAAGTCGTTATTACTTTATTTTTTTAAAAAATCTTAACTCAAGGTCTACCAATACTTAGAGGGTGCTAAACCAGGACTTCATTTTTATATTAATATTTATGGAATTATTAGTACCAGGATATCAAATAATAGGCTTATATTCGTAACCTTGATTCTGAGCAAAAATAGAAAAGATTTAATACTTAAGTCTGCATTCTATTCTGATTCTTATCCCAAGATTTATTATAATTCTAATTTTAATTATAATTCCAAGAGTTTGTCTGATTCAAGACTTAATCTAATAAAAGACTGATAATCACCTTTATTTATAAAGTATAATTAAACTACTTAGTATAGCCGACTTATAGAGTTTTATATATATAAGACAATTTAAATCAGATCAGCACTTGGACTTATTATTTGCATCTCTTTTACGTAAAAAGTCTAAAGTAAAATCTCAAGTAAAAAATATCAAGTTCGGTAATCAAAATTTATTATTTAATAATAAAGTGACAAATTCGTCGACTTAGTTATGTGTGTTAGTTTTAGTTTTTATTTTTATTTTTAGCTTTATACTTGTTCCAACTTTGCATATCTGATAAAGATATCTGTTGTGATGTAATACAATAGCCTATACATTAAAGTCATTTTTATCTTATCCTTTAAGAGTTTTACCTTTTCAGGAAATAAATTAAATTTAGTTTTACTTTAGTTAGAATTTGGTAGGACGAATTTCCTTGTGTAATAACTAAGTAATAGATCAAAATTTAAATTACTTTTTGTCATATTTTGCTTTTATTAGTGTTTTAAATACATCAGGTAAACATAGGGCGGTGGGATACTTATCCTGAAATAGAAAACAAAGACTTATTTTGATTTATTAAAAAATAGCTTATATTATATAATATATATATATATATAGCCTAGGGTATTTCTAATATATCTAATAAAAGTATCTTTAGTTCTATTAAATTAAATTAAGATATTATAATGAGACGAAAATAGCCAAGCATAGGGCAGGGTTTATAGCTAAGGCGAGTTCTAGTGTGTTAAGTTATTAATATAAAATTTTATTTTTTTCGAGACAAGATATCTTAGATAAGATTAAAAATACAATAGACAAGATACCTAACTTGAGTTAAGAGAAAAGATAAAATTGCTATAAATATTTTTACACAAACTTTTACTACTTATTGCTAGATCATTTCTAATAAAATAAGCAAAATCAGGATTTGAACCTAAATCGATAGTTCATGAGACTATAATGCTAGCGTTGCACCATTTAGCAAAAGAAGAAATTTATTACATAAACCCTTAATTGTTTTTATAGATCTAATATCAATATTTTGTGGCCGACTGACCTTTGTCTTTATTTTATTTTTTAGTTTAGTTATTTATTTTATTGGTAGCGGGCGGAGTTTCCATTATCTTTAAAAGCTCAATTTTGTGCCAGAATAGATTGTTATGCCATTTGTAGATTGATATTTATATCTGAACAAGAGTTTTGGCCCTTTGTAGATTGTTATGACTTAGTTATGTGTATTAGATTGGTAATTTTTCCATCGTATTAAAAATATTTAGAGTTGAAGCAAACTATCAAGAATTGTGTATAAAGGTTCATTATTTAAATAATATGTTAATAAGTGTATATTAGCCAATGATTTAATTAAATTAGCCATTAATGATGATTTAATCTTTAAATTATTTAATGACCCCTATTAGTAGATAAAAATATTGTTACAGCTTTACCATATGGTAATAATTTACTTCTAGATCTTATCTTATTGAATGTTAATATACTTAGTTTTTATTAACTTTTTTCCCTTTTTTAACCCTGCCTGTAAGTAAAACTTACATAAATGTAAATTAATTTTTAATTTTAATCCTGATGGTGTTATTCATACTATTGGTAAATTCAATTCATTTTTAACTTTTACCCCCTAAATATTTATTTAATAATTTCAATTATGGTATATTATTTAATATTGCAATTTAAATTAAATGTGCTAATGAGATAATATCACTATTATATAAACTTAAAAGTTGATTATATTTAACCATTTTTAATGGTACTATATAGAATATTTTTTTACCATCTCTATGTTCTACACAATTATCTTTAATATGATCAGTAATACCATAAGGTGTTATATTATAAAATATAGTCAGACCGCTTTTTTTAATGCTATAAATAATTAATTTATTGATATTATCATTATCTGTTTTATCTATTTCATTTTTGACTTTATTAGCTGAAATTTGTATATATATCTTTAGGTAAATTACCGGTATATTTTAATTTTACTAGTTAAATACTACAAATGTTGTCAGCCATTACAACTAGTATCAAAAATAGTATTATCAACATAAAAATATTCTTGAATATTAACATTATTATCACTATTAGCTTTATTTAATGAATTGTTAACATTAGATAATGCTAAGAAAAAAAAAAGATCAATTTTATTTGCAAAAGATTAATTTAAGCCAAAACTGACGCTAAAAAGGGTATTTACTATTGTTAAATTTTAACTTTAATGGAAGGAGACCAGAAGTATTTTTATTAAAGTACTATTTACACTCTTATAATTTACATCTTTGTAAGCTTTATACGTATTTATATCTGATTTCAATAAATTTATTAAAATTACACTTAGTTAAAGCAATTAAAGGAATTAATTAAACTTTTTTTGATTTCTAATACTAAATTTTTATTAAAAATAAGATATACGAGAAAGCTGTTTTCTTGCAAACTCTCAGAAGGAGGTATATTAAATAGTGACACTTAATTATACGCTTATTTATATTTAGACTTTTATAATATCTGAGCAAAATAAATTATTTCCTTTGATATTTAGTAGGACTTACCCCATTCATTATTTATATAATTATATTTATAATGTTTCTTTTTATTATTAGATGACTTAGATACAACAAAATAAATATTACGTAAATCTATTTCTGATATATAGCATCAAAGTACAAATCAGGACAAAAGGACTTAAACCCTGTCCTAATTTAATTAGGTTAATCTGTGTATGATCTTGATAATTAATATTGGCTTTTTACTTATGAATAGAGTTTTATTTTGGTTATTTCTCGAATCTTTTTTTCGATGTCTATTAATATAGACTATGTTAAAAATATTTATAATAAGCTTTTCTTATTTTAAGAGTAAATATACTAATTTATATAATAATACCATATTTATTGAGTCTAATAATATTTATATATTGGGCTTTATTTCGTTTTTAAACTTTTATTTAAAATAAATTATTTCAAATTTAACTAAAAACTTTCTAGTAATTTAACTTAATAAAATTTTAAGATTATTTTTAATAGATATATATAACCATATTCATTAAAGAATCACACAGCTTATTAAATATTTAAACATAATAAATAATATTTTTATAGAAGATAAATAATGACTTAAATTTTAAAGAGTATTCGAAAAATAAGTAATTATACTACCGGACTAATTTATGCTTGGTTTTACCTTTTTTATTAATAATTAACTATCTAAAAAGATAAACTTAATAATAAATATTACAAAATTGTAAGAAGTATAACTGAAAGTATCAAAAACAAAAGATTAATTTATTAAGTAATATATACTAGGCAAATTAGATTTAAGTTATATATATGTTATTTAATAGTAGGATTTATATCAAACAGGTTTAGTTTAGAATTGTCCAACTTCCTTTTACTCAGGATATAGATTCCATAGCTATATTTCATTCCCAGTAAATAATAATTTAAGTAAACAACAGTAAAATAAAGTAAAATCTATTTATTTAATAAAGTAAAATCCATCAGACTGGAAGTATTGATTTAAGCTACTAATCATTATTATGTAGTATATACATATTAAACCTTTTTTTAAATTTGTCCTTAATTATAATAAGAACTACCTAGCATAAAAAGAAATTATACTATTTATATAAATAAACACTGACTATAAATACCTAATAATCTAAGCATAATACACCTCATAATCTTTATTGAATTTAAGTAATACATAAATCGATAATTAAAACTAATTATATAAATATAGGATTTTATTATAAATCATTATACTAATATAAACCAACATATAATTAGATATTTAAATATAAAATTTAATAATTCATCATAATACTTATTCCTTACTGTACTTAAACATACTCTTATATAGCTAATGATTAGTAATGATTAAATGATATTAGAATATAAATTAATATAAATATATTAGGAATTCTTTTCATAAATTATTTTAATATATTTTACTAAAAACTTAATTTAATTATATTATATTTTAATGGTATTATACTAGTTATTATTTAATAGTATTAAACTAAAAAATATGCAACCACTTCATCTAATATGTCACCAAAGTATAACACATAACAATAAAACTAGTGAAACAGAATTAACTTAATAAAACACATAGACTGGCTGGGTAATTATTTAATACATTTATACTTTATAAAAATAGTTGTTACTGCACGCTATTTACCTCCAAGACTAAATAACCTATTAACTATAATTTATAAGATTATAGCTACGCGCACTTTACACTCCAAAACTAGCTAAATTAATAATTAAAATTAATAATATTAGTAACTTTACGCTACTTTAACACCGAGAGTAAGTAACCTTATATTTTATACTTATAATAAATTAATAATTTTATTACCATCCGCAATTCTTTCCCTAGCAAACTTAAGTAAAAATAAGTATAATCCCGTACTAAAGTAAAAATCGGTATTCTCCGCTATTAAATAAGATAAAAAAATCGTATTCTCTCCACATTAGATAAAATTAGGTATTCTCTGAGTAATTTTAGCGAACACAAATCCTAATTTATAATAATCTAAAGAGGTATTAAATAATTTATTCATTCAGACAAGAAATGAAAATGGAACTGTTTCTTGCCCTAGAGATATTTTTTATGAATATATAAGTACTGTAGATTTAAAACAAGGATTGAAATATGGATATAAAGCAGAAATTTTATGTGGTGTTAACTTTCCCGATGCCTGTGAACCAGGTTAATTATTCGGTAAATTTGTAGATACCTTATATGAAATTAAATCAACATCTACTGATCCTGTAGAAAAACAAATAGCTAAATTATCACTAAATTCTACTTATGGTAAATTTGCTCAAAAAGAACAAGAATATAATATCAAATTAGCAAGTAAAGAAGCAGTTAATGAAATTTTAAGTAAATATCATTATAATTATCTTAGTGATATTTCAGATGATTTAACATTGATTAAATCAGGACCTAGAATCAATAGTAAATTGAAAAGATTGTATAAAACTTATAGTGAATTTAATAACATTGAAGATTTAAATAATCTTGATACATATATTAAACATAGAGGTATACCTAGTGCAGTGCAAATTTATGCTACAGTAGCAGCTTATGCTAGAACTTCTATTAATATTTATAAAAATATACCTGATAATATTGCTATCGCAAGTAATACGGATAGTTTAATATTAAGACAACCTTTACCCGATGATTTAATTGGTAAAGAATTAGGACAATGGAAATTAGAGCATCACTTCAAAGAAGGGGTATTCGTTAAACCTAAATTATATTGCTATGTGGATGTAAATAACAATGAATTAATTAGAAAAGCCAGTGGAGTTGTAGCTGGTTATTTAAAGTATCAGGACTATGTTGATTTAGCTCAAGGTAAAACTGTAACAACTAATAAAGATATATTTAAATTAAATTGGAAAGATTTAAAAATTGAAATTGTTAATGTTGAAACTAATTTAAAGGGAATTAAAAAGGAGAACTAACTTTATTTTAGTAATTATTTTTTGTAATAATCTAAATCCAGGATAAATTAATCTATATTAAAAATATGAAACGTCCTATAATTTACGTACTCATTATAAATATGATTAGTAAAAGAAGTGACAGTAGGAAAAGTTTCAGTAGGAATCCAATTTGCATTAAAAAACATTAAATTAAGATCGCTACTAAAAATATTTAATGGAGCATCACCCATTAGTGTAAATAAATTCTAATAATCTAATGTTTGACTCTCTACCTTTAATCTCAAGAATGTTAGCATTTCATAATCTAATGACAGATTATTACCTAAATATGGTATAAATCCTTCAAGTTCTATATAGGAATACTTTCTAAAGCGTTTCTAAAATTATGAATCCAATTATCAAGATTCACTATATCTAATAAAATTTCATTTGACGGTGTTGGAGAAGAGTATAGGGTAGTTGAAGAAGATTCTGATTGTACTACAGTTGTTCCGTCGATGGATGATATGTCGCTAAAATCATCACCATTTCATTGATAAACATAATACCATAATAAACCTAGAGAAATTATACCAACACAAATTGCAATTCCTATTATATAAGGATTTTTATAGAAAGTTTTTGAATCTTTGTTATCCTTAAACTCTTCAATTACAGGAGTATCTTACTGTTCTTTATTATTAACTTCTATTTCCTTAAACTTGCTAGATTCAACTTTTAAATCTTCCTGTATCTTTACATTGCTATCTGTTATATCCCTAAACTCTGCATTTATAATATTATCAAATAATCAATTATTAAATTTGGATACATACATATTAAAGCTATCGTTTAGATAATCTAATTGCCATATTATTAATATAATATTACATAGGATAAAGATAAAATATATAATTAGATAGATACAAGCAAAGTTAAAAATTCTAATTTTATAGTTAATATAGTATATCAGATTAAACTAAAGAAAATACTTTTATATATTATTCTTTAAAAATGATTCAGCGTATTAATTTTAATGAACAAAGATTGAAACCCTTTAATAGTTGTATTTTAAAGAGAATAAGTACACGTATTTAACAAATAACACTTACAATTTAACGAAATAAAAATTGCTATAATAACAAATAAATATAAGTACGACGATTTACATTTGCTCTGTTAAAGATATTATATAAGTTATTGAACTAAACTTTTAAATTGTTTGTAAGCTTTATTTTAATTGTTTAAAAGAAACAGATTTAATTTAAAGTATTACCGAAGAAAATTTGAGGATCTTATATTAATTATTTGAGTTAAATTAAAAGGTGGTTTTCAACCTATGGTAAAGAAATAGGTAGTCCGATACCTTTTTACTCGTGTTCGTTTAGTAACATGGTATACTAATTTAGGTTTATAAAACATAACATTATTATATTGTTATAATATAGCAATCGGGATGTGTCGCACCCAAAAGATTATTCCTGCAGATGTCCATTGTGAAATCGATGGTTTAAGGTAAATCCTTAACTGTCTCATTAAAAGTTCCTTACAAGCTTAAGTTAAGTAACTGGTTAGTTCAGATTGTTAGGACTCGGGATATTAAGATTAAACTTTATATTGAGGCGATTGATAACTAAATTTAATGCTAATAAGAAAAGTACCGCTCGCTGGAGTCAATATATTGAAAAGAGTAACAATGTTGCAATCACAAACAATGAAGTTACATGTGCGCAATAACATAAATCAGCTGTTAACATCTAAACAATTACAGATGAGAGAAAAGAAAAGAAAAAGTAAGGGTACACTCTAAGATAAAGCGTAAGCGCAGACGCATTTAACCATTAGAAGTAAGATACATAATTTTCCTAAGTACGCTTAGAAGGACAGTAATAACTAAAAAGTTATGTCGCAAGGGTCTCTAGTAACTTATAAAAATCTTAGTAAATTAAGAAATTAAACAAATTAATAATCAATATTAAAATTAATTAATATATTTTTTTTATATAAGTATATATAAGAAAATTTAAATAATCAAATTTAATAAAATTTATCATATTATATAATTAATAGATTTTTGATGTTTATTTATTTTCTTCTATTTGAAATAATCACTTAAGACGAATTAGTAATAAAAACAAGGTACACAGTGAGTTTACTTAATTCTACCAATATTTATAGTAAAAATAAAATTGGGTTTTACTTTTCTGGAGTTCAATTCTTACAAGAAAAGCATTTGGTTCAACGTTATATTTGGCAGCAGAATAATAAAAGAAAAAAAACATTTTGGGATGATTACCATTATGATTTAACTGGAAAGATTGTTTTGAATGATGCTTTAATTAAAGCTGCTATTGATTCTTTTTGGAAGAAAATAGTTAGTGAGATTAAAGATGAACACATCATCGCGTTATTTAGAATTCAAACTCAAGATAATATAATTTATACACTTGGTAATTTAATAAGCTTATCAAAAGAAGATAAAAAATATTATTATGATTATATCGTAAATAGGCTTTATATTAAAAATGATGAGTATAGACAAGTTAAATTAACTTCTATTATTTTTAGTTATGGAATAAGAAATGGTCTTATAGAAAAGAAAAATTTAATCAGTGAACATATTGATAATGATTTGATAATTCAAAACCAATTTTATAAAAAATATAAATTACCTATTACTATGGATCCATTTAAGTATGGTAAATTAATTCAGAAAGAAACAACTGATTCTAAAGATAGCTATTTTGTAAAAGTAACACCGTTAACTTATGCTAAGATTATCTTAAAAGATAAGTTCACTAATGAGGTAATTTTTTATAAAAATGGTGATCCTATATTAGAATATATTGATACTTTAATTTATAAAGACAGTACATCTTATTTACTAAGAACTATAAGTAATAATAAATATTATTACCAATTAAATGGTAAATTAGAATTAGTTACTGTTAATAAATTAAGTAGATATATTAAACCATTAATACAAAGCGAAAAACCGAAATTAAATGAAAATTTTATCACTCTTGATATTGAAACTAGAGTTATAGATGGTAAACATATTCCTTATTTAATATCTTGGTTTAAAGATACAGGTAAAAATAATGGATCATTTTATTTGAGTCATTATAATAACCCTGATGAAATGATTAAAGCTTGTATCTTAGAACTATGTAAACTTAAATTTAATTATCATAAAGTTTATATACATAACTTAGCTAATTTTGATGGTATTTTTTTATTAAGAAATTTAACTGATATAGCAACAGATATAAAAGTTATTATCAATAGTGGTAAATTAATTACTATTGATTTTTGTTTTAAAAAAGAACATTGGAAAGATTCTATGGTTTTAAGTTTTAGAGATAGTTATCAAATATTACCTGCTAGTTTAAGAAAATTAGCGAAATCTTTTGATGTTACAACTCAAAAAACAATATTTCCATATAATTTTGTTAATAATCCTAATCTTGATCTTTTTTATAAAGGTACTGTTCCCGCTTATGAATTTTTTAATAATGTAACTAATGATGAATACATTCAATATTGTGAACAATTTAAAAATAAAATCTGGTCATTATATGATGAGTCATGTAAATATTGTATAGAAGATTGTAAAGCTTTACATGAAGTTATTACAAAATTCAACAGTTTTTATTTTAATGTTTTTAAACAAAATATTAATAATGCTCCAACTATAAGTTCACATGCTTTCAAATTATATAGAACACAATTTATGTTAAATGATATAATACCAATGATATATGGTGACGAATATAATTTTATTAAAAATTCCTATACAGGTGGATCAACCGATATGTTTATACCAAGTAATCAAAATGGTGAACTAATATATGGTTATGATGTTAACTCACTATATCCCTATATTATGAAGAACCATTTAATGCCAATAGGTGAAAAAACTTATTTTGAAGGTGATATCAGGAAAATAAATCCTGACGCTTATGGCTTTTTTTATTGTGAGGTAGAATGTCCTAAAGATATAAATCATCCAATTATACAATTACATGTAAAAACAAAAGGAGGATTAAGAACAATGGCACCAACAGGAACCTTTAAAACTGTAATATTTTCTCCAGAAATGGATAATGCTATTAAATTAGGTTACAAATTTAAAATATTGAAAGGTTACATATATAATCAAAATAATATATTTAGTAACTATGTAGATAATTTATATAAAATTAGAACAGATTATTCTAAAGATCATCCTATGAATTATATAGCTAAATTATTTTTAAATAGCTTATATGGTAGATTTGGAATGAAAGATATTTTTGATAAAAATTTAATAGTAAATAGTGAAAAATTTGGAATATTAACAGAAAATATCGATAGCAAACCTTACTTCATAAATGAAATTATTAAGTTAAATAATAATTATTTAATTCAAATTGAAGATAAGATCAAAAGATACAATAATTTGGAATACAATGTAAATGTTGCTATTTCATCTGCTATTACTGCTTATGCAAGAATTTTTATGAGTAAATTTAAGAATAACTCTAACTTGAAAGTATTTTATACTGATACTGATTCTATTTTTACTAATTTAAATCCTAATGAAATGAATAAAATTTTCCCTGGAATAATTAATAATAAAGAATTAGGTAAATTAAAATTAGAAAGTGTATCAAAAAAAGGAATATTTTTAGCACCTAAATGTTATGCTTTACAAACAGTAGATGATAAATTTATTTTTAAAGTTAAAGGTTTAATAAATACAACTCATTTAAATATAAATGATTTTAATAAATTAGTTTTCCAAGATTCTATTATAAAAAAGAATCAAACTAAATGGTATAAATCATTATCACAAGGAACAATAGCTTTATTAGAACAAAGTTATACTTTGAAAGTAACAGATAACAAAAGAGAATTAATTTATAACTCTGATAAAAAACTAATAGCTACAAAACCTTATATATTATATAATAATAAACTTCATTAACTTACTTTTTGTTGAAATACAACTTTTATACTAATAATACAGTTATTTCCTGTATCTCTTTTAGAGATTGAATCCCCACTCAAACCCACTTCCACTATTACCTGCTTTTATTTACTATTAAAGTGTTCGCTTAAATCAGAGAATCGAACTCTGTACTTCGTCGCCACAAGACGTTATTTTACCAATTAAAATAATTTTACCTTAGATTTATTTGATCTTTTATATTTGTTATAAATAACCTAAGATAGAGTGAGAATACTCATGATATGTCGAATAATTATACGATTAGACTTTGACTTTTTTTATTTTTATTTTTAGTATATAAGTATAACATTTTAAAATTGTTTAAATTTAACTCTTTAAAATTAAGTCTAAACAAGTCTTAGTTTGTACTTTTATTTTTACCCTTATTCATTCAAGTATTATTTATTTATAGTATTTTTTTTATTTTTAGTATATA
>Ga0153987_1000238_pt1 | contig 19620 bp, 15 predicted proteins | sample TSNC071MetaG_FD_102279 | JGI IMG/M metagenome (GOLD analysis project Ga0153987, IMG submission 102279) | Attine ant fungus gardens microbial communities from North Carolina, USA - TSNC071 MetaG | ecosystem: Host-associated > Fungi > Mycelium > Unclassified | place: USA: North Carolina, William B...
CCAACTCCAAGCCAGAATTAAGCCAACTGCTCTTTATCAGCATTAGACAAAGAGAACTCGTTAAGAGTTCCTGTTGGATTGGTCTGCCCTACTTATACAAATGCTACTTGGTCTGTGCACTACTTTCTGCACTACCATGTGACCTTGTGACCTGTGACATGACCCTTTGATGTGACAGACTTTCCCATACTATAAATAGAAAATAAAATAAAAGAGAAAAGAATAATAGAAATGGACTTACCCAGAGAGGTGGTTTATGACAAAGTGACCATTTGTGATAGCCAGTAAGCATAGTGTAGTGGTATGAACACTGTCCAACTCATCTAGTAGAGTTGTCATAACCCCAGGATTTATTGAGGAGTTAGACAATAAAGGAAGATTAATGGAAGATGAATATTTAGACTTTGGAGTGACAAATCAAAAGTGTGACAAGATAAGAGAAATGTGTGACCCTTATGAAGGTCTATAAGATTAGATCAGGAAGAGATAGAGAAGAGATCAGACTATGGACTAAGTAGGCAACATGGGAGTATTGTTACATGGACAAACATTGTAACAGTATATAGTGGAGATTGTAATTTAGCAAGAACTCCATTGAGTTCTTTTTCTAACCCTTGAAAGAGCTCTTGAGGTTAACCCAACCTTAGAAGTAAAGTCAGTCACTGACAAGGGTTAGGAGGTACAACACTTAGTGCTGGAGGTTAGAAAATGACTTGTAGATATTATTTGGGGTAGTCTTACATTATATATACTGCCAGAATGTAGTACCAAGGAATGATATGGATAACTAGTGTTAGTATTATCTAATATAATGCTAAGTCTATCCTATCCAACAAACAATACTTGGTCTTACCCCTTGTTTACTGGTGTCTTGGTGTACATATCAGACCATTCCAACAAAAATTCTTAAGTCAGCACATTTGCAATGCCAGATATTAGAGCTTCTTACCAGCCTCCTGGAACTTGAATGTTGCCATGCTGTACACTACTACCTCTTCTATAAATGCAATAACATAACTGACTGCACATTGATCTTGAATTAGCCATTGCAAGAGGCAAGGAACTCCTTCCATAGGGTCCAGTTGAAATAATCTATGCCAACTTGACTTGAGGTCAAACTTGAAAAAGGTTGCACCGAAAATACTGCTTTCACATGCAAGTACTTGAGAAAATGCACTTGAGCACCAGTTGGTACAGCTGGGATAATACAAGGGTATGATGTAAACTATGAGTAATGCTGGCTACAATGAGTAGTGCTACAAAAGACCAGTGGAATTAAATCGCATAAGAACCTTCTCATCAACAGGATGTCGATGAAGAGGTTGGATATTCTGTAAGTATTCCAGTGGTGCAAGGCCATTATCCGACGATAATGAGCTTCCAAGACCTTGCCAAGTATACGAGGGACTGGAAGAATTTCCTGATTGAAGCGGAGATTCAGGCCATGTAGAAGAATGTTGTGGAGAAGATGGCGTCTGCAGTTGTGATGTATAAGAGCATCCATGCTTATAGGGAACATATTCGATCCGGGAAAACTCGGCTTCAGACTCGGCGTTGAAGATATGATCTGGTCTGCCCTTGGCAGACCGTGCACTCTTGTAATTGCCATGAGGGACAAGTATGTTGCTTAAGTGAGGTATGTCATCAATAGAACAAAGTCGCTTTATCGAGTCTTCTGTGAAGTAAGCGACTGGATCGCGAATAAAGCCAAACCGATAGGATATCTATAAGAGAACTCACTCAAATGCCACTTTCGTTGTCCCCTTGGAGTATCCACGAAGACAGTGTATGTTTGTTTGATCAAGATATGAAGAGTAGGATCGAATCTGAATTTATTTCATGAGAGTTGAGCACTTGAGATTATAATGACGGAGTGATACCATACTTACGAATCGTCGGGGGTGCTTTGTGGATCCGAAACCAAGTGTTTCTGTGGTTGTTTCTCATGATAAAAAAGGAATCCCTAGAGAAACAATCAATTGGCATGGGCATCAATGGGTAACATAGAAGCCTACTTCTCGCACTCTGGAAGGGCCCCAACGAATTCCTGTTTATATGTCTGATTAAAGCCCATGAAATTAACAGATTAGAAGCATCACACCATCAGTCCAACGCTCGATGCCGACCTTCAGTATGACAAACATGTTGGAGGTGTTCGAAAATAAAAGATGCTGATGGGACTACTTACCCCAGTCAACTCTGCCTGAGGACCGCGTTCTTCCCATACATAAACAGCACCAGGAGAAATCATGCTTCGTTCTTCCGTATCAAGTCGTCGCGTAACCATTGGGAGGATACCAAGGAGGACAGCATGGAATATCACCCGAGCATCAGATGGAGAACGGATGCGGATGCCAGTGCACGTGGCACGCTGCATAGTGGAGGATCCAGGAATGAATGGCAGAAATTGGTGATCCATTCAATGGAGCAGAGGGGCACTGAAAAGGAGCAAAGAACGGTCAAGGCTAACCCACTCCGATTTAACAGAAAGCTGACAGCCCAGGTAAATCAAAGACTGATGGGGTTGTCGAACCATTTACGACACGTTCAACCGTCGAAGGACCTGAATTGTCGCTGACTAGATAGTTATTAGTGTTTTGGAAACACTGTGTAATGGTAAGGGGTGAAGAAGGGTGAGAATAACAGATGTGCCTGGTCCATTCTGTCAGTGTAAATTAACGCCAAATTGGCCGCTTATTCAATGACAGGATGGGGCAACCACACTATCCCTTGACTAGCATTAAGATCATCTGCGGTGAGCCGACTCACAAGATAGAGACCCCGGAATTTGACAATTAGAGGTGCGTGATTGACTGCTTCTATTGTGCCAGATCGGGCTACGAAACTGTCAGGGAATATATAGTGCATATCATATGGGGATAGTAGAATCATCAGATGTTCAGTATGAGTGGACATTCTAGTCGACGGAGGACTTAACCGCCAATTCTCATCCGGTTCATGCAGGGAAGAGCATAGTGAATCGTGATTCTGTGATGGATAAGATTGAAATGAATGTCTGCAGATTCAAAAGGACTCTGATTGGAATTCAAATGAACCATCAGCGACCAAACCGCATTCAATTTTACAAACTCCGCGAACAGAACGATGAGGTTATGTTGGCTTCGAAATCGTTTCTTTTAACCGTCAAGCTCGTTCAGAAGCGTACCATTTTCCTTCACTGGATGTCACTTTATCCGAGCAGCAACCGACTCCATTCAATTCTGCACTCTCCGTCATTCGGCAACTCAAGCGCCCATTTCTATAATAATTGGCTGGACTGGTCACCGGGTCGCTCCAAGCTTTAATAGAGTTGAGACTTTCATCAGAAGTAATAAGATACATGATTCGCGGCAGATCAGAGGTTCTCAATTGGAATTAGCCCGTGTCATCCTATCATTCTTTTACGCGCCACTGTGCGCCACGATGTCCTCTGACAGTGGCTTGAATCCAAAATGACAGCTCTGATGAGTACTTTTGCATACACATGACTTCTCGTATCTGCACAAAGGGTTTCATATTCAATTGATACCCACAGAAAGCGAACAGAAAACTAGTGAGGTAATCCGATAGTTTAATGAGGGGTCGGAAACCCCAGACACCACATCACGACGAATATTTTCGCTAATGCCCTTAAAATTGATTTACGAGACAAGCGGTGTCACCACCAACTTGGCGAAGTGAATTCCTGAATTTGTCATAGACGAAATTTGAAGAACCTGTAAACATGGGGCATTGAAGGCTAAGGCAAACTTCTAATGTCGTAATTCCAACCAGCGACTCGAAGACCCCAGGAACGTTATTCACCAGAATGGAGACAAATTTGCATAGTGTCAATGTCAATGAGGACCATTTGTGAGGTATCGAGTTCTTGAGTTCTACCCGATCAGATCAAAGTGATACGTAGCTTCCCTTTGATCTACAACATACCATCGTTCACATGGAAGATTTATTTGCGATAATATCTATCCACGCACGTCAAACGCTTCAGGGGACTTTCGTTTCTCCGCATGAACTTTAACATCTCCCATGGGAACGAGCCCGTTCAAAATGGGACCTCAGGTAGCAATTTCAGCACATGTCCTATGTGTATCTCGTGTGAGCATAGATGGAAGGTCCCTAAAACACCAGACCTATGTTCCTACGCACTTGTATTTCAAACCCTTCGTGGTGACGGATGAGTTGATGAGTTGATGTCATGTAGCTACAGAACAGTAAGGGCATCCACCTGATGTCCCTTCAGGCGGATTTCCAGAAAATGGAAGCAACGTATGTTGCATTTCCTATATGTACAGTGTATCGTGAATACGGCCTTAAAGATCGTGAAAAGAATGACAACCTGATGTGTGATTTACAACGAGGGATCTATTAATAAGTTCAATTAGAATAAATTCCATTGTTCCATTCCCATCGATCTGGAAAACACACGACCGTCGGGACATATCAGATGGTCTCTCTGTTGGAGTATCGAGCTGATGTCATAGCTTTGAGAACTTTCTAGAGAAATTTTAGTCATTATATAAGCTTAGTAGTCTATTGTACATACTTACTGGTTTGCAACGGAATCATTCTTTTCATTCCAAGGCAAACCATCCTCCGTTTTTACAACACTCTCCTCATGATTATTTCTTTTGGATCTTATGCATGAACACACTGGCCATATTCATTATGGTGGTGTTCTTTGTGTGCATGTTGAACCCTTTCATGGCTAATTTCGAGCCATACTAGGAATTTCTTGGATAAAAGCAAACTACATGAATAAGTGATTTATTACTTGCTTTTATTAAATCAAAAATTTGTAGCGCGGTGCTTGATAGTCCACCATAGTGTACAGAATACACTACAAAGTCCCATCTGAAAGTCAGATCGCTCACAACTAACCCAAATCATTTGAAAAAGGAAAAAGGGGGGTAGAAAAAGAGAAGAAAGTGAAAAGGAGGAATTGAATAAAATGAGTTAATGCCTACTGGGCTCTGTAGTCCAAGCAAACACTGAAGGACTGTCAAGTAGAAAGAGGCAAGGTTCATCATTTGATCTTGAGAGGTTGTGATGAGCAAAATTGATTGGATGTTGCTGGTGGCGGAACAGCAGCAGGTGGGGTGCTAGCGGGCATGCTGGCAGGTTATGTGACACAGAGCTAGGTCCAGTCGACTGGTGACGAGGTCGACCTATTGAAATACGAGGGCAATATGAAAGCGCGGGGCTCTCTGCACGATACTTACCCTCATTTCCTCCCCCTCACAGAGCTGAAAAAAATAGACTACATGGTGGTTTGAGCTCAAGTAGTGCCTGGACTGAATCATCTTTTAGGTCCTACTTATACAGTTCCTTGTACACCTCGGCCAAAAGTCAAGGATCTTCACACGTTCTCACGTTCACATGATCAACAAGGAAATGACCTGATATCACGATAACATCACGATAACTTGAACTAACTACGTGAAAGACGATAAACGGAAAAAACAGCACGAGAGACAACCAACTTCTGATGAATTATATCTCGCAAAACAGACACATGTCTGGAGGGCTGAATAACAGAGAATTAATATAAATAGTAAAATTCATAACGGTGTCAAATCAATGAACCGCGCCATAAGTGAAGGCATAAGCAATAGGTTGTGGCTTAGTGTCTGTGTTTCCTCCTCTTCCCCGTACCAATCGATGCACCTGAGTGTATGATCATCTTGCGCAATGTGTCATCATCATTCAACCGATGAACGTCCTGAGTGCTGCCAATGATCTCTCCAGCGACGATTAGAATTGGAAAATCGGGGACAGACGTCAGGCGCTGAAGCATCGGGATGAGGACATCAGCATCATCCCGAGTATCAACGTCGATGATAGTCGGTGATGGTTTGAGGTGTAATTTATCTAGAATCGCTTTTACATCACGCGAAGCTGAAGAATAATGCTATTTGAAGGTTCAGAAGTCAGTCAACTGATTTGCCTCGGGACTTCCAGCAATGCGCAAACCTTGGAGTAGAGAAAAACTGGGTTCCTTGACCAGACATCATCAACCATCGCTTGCACTTCCTTTGCAGCCCATGGAGCCCTGGTGTCGAAGTCGAGTATTAGCTGAGGATCGATGGGGCTGGACGGATCGACGAAGGGAGGAATATGGTTCCGGCTTGATAGACTTGCTAGGAAACTAGATACTGCAGCAAGCTCCTCCTTTTTGGTCAAATGAACTTGATCAGCAGCGGTTTTCGTCATTTGAGACGGGCCATGTTTGTGGATGGACTGAAGAATCAAGGATATCTGATTTGATCTTGTACTTTCTGGATCTGGCAGCATCTGTGAGCCGGGGCCAGCCCGGTGGTGCAGGAAAGAAATATAGACAGTGAGAAGGATGATGGTTAGGGCAGCGATAAATGTTGCCTGCTGCCTTGGCTTTCGAAGCAGGGCAATGAATGGGGACTGGTGAAATGGTCCGCTTGATTTGTGGAGGGGAAGGCGTTCTTTGTGAGGAATATGGCCGGGGACAAGGATGGACATCAGTAACGAACGGGAGTAAAGAACACAATTATGAACAGGGTCCAGTTGTCATTATATTGTCCCTACTCCGCTTCATCAATTCATCACGTTTCTAACCTTTGTATTCACCAACTCCTTGTCTTTCTTTCGTCTGTTGACGTGCAACAGAAACTATTCATAATGCTCCTGTCAACGTTATCTCACGCTACTATTATACACTCGGGTTCTTAGACGGACCCGAGATCTTACGCTTAAGCATACCAAATTTATGTCGAAATTTAGCGCCATTGACAAGGACCACTTAGCATGATGTCTAAGAATTCGAGACACCAATATGGTTTGTTGGATGAACACTTGTATCATGGGCTGAATTAAAAGACACTAAGTGTCTCAGACGTCACCCTAGGGTAAACGAATGAGGGATATACGTGCAATATTAATTCTTAATATTCCTGGTCAACCGGGTCAGGAGGAGGCATTTTAAAGATATGTAGAGTAGCGGAATGTATCAATTTGATCCGCTAATGTGAATGCGTCAGTTCACTTCGACATGGATGAACAGATGTGATGAATGAAATTGACGTGTTGACATTACGATACACTAAGATGGTGCTCATACGTCAAATTACAGACATTATGTCTCACGAAAATACATGTAAAATATAACTTCTGCCTAGTTATCAATCACGTGCTGTCGTTGACTCGGGTACCGGCTCTACCAAATACCGAATGTTCTAGTGGAATGATTTGCAGATCAAGCTCAGGAGGATTACCATTTCTATGACATGAATACAATAGTTTCTAGACTCCAAAGTATTTCATACGATCAGGAAGTCTGGTCAATCAATATGACTCAGCAAAGTACACTTGAACACAGACCATAATTTATGATGTTTGCATCATGCTTGGAATCTATCAATACACTTAACAACTTTTATCAAGACATATAGAAGATGTGTATAGCAGCAAACTGCTTAAATAAGGTCAGAATGGCTTGAAGAACCACTGTCACTTACCTTTCAACGATTTTGAAATATATAACATGTCCCCAAAATGAGGGGCTCCATCTTCCCTTCATATAATGCTCCAGATATCTCCCTCAAAGAGCATCTAGGTATATTGAAAAGACAGACAATTCTGGCAGGAGATTCGCTGCTGGTTACGTGAGTGTGTTGGCAAGTTGCTGTCTAATAGAATATAATATAGTGTGACCCTTTCAGACTATCTACTTTACGGTGTCCAAACATCCATGGAATCCTGTTCTTTTGTTCACTCCAATATTTTGACTTCTTCTACTGAAATACTTTATCTTGTTCTTTCCAACTTCCTCGTGTCTGTGTTCCGAAAAGAAGCTGACATCCACTTGGACTGTTTACTCCGGCATTTTGTCGAAAGATTATCGGACATAACCTGAATTACCAGTGATCATGAATTCTTCAACTTTCTGGTGTGGGTGACCAGCGTTGTCTCCGTACGCTGTGTGCTCAATCTCCCTAGACTTCCCCTTAGAGTAACACGTTTCATCAAAATTCTGATTGTGCAATTTTCCGACGCACCAACCCCGGCGAAAGCAACTCACGAGATTTGCATATCGTATATGATTCGATCGACAATTCAGAACTCATAAAAGGCAACTTACTGGGTCCATTCTGATCCTCGACAACCTCTGGTATGTTTTCTTTGCTCTCAAAAGCCCTGCTCGTGTTAGCCACTGCATTGGGTGCTAACGCTGCTCAGTCTACTCTTCAACAACAGACCGGTAATTGGGGATCAAACCCCACCAATGTCGGGTTCTACTACTACAAGCCTTTGAACCTCCCAGCAAATCCAGCTGTCATCGTCGCCATACATTATTGTTCGGGCACTGCTCAGGCTTTCTTCACTGGCACCCAGTATGCCAACCTAGCCGACACATATAAGTACATTGTCATTTATCCCAATGCCCCTGACTCGGGGGGATGCTGGGATGTTCACACCACCGCCACCCTCACCCACAACGGTGGTGGTGACTCGATCGCTATCGCAAACATGGTACGCTTCGCTATCTCAAGTTGGGGTGTTGATGCGTCTCGCGTTTACATGACTGGGCTCTCTTCCGGAGCTATGATGACGAACGTCTTGGCTGGCGCTTACCCTGACTTGTTCAAAGCCGGTTCTGCATTTGCTGGCGTTCCTTATGGCTGCTTTGCGGGACCCGACATGTGGAACACCCCTTGTGCTACCGGCCAGATCACAAAGACTGCCCAAGAATGGGTAAGTGCAGCTATTCTTTCATAGCTGTAGTCAGTGTTCCATAAATTATTGCTCCACTTTCAGGGTGATCTCGTACGTTCCGGCTACGCAGGCTACACCGGTGCTCGACCGAAGATGCAAATTTGGCAAGGTACTTTGTATGTGGAAACGCAAACTACTCTACATCCCACCAGTCAATACTGACGCTGATTCTGGAGGGATACTACTCTCAATTATCATAACTTCGGTGAAGGTGTCAAGCAATGGACTAACGTCTTCGGCTATAGTCAGAACCCCACATCGATTCAACAGAATTCACCCTTGTCTGGTTGGACCCGATCAACCTACGGACCCGATTTTCAGGCCATCAGCGCTGCTAACGTAGACCACAACATTCCGATTCAAGCCAATGATGTTCTCAATTGGTTCGGTATTACTGGTGGCAGCAGCCCTCCCCCCAACACCAGCAACCCGCCCCAAACCACTGCTACGACCCCCGCCAATGGGGCAACTCAGACGCACTGGGGCCAGTGTGGCGGGTGCGAAGCATCTTTGTAACTTGATTTCGGGAGATTTTGACTCACTATAATATATAGAATGGGGTGGGTAGGGCCTACCGTCTGTGCTGCTCCTTATACTTGCCAAGCCTTGAATCAATGGTATTCTCAGGTAAACCTCAGCTTCCTGGCACGTCATTTACAACGAAAGCTGACGGTGGGTAGTGTTTATGATTGGTGTCTCAATCTAAAGTCAACGATTGAAGCGGAAGCAGAATAGTGGTTCTTGATTATTAGCTATTGGACTTCATGATGTAAGACATATTTATGATGCGACACTTTGAAGATACACGGATGTGCGACGTTCAATGACTATTGTTGTTTTTCACAAGGACTCTGCCTTCTGCTAATACCGTTCTGAGCAAATTAGTGCTATGCAATGCACGTAACTCGTCCCAACCTCCAAGGGATTTTCCGCGAAGGAGAACGTTGGGAAATGTGGAGTGCTGAGTAAGGCGAGTGAGAATGACTTTGAGTGCTGCAGAATCATCTATTGATTATACTCAGATCACACAATATCTGGATGAGATAAGAAGTGACTTGCCTCGCAGATCAACTTCGATTACCTTGGCTTGGGGTTGCAAGTCGTATGATGAAAGGAGATTTTTAGCCTGTAAAGAATAACTGAGAAATTGGGTTGTGAGTTTCGAAATGAGTACACGAATTGGGGAAGCGACACACGGGCAGAAGGTCTATTCACATCAGTTGTAGGTGATGTCAATTCTGGACTGATCGAGATAATTTGTGCTCTTCCAAGTTGAAAACATACCTTGCTGAATACAACGATAGGGAATTCCTTGTCCAGCCTTTCCATCTCTGCAGTCCAATTCAGGTCTTCATTCCCAGTGGTATAGTCATTTAAATTGATACGTTTGGTCGGATCCAGTTCCACGTTATTGGTCAACACATGTTGGTAATCGTCCGACTCGGCAGTGACGAGATGGAGTAGCCCATATATTTCAGCCACGTTGGATTGCTTCCTCGAGCGGAAGGCCGCCGTTAGTTTAGCGCGTGATGAGGTGAAGATAGCTGATTCCTTCCTAAACTCTGGGAGCTCCCAAGACAAACCAAAAGTCCACATAAGGCCGATAATTACACAGATAAAGATGAATAAACGGATTGACCGACGGAGAAGTGGCATGAATGACATGAACTATCTGTGAAAGCAACTTGATGTAAGGGACGTCGTTTAACACTGGCTGGACCAAATTTTTAGCCATACATAACAAAATCGTTGAAGATATTATAAACTCCCTGAGGTCGTTTATGTCGCTTAAATCCACCGAGTTCTGGCAGTACAATAGTGTGAAGCAAGTCTGATGCGCGACCAAACAAGTAAGAATACTGTTTGAGTACTATTTTAACCACATCCTCCTTACATGGCCGTCCGAAACATCGAGTATGTCCTCTTCGACATGGATGGTGAGCTATTTCTATTGCTGTGCTTTCTGATCCGTATTCTCATTGGCAACACCAGGCTTGATGATAAACTCAGAGAAAATCTACACCGACGTGACAAGTTAGTCCCACGTTGTGCTCCGTAGTGACAGACTAATCCTAGAGAAGATGAGATTCTTGGTAAATATGGAAAAGAAATGACTTGGGTCATCAAAGCTGGATGTATGGGTAAACGTAAGATAAGTTTTTGGACATTGCACAAGCTTCTCTACTGACCTATCATTATTTTCTCGTATAGCTGAGCGTCAAGCTGCAGAATACTTGCTATCATTCTTTCCTGACATAGAGTTGACTCTTGAAGATTATCTATCACAACGGAATCGACTCCAAGATGAACGATGGCCCTCAGTGCAACTATTACCTGGAATCTACAAGCTAGTTCAACATTTAAGGGCTCATGGTATCCCCATTGCAGTCGCAACAGGATCCAGAAGACGAAACTATGAATTGAAAACAGCCCATCTTCAAACAACTTTTAGTTGTTTCGAGGGTAAAGTGATATGCGGTGATGACACTCATCACAACATCAGGGGGAAACCTGCGCCCGATATTTTCATTGTCGCCGCGAAAGAGCTCCTTTGTCGAGATGTTGGTTTAGTCAATGTCCCAATCACGGACAAGCAAAGGATAGAAAGGGGCAAAGGGCTTGTCTTCGAGGATGCGTTATCCGGATTGCAGGCAGGAAAAAGAGCAGGGATGTCGGGTTCGTACCAAGTTATTTAAAGACCCTTCTGAAATGCTGAACTCTTAAAGTTGTGTGGGTTCCTGATCAAAATCTCTTGGATATCGGTTATTCAGGAGAGGAGAGAGCCGATCAGACCTTGAAAAGTCTTGAGGATTTCGTACCGGAACAATGGGGATTACCACCGTATCCGCTCAAAAATGACATGGTTTAACCGTCCTGTCAATCTACTATCACTTATCGCTGTGATTGGATTCATTTCAGATTCTGAAAGTGATATGTAGAAATTAGGTGACGTCTACCCTCCTGCTGGACTGCATTTCAACATTCGGAGGCATGATTGTCCCTTCTTTGGATCCACAAATGCACTACAACCAGTAGCAGTATGCAAACTTGAGGTAGATGAATGGTGAAGCCGATACTCCGCCGGATAGGTACAAAACGTCCCCATCTCAATGACTCAAGTGGTGGTAAGTGATTAAATTTTGATCATTCGAAAGTCATTGGTAATGCTTTGAACTCCTGAAATAATGTCAGGACGTATTTGTCAGTGATAGATTACTTTGAAAAACATTGTTCGTCCACAATAAGCAAGTGACACCTATTTGTTGTCGATGCGTAGGATGATTGATCGTAACAGCCATGTACCTCCTTTCGTGTATGTGAGAGGGCTGGACTTCGCTTGTCGATGTGCCGTTAGTGCTGAGAAAATTTCGGCCTCGGGAGCTGCGTTGGGTGAACTCCTTGGATACTTTGACCTTGCTATTGTTTTGGCTTATGGCATCGTACGTCTCTCGCATCCGTTCCTGGGTATCTTGCCTTGGTTGCTTCGTCATGCACTTTGCCTTGTATGCACCATCTGGTGTTTGTGGGGCAGTCCTGGAAGTGAATATACCCTTTTTGGGTTTGACGTGAAGTGCGATCTCAGGAGCTTTGACACCGCAATGGAATGTTCTTGTCCTCAGTGTATGGAGGTATCGAGTGCTCTCTTGGCTGTTGAGAGACAGTCTGTGTATGTTCTTGCATTAGAGGTTGCATTGCTTATGGTTAGACGGATTGGAAATAGTTCGGCATCCATGGGTGTGGCTTTTCCCGCCTGGCTTTGACTGGCGAAATTTAATATCCTCCTACCCAACAGGCAGCAACAGCTTCGACCTGGGCGCACAATATATAAGAATCACTAATTCAAAACTCAGATCTCAAACGATTCCATATCTGTCATTCAGAGAATGAATGAGATACGTATCGTAGGATAAAAGTACACAGGGTTGTTCGATTGCAGGGTCAAATTCAGATTGGAGGCCGATCTGCGAATCCAATATAATAGTAAATATAATAGTAGACCCTCAATCGCAGTCAGCGATAAGTCCAGGCCATGGATGCTTTGAAAGGTGCTTTAGTCGCTGTCCTATTGGTAGAATTCTGGAATAATTTCTTCAGACTCATGTCGCAAGAGCTTGCGAGGCATTGAATAGGTTAGGGCAGTTCGCGGCTCGCCCTCCTATCACCAGTCGCATGATATTATTGATTCTGATCTTTGGGCATTACTGAATCGATTCCATCTGTCTAGTGTGACTCAACAGACTTTATCCCAGCGTCTACTGTTGCTCCGCTATGACTGACTACCAAAGCACAGGGCCTTGATTGATAATATTGGACACAATTTAGGCATAGATGCAAAGGTATGGAGAGAAAGAGCGCAAGGGTTTCACTTGGGAGGCTCGTGTCTTAGAGGACACGTGGGGTAGTTGATTAAGGGTTCATGGGTGTTCGCAAAGCAAATGCAAAGGTGAGGAATTCGATGAAATCACCTATGCAAGGAGAGGGAAGGGTGACTTGGTCTTTTGTGAATAAGTAGTCTAGTTTCAGTATTTGTTTGACCGCATGGGCATGTATCTCTTGAGGGAAAACCTAGCTCTGTATTCGCCTATTGCCCTGGTGGCTCTTGCGCTCAAGGAGATGTTTCACATCCATGTGCCTGCCTCCCTTTGCATGTGTTGGGGTAGCTTCTTTGTGCTCCTCCATGTTGATAATCAGGAAGGAACTTCCTTGAGCTTCACCTTTGGAGAATTCTGTTGTCTACTCGTCCAAGCATGTTTTGTTGTTCATCTTGCGCATCTGCTCCTCAACTGGATACTGGGGTTCTAAATGCATCATAATGACTTGTATAAACCATTTGTCATTGCTGGGACAGTATCAAAAGTGGAGACTTCCCTCGGGGTGGGCCGTCAAGTGCGATCTCAGGGGCCTTGATACCACTTTGGAGTGCTCTTGCCCTGAATGTAGAGATGTATCTATGGCTCTTTTGGCAGCTGGGATGTTGTCCGTTTTTTGCATCTTTGACATGGGTACGACCATGCCAGTTCCCTAGGAGCGAACATTTGAACGAGCTGTTCCCACAAGCATTGAAGATCTTGATCTCCTAGATCTGCAATTACTGCTTAACGAAGCTCTTACTGAACATGCAGGGAGCACTTCATTAACACCGTCATTTCAAAATTGATTGTATCCTGCACGACGGAACACAACAAGATTTCAGATTGGCCCGAAAGCTTCATTATCTGTTTCTGTTTTCCTAACGCTTTGGCCTGGGATCTGAATTTCAACTCATCAGGAGAAGAACGGTTTGTCAAACTTTGCGCATTTTCCATGCTAGCAAAGGTGACAGCATTCAAGGATGAGTTTAAACACCTTCAGGTGTCAAGCTGAGTCTCGAGCTATCCATCATGGTATTCAACTGACTGGTGAAAAAGCTTAAGCCTGGAGTCTTTTAGATTATAGTTTGAACCTATCACTAGTAAAATAAAACTTCCTCTCTATTAAAGATATCCATCAAAAAAATATTTCCAAACCTGGTTCCCCCCCAGATCTACTGATGCTGCAATTACTGTGACTAGTAACATAGGTACTCCGAATTTGTCCCGACGACTGCTGAGCCTGAATGATACATGAAGGAATTGTGATTCACGGCTTTTCGGAGCTCTGATTATTTAACTCGAACAAGCTCGGGTTTGGGGCAGTTCGACCCTTGTCATATGACTCCTGATTCGTCCGTAATAGTCAATTCTAGCGCGCTGATATTGCGCCTTGTCTTTATTTGTTGTCGAGTCCTTCAGATTGATTCGAAGTTGGGTCCCAGAGCGGGTGAGAGATGGTCTTCTGGGGTTGCAGTCATTCACAACTCGGAGTCGAGTGCATGGCTTCGAGATGGGGGTATTTTTTTGACAAGCCAAGGTCTCAATTGATTTGTATGGACCAACTTGAAGGGAAGAAACTGGCGAGGAAGTGAATCCGGCCTGATGTGCAATCCGACTGCGGGACACTGGCACAGGTATGTTGGTGTGATTGACAGGTCTAACAGATTCAACGGGTTTGGCAAATTCACATTTCATGATGCTCAGCTTTGGCCTCAGGGTATATTTGGCGGTCGGAGTACAGGGTCGGGGATATTGCTTGGAGCAATCAACAACCTTCGTGTTCCAGGAAACCTCCTTCAGCTTGTTCTCTTTTCTACTGGTGGTTTGCATTTTACGAAGTTGTACAGCGGAGCCTTCCTTCATAGGTTGATCTTGTCGAGCGAGGACCTGCGAGTGATCATCCTTTGGTGTCAAAGAATCAATTGTAGCAGGGTCATGACCTGGCCAAGCGAACCGCTGTGATATCTTTGTTGAGGGGCGCAAAGATTCAATTGATGGCAATCTCAAGGCAAGTTCCGAAGCCCCAGTAACGGAGACCACCTGAGGAAGAGGATAGTTTACATCGTTTTGTTGTTCTTGAAAAGAGATATATGAATTAGTATCCACCATTTTACCAGTCGAAGATTGAGCTACGATGGTCGATTCGAGTTCCTTTTGGATAAAAGGATCAATAATCTCTTTCTTAAACTGTGCATAAGAACCTCTCTTCTTATCATTGCCAGCCACGGTCTCCCAGCTGGAAATATTCTTATGCTTGACGTTTGAAGATTTTTCAGGAATACGAGGATCATTTGAGAGGAAATTTGCAACGAAGCTATGGTTGGAGCCAGAAGAAACTGTCAGTTCGAGTGATCCAAGGCTTCCACTACTAAATGTTGCACAAAGACGCTCCGCAGATAGTGGTACATTTCGATGATTCAGAGACAAAGAACCTATTGTTGAAGGAACATGGGAACAGCTGGCATTGGAGAGAGAGGAGACAGGAATAGAGGCATGATTCTGAACAGGCTTCTGTTACCTGGATCAGTCAGCGACTTTGGGAAAGGCACATAAACACTGACGATGCAAGGCATCAAGAAACCATGCCTTTTCTCGACGGTTCGTACTACAATATCGAATGAATTGGGGAAGGTAAAACGGCGTGAACAGTTTGTCTCGAAAGGGCATTGAGACGTTCGAAGACTACAATTTTCCTGTCCCTCGGGTCGAGGTGTCCATTGATCTCCTTTTGTATGCGAAATAGATACGGTACGGACAGATGAAGGGCGACTACGAGAGCAAGTGGAAGCATTATTGATTTGAAACTCTTCCGACTTTAGAGGATCGCCCGAATGGCTTGAATTATTATTGATAGCTCGACAACCGCTCGCAACCAAAGGTAATCGAGCTAGTAATGCAGTGGCGCCTTTTAATTTTGATGTAGCCTTTGAATCAGCGAAACGATCTGCTTTTTCCTTCTCAGGAGGAATTTGGCACAATTTATGCCCCATGTCAGCAGACGCAACAAAGCTTTCCGGATCATGATGACTGATGAGAGTCTGAAGTACCCTCGAAGAATCACTTTCATGAGTTGCATTCTCGATTGGTGTAGCCTCGATCATTTGTTTTTCATAATCTGTCAATTTTCCCTGGGGTAGAGAGACCACGTTCCTGGCAAGGTGAGTGTTCTTTCCGAAAACGACCTGCATTATCTCAATTTCTGCCAGAAGAACTCTGATATTAAGCATGAGATTCTCATTTTTCTCCCGAAGAAGTGTATTTTCAGCGTCCAAAATAAAGATTTGACGTTCAGCAAAAGCGAGTTGTGTATACAAGGCAGCAACAGAAGTATGGGTGGAGAACGCGGAGGCAGGTGAATCAAAGAGGGTGGTGGTAGTAGAAGTTAGGTTGTGAGATGGGCGGTAGCCCAGTTCGTATAATTCGTTGTAGGATGCGGAAAGACGAAAAGGAACCATACTCATTATCTAGCACAGCCACAGCCAATGAAAATGATATCATCGCGCTGAGTAAGCGAATCAGTTTCTTACAGCAACAACCATGAGCAATTATTTGATCCCTCCTCCTTCTTACGGAACAACAGATGGGCGCAAGAATGGGCGCGACTCACAAGAGCCTCTTGTTGCGCAAAGTAGCACGGGTGGCTCTGGCAGTTTCTACGACCAACCCGCTCCAGGTGAACTCCCTGATGACTTTAAGGTCCGTACTCCATATATCGGCACAGTTCGTGATCTGACTATCGTCAAAGTATGGTGTCAGTGTCTCCGAAAGCTCACAGGAGATTCGAAATGCCTTTGTTCGTAAGATTTATACCATTCTCTGTAAGTACGGTACCCCTATATGTGAGTGACTCTAAAGTATAAGCGTTTAGTGTGTCAGATTGTGGGTATTCAACCGCTAGTGCCATTCAATGACTGATCTTTGCTTGAGGCTGCGACCTGCATTCTCGGCGGAATAATATCCCAATCGCCAGATGCCATTTTTTGGGTTCAGACACAGTTCGTTGTCGCTGTCTTTCTTGATCATAGTTCTAATAATGTCTTTCAGCACCTGGTCTTTCTATGTCCCTCTGTTCGGTACTCTCATTAACCTCGGCTTACTGTACTGGAAACGACATTCTCCTCCTTGGAATTTTGCTCTCCTTTCTACCTTCACGTTGATGGAAGCTTTCACTCTGGGTGTGGTTGTTGCTTTCTTCGACAACGTCTTGGTCTTACAAGCCCTGTAAGAGTTTCGACGTCTTTGTGAGTAACACAGATACTGATTACAGCCACTAGCTTGATTACTCTGGGAGTCTTCATTGGTCTAACTCTCTTCACTTTTCAGAGCAAGTATGACTTTTCTGGAATGGGACCTTTCCTTTTCGGCGCTCTCATTGCTCTTGTCATGACGGGATTCATCAGCATGATTTTCCCCTTTGGTCGTACCATGGACATCATTTTTGCTATCGGGGGCTGTCTCTTGTTTAGCGGGTACATTGTCTACGACACCTATATAATCAACAAACGACTTTCTCCCGACGAATACATCATGGGTTCCATCAGCTTGTATTTGGAGTATGAATTCTGTTGCAATTACACTATATGAGCTGACTATCTTCGCCCTTTAGTTTCATCAATCTCTGTAAAACACTCCTTATTGTCCGAATAAGTGCCTTTCTGACTGTTGCTTTAGTTCTCAATATTTTGCGTCTACTCAACGACCTCCAAGATCGCTGAGTTAGGTGATCGAATACTGATTATTCGTTTGTCTTAACTTGTTCTCATGTCATTCCGAGAGAGAGTAGAAATGATTGAATTGATATGCACTAGTAAAGTTGGATGAGTTTGTTGTTGGAATACTGATGAGCGTGCAGATTAGAAAGACGGAGATGACAGATATTGGTGCTTTATTGTCGCTCAAGGAAATCCAGGTTTGTCATCGAATTAAGCTCAAATTTGAGATGATTAGGTTGCCATGATAACCGGCTTGAGCGGGCTTTCAAGTATATAATCACTATCAATGAGTATCGGACATGGGTTACACCACCATCATGGTTGAGGCTTGTAGAACCAAGCAGATACATTGACTGTAACTCTAATCAATAACCCTTCTCAAACATGGCATTGTCATCTCACCAGCTATAGCCATACCTCTAGTGAAAATATAGACATATGCTCAGAAAACATGGAATGAGGATGATGTTGGCCAGCCTAGATTGGTGTCTTCTTTGACCAGTGTATCCTCCACCTCATCTTTAGGATAATGCATAGCTACTCAAAATAATAATTGGGCTGACCAAATGAACACTGAATTAGTGTTATGGAATGCTGGAGTAGCATAGAAAGATAGGAAGAAAATAATAACTCCAAGGTTCAGAGATAGATGAGAGCTTGGATGTTATGATTTGCCTCTGGCACTTATCCTTTCTATATTAATTAATTACTTGATCATAACATGGTGGACTTTAATCAATACTTTAGTCAGTATTGATAGTTGATGTGGGAGTCCTGATGTGATGCATCAGATGTTTGACAGATGGCAGATACATGATAGATATGTGATGGAACCTGTCAGGAACTTGATGGAATGTGTCAATAGTTAGACACTTGTCTGTAGGGCATTAGATAATTAGTTTCATGACCCCAGACTTTATAGAAGAATTAGACAATGAAGAAAGAGTAGAGGAAGAAGAGTATGATGAAATGAGAGAGATGTGTGACCCCTATGGGGAGTTATAAGTAGTAGGAAGGAAAGGACAGGGAACTGTGGTAAAAGCCTAACACAGGCAAATAGACTTTGTATATATATAAGTAGTGTAGAACAATTTAGCAAAAACTCCATCAAGTTCTCTTTCTAACCCTGGAAAGACTTCCTTGAGCAACCCTAGCTTAAGGTTGTTAAGTCAGTCACTGATAATTAGGTACATTGTATTATTGTTGTCATAAATTGACTTAACCCAATCCTGTTATGACATGCCTTAGACAGGCCTCTGGACATAGACAGTCAGTGACTGTCATAACTGACATGTCATGGGAGTTAGGAGTGACACCTCTGGGAAAGTGTAATATTAATAGGTGGACATGACATGGGAATAGTCATACATGGACCTACAACAGATTGGATCTACAGTAGGTACAACCTGAGAACTCTTGTTGAGTTCTTGTTGATCCTCCCTGGTTGATGAGTAGCTGCCATCCCTTCTCTTCCTCTTTCTGCAAGACCCTTTTCTAGGGGCTAAGGCCAGTTGCCAGCCAGGTCATCTAACAAATCTGTTATAAAGCAGTGCTTTGGGCCTTTATAGCTAAGTCTATATTTATATTCTTTTTATTTCTTTTTACTTTTATTTTGGGATCAGAAGGCATGGGAACATATATCACATAAGTGTGATATCACATGGATTATATAAAGAAGTTATGTTATGGTTGCATTACAAGGTCACATAGTATCATAAACTTCATTCAGACATATCTCCATGAATAATAGGTCTATTTTGACTATCTAAGTTGCACTGGAAAGCCCTTAAGACCTTTCCAATGATGCTAGG
>Ga0153987_1000239_pt1 | contig 19594 bp, 18 predicted proteins | sample TSNC071MetaG_FD_102279 | JGI IMG/M metagenome (GOLD analysis project Ga0153987, IMG submission 102279) | Attine ant fungus gardens microbial communities from North Carolina, USA - TSNC071 MetaG | ecosystem: Host-associated > Fungi > Mycelium > Unclassified | place: USA: North Carolina, William B...
TACCTTGATTCAATAATTCATCAACGATGCCGTCCTTGGCCTCAGGTTCCAAATTCTCGAAAGCATGCTAGGAATATGGAATGAGACCAAGTCTATGATGCACCAAGTTGAATCCATACTTGAACAACAAGGGAACCGGTTTCATGGCAAGCGAGAGATGCCCATTTGCCTTTCAAGGATTTGTTGACACTGGACTGCTTGTGAGTTATGATATCCACGTCTGAGATTCAAAACCATACTAGGCAAATATCGGAGGTGCTGGCGGCGTCCAGGAAAGCTCCATTATCTAAGAAAAGGTCAGCTGGAGCATATCGTAAATAAGCTGAGCTCTGCCAACCTTGCTCCAGACGTGCGATGCATGTTTATTAACCAAGGTTTGGGCTGGATCACCAAGAAGGAGTTCAGAAACGATGAGAAGACGAATATCTTCCTCGCAATCGAGAGCCTTTTGAAGAACGTGGCAACCATAGCAATTAGTGGCCAAGTCAACGATACGGCCCCTGTGAAATGTCAAGAGGGGCAAACTGGGAATTAATTGGCGACCTTGCCTCATGCAACTGACTATTTTCCTTCTCTCCTCGGCAGTAGAAGCAGCCTCTAAACACCTTTGAACTGCCCAATTACCAAAGCTACGATTCATCAGCTCTTACCACAACTCATCCCTATACCATGAACTTACCGGTGCGCCATCATCTCAAAACCACGGGCACAAATGGCGTCGACAATTTTTGAACGTTCTTCGGTATCTGCGACTTTGAGTTTTTGTTGGAGGAAGATAGAGGCTTGTTGGTCTGACGACTTGATGATGCGAGAGACGAAAATATGATACGGGGGTGAGGAGGAAGGATGAAGAAGAGACAAGAAGTTGATCGGCTAATTTCATGCGCATCTTAGTCTCCGGGTGTCTGGGTCGTAAAAAACTCTTTACTTACCTCATGAGCGGACTGAGAGGGTTGAGGTGGAGAAGGTCGCTGATGTACGAGGGTGGAGCGCAAGGGCTCGTTATGTCCAGTCTGATTTAAATTGAAGTCTAAAGTTGCCTTCTCACTGGGAAGGCGCCAGTCGGGGTGCAAGGCTAAAGGTTGTTGAGAAAGCGGTTGTTGGGTAAGACGCCAGTCCATTTGAGGAAGGCGGTTTGTTTCTTGAATACGACGCGGCAATGGAGAGCTGTAAATTGATTGTACATGTGAAGGTGAAGTATTAGGGAAAAGAGTGTGTAGAGTGTGGATTTGTGGCGCAGGGGTGGGCGCTTCAGAGAATGGCTGGAACGGCGGGATACCAGACGACGAAGAATGAGATAGGCTATAGCGAAGGTTTCCAGGAGTGGCTTCTAAGCTGTCAGACAGTTTGACAGGCGTAGTCTGTTGATCAAATAGCAAGGAGGAAGAAGGGGTCAAAGACAAGCTATGAGCCGCGTCATACGGAGACTGGCCCGGATTTTTCGGATCGAACAGAGCTCGAGCAGGTGAAAGGTCTGTCGGCGTGAGCAACGCTGAAGACACAGATGCAGGAGAAAAGTCTGGATTTTGGTTCACGTCAAGATTGAGCTGAGGCTTTTTGGCAAAAGGAGCAGGCGAATTGAGATTAAGAGTGCGAAGGAGCTGCTCAACATGCTGAGGAATTAGAAATGATTGAGATTATGCGTTTGAAGACAGATGATGATAGCATATACGTACAGTGTCTTCGTATTCTGGGCTGTTTTTCTTCCTGCCGTCGCCAATGGCGCCGACGTCTTTGCTAGAATAGGACATCGTGTTCAACGACCCAAAGACGTCCTCGCGGCTGATCAAAGGCAAACTGGAGGAAGATTTTTGAAGGCCACCAAGAGCATGGAGATCGACCGAGTCTCGTTCAGCTGCACGAGAGAAGGAGTCGAGGGCGCGAGGCCAAGCGGTCTCGGATGGCTGAGGCTGAGGAGCCCAGATGGAAGCACCCAAACCAGCACTTGCCTGACGAGAACGAGGAGGACTGGAATCGTATAGAGACATATACTTTGTAGAATCCTGGGGAAGAACCATGGCGAGCTGTTTGAGGTAGATGGTAGTGGTAGTGGATTAAGAGGCGACAAGGGTCGCTTTCAATTTTTTATACACTTCGCGAATGGGCTGCTTCTTTCCTGGCATCAAATTCCATTTTCAGTCGTTCCCCACAACGCCTTCCCACGTCTCATGTAAGCTGGTCGATAGCGACAAGGTCGATGTGAAGCAAGAGTTCACCAAAAAGAACTGCCCAGTATTCTGAAATCCAATTTAAGCCACACCTTAATTATGCTCAGGGTCAAGATTGATCCAGGATACAATTCGTCGCCTCCTTTAACCAGAGACGCCCTGGCAACTTCACTTGAAATAAGGTCGGTTGTCATCGCTTGTCACGATCTTTCCGGCAGTCAATACCGACCATCTCCCAATATCTACTATTCGTAGATGACAAAATAGAAGGACAGAAGATCTGTTCGCATGCAACACAAATGATCAGAGCTAGGGGAGACATTTCGGTGATGATCAAAGTGACGTAACAGATTGACTGACCCGAAGAACAACTTTTGGAAAATCCAGAAATTTTCAAACGGCCCCGATAGAAGCTAGTTCAATACGATGCTTCCATGGAGACCACAAGCTCAGTCTTGGTCCAATTATGTCGGAATAGCGTGTCCATTTTTCCTATATTTGATTAGCCCATCCGAAGTTACGGGTCATGGCTTACAGCCTATGGAATAGACAAGGGGCTTGTCCGATGTATGGTAGCTGATGAAAGCATGTCCATCTTGTTAGCCTCACTGAGAAAAGGTTGACCGATAAAAACAGAATCAGTCCACTCCTTATATATAGTATCAGAGAGTTCAGCAAAACAACCAGAGTTAATAAAGACAAGATCCAAGCGCCTCTTCAGAAATCAGTTCCACATGGAGTAGAAGAGATTCTCAAAAACGGGCATCAAGTCAATGACAACAAGTACCAACATCCGAGTCCACGGAGCAAAAAAGATGAGCCCGGCAAAACCAAAAAACCAGGGTTTCACGCACGACATAACTTGCTCTCAAAAAAGGCTAATTGGATGACAAATGCCATCAGAAACGATCAACAGAACATTGTACATGTACGTAACTCAGGGGTATCAACATTACATATGATATGTCGAACTGGTTCCAACAAAGGGGAGTGAGTCCCAGTGGCTGTCTATCTCCGGTTGTCAGCTGGATCTAGAGCTGCCGGTGGGATTCACCCATGAAACTCGCCAAAAGAGAGAAAAAGCTGGGTGAGAATCGCATGCCTTGATCACGGCTCGTATCTGCAGTGGATCCCTGAGGACGGTATAGACGACCGCAAAAGTGGCTGACTGATTGCCCACCTCCTCGTGTGCTCTCCCTCGTTTTTTGGGAGCTGGAATCTACTCTACGAGTCCGCACCGGTGGAAGTGGATGCAGCTCCAACGTAGCCACGAGGTGGCTGATCCAGACTTGTCCAGGCCAGTGACGAAGACCAAAGCTGGCTGTGGCGGTGGTTCACGTCAAATGGAACACGAAATCCCAGCGTTCCCGCGACTGTGCGAGCTGAGCTGGTTTGGGCAAAGTTAGCTTGGACGGGGATCAGGACGGCGATCACAGCCACTGTCTATATATACGCAGGGCCTGCTGAGGCAGCCGCCATGTCCCTTCTCCACCTCGTCCCCGCAGAAATCCTCACACACATTGCTGTCTTTCTTGCCTGCGACGACCCGTTCTCGCCGCCAGCAGACCTCCTCGCTCTCCAGGCCACCCACCCCGACCTCTACCTCAGCCTCAACTGCCACATCAATCCGGCCGTCTGGGCTGCCGCTTTCCGTTTCCGCTTTGACCATCTGGCCGTTCTTCGCCGCAACTTCCGCCCGAATGGCCGTGATTACTACGACCAGTTGCGCCAGTACACGGAAACCCTCGCCGCTGTGCGCAGGCCCGATGCCGACCCGGATGAGGAGGCGATCCGGACGATCTATGTGATGCTGCTCGACAACAACGGCAAAAACCGCAGCCAGCTCGAGAGCGCGGGGGTCGATGCGTTCCTGCACCACTACCTGAGGACCCGACTGTGGCTGGGCGCCGAGAGCCACGATGGATGGCCGATCGAGAGCGCAGAGAATGTGTATATTTTGTGGGCGCTGTGGCTGGTGACGACGCCGGAGAAACTGGCCCTGGAGCCTGCAGCTGAGCGTGAACGGATTGTGGCGCTTTTACTTCCTTATGTCCTGAATCCGTACCGGTACTGCCAGGCAGAGGCGCCCCCCTGCCACTTTGTCTGTCCACTTCCGGCATCTCCGCGACAGATATTTCCCATCTCCGTGCCATCCGTACACGGCCCGTATCCGGTCTATGCCGACCCTGGCAGGCTCGTCGCCCTCCCGTACTTTGGTTCTATGCCCGCATTTGCTCCGCCACCGATCACGCCGGCCGCCAAGCTGCTCTACTTTTCCCGCCGCGAAACTGTCCCCTTCAACATTCCGCCCCATCTTCCGCGCACACGGGCCGAGGCCCCGGCATCCACTGAGCCCCGTCCTGTCCAAGAAGACTTTGTCGAGGTGAATGCGCACCGGGGCGCCGCACCGCCGCCGTCCGTCACGTGGGATTGGGTCGAGGGCTGCAAGCGCGTCGACGGCGTCCGTGATGACACCCTCCCAGACCACAGCGTCCTATGGGATCCCGACTACTGGCGGCGTCGGCTGTGCGGCAACGCATGGCTGCAGAGCCCCAAGTGGCGACCAGGCCGTGTGTACGAGCCTGGCTGCATGGACGGCCTGTGGCAAGGTCGGCTCGCCGTACGTCGTGTTTCCAGCTGGCTGAGATGCGTGCTCATTGTTTGATTTGTTGTGCAGCTGCCACCCGAGGCTGCGATGCGTCACCTGATTTCCCACGCTGCATACCCATCGCACTTCAATGAAGCAGCCCTTCACCTCACCCACCAGCCCCTCTTCATGCGTCTAGAGGAGCTCCATGCCATGGCAGACCACGTGCCTCTTCCTCACAACACGTGGTCTGATCTTTCCATGCGCAATGCATGGTTCCCAGGCCCCCTCGGCAATCTCCACTTCCTCCCAGACCCCAGTCACTCCAAAAATGTCCTCGTCAAGCTCGACGGCAGCCACACGCCCCCACCATGGCTTTACCGGCTCTTCGACCGCAAGTCGCACCCCCATGACGATGCTCACATGCATGACGGCTCCGATCACTGTCAGACCTGTCGCGAACGTGAGGATGCAATCAGGAACGCAAAAGCGTTGGATGACAGGGACCACGAGGCCGTCATGGATGCTTATGCAGAGGATTGGAGATCTATCGACCGTTTGTTCGAGAGCGTGGGTCTAGGGATTGGAACCTCCGAGTCTGATTCAGACGATCCCATGGATGATGACGATCACGTTGCCGAGGAGGATATCACAGTCGACGAGGAAGAATCACCCGAGTTCTTGCAGGATGTCAATGCCCAAGTCCTCTATCCGAGGGTGCGTCCTGTCCGTCGCGGCACAGATAGGGCCAAAATCCCTCTGTGCAATGGAATCAAGGACATCATTTTCAACGGCACAGTACGTATCTCTCTTTCCATCCCATGCCGAACCTTTTCTCTTATCCAGTCAATAGACCGATCGCCGTCACGCTCTCGCATGGAACTCGTATACATTTTACGGTCGTGTCCGTCCCTGGGACGGTTTAATAGGCATCCTTCGACGTTCAGTACGTTTGTTTCCTTTCAACGTCAAAGGCAAGTTAACTCATCCATCAGCCTGGTGATCCACAGTTCTGGCCTCGTCAAAACTTCATCTTCTTTTACGGCTACCTTGTTGGAAACGAGACTTTTGTTGGGAATTGGAGATTCGCTGCACTTGACCCGAGCGTCCCAACTTGGGAGAGTGCGTTTGTCATGAGTCGAAGAAAGGATGACGAGGGGTGAATGAGATGGAACCGTTGTTTAGCACCGATCCTTTTTGAGTTGGTGTCCTGATGTATATCTGCCATCCTGACCTATCGTTCGTTCGTTTTTCTTGATTTTTCTGCATTTTTCAGATGCTCGTCATCGCCAGCCTTGGTTCGCTTTTTTGTTTTTGCTTTGCATTTTGACAAACTGTGCGATTATTGTTCATTTCCTGCTGCTGTGCCTTGTATAGACGCACATCTACATACGTGCATGTATATCTGCTTTCCTACTGCATTCATTCAAATACAACATACAAATATACGTACTTCATGTACGCTTTTTCATACCATTTTTTTGCATTGTTTTCTGCACTTCTTTGTCTGTATTATTCTAGACGTTTATTTATCTACCCGCGATTGATAGATTCTTGGGGAAGGGCTAAATATATATATATATCCTCCATTGTCTATTGTCTTTGTGACAGGAATATTTCTGGGATCATCAAACTTGACGTAAAAAGCTTCATTCAAGGCAGATGAAGAGGAAGGAGGGGGGGGGTCTTGTTCGTAATAAGGATTTGGATTTGTTCTAGAGCCCATGCGGATCCAAAGCGTTCTGGGGTGGCTGTTGCTTTCATAATAATAATAAAAAAAGTGTGTTTTACGTACCCTCTCAAGTTTATTTTAGAGATTAAGTTCAACGTCATGACGTTGACAATTACTACATAGCCCCTCAATTCATCAAACCAATGAAACTGGGCTGTAAACTGTGATTGTTCAGAGGTTCGAGATGCCATGCATTTTGACTATGAGTTTTTTCAAGAGAGAGAGAGAGGATCTTGAGCGGCAAGGTTATCCACCCTCAAGGAGAACTCTCTCGAACAAATGGTTATCATAAAGAATGGGTAGTTGTCCGTTCTGCCTGGTATTTCTTCATTTCCGGAGTGTACGTTTTCGATCAGGGACTTTATCCTTTTTTGTTTGATCTAGATTCTTCTTCTTCTCCTTCTCCTTCTCCTTCTTCTTCTTTGTCAGGCTCAATTTCGTGATAGGTATGTGGAGAGGTGGATATAAGACTTGAACCAGGGAAAAAAAACCGAAAAGGCTACTTGAGTTTCGGCGGATATCAAACATCGCTCACACCCTGTCGGATCACCCGAGTTATTGTTGACCGTTCAATGTTGCTGCGAACGTTGAATGAATGACAGCAACAAGTCCGATGCTTCATATTTCCTTGCCATGTTTGGAGTAACCGCGAGCCATGGAGTTTGACTTGAAAAAATAAAAGTATACTTAAGCTTTGTGCTCGTCTATGTAAGAGAGAGAGAGAGAGAGGGAGGGAGAGAGGAAGTTGACACGCAAAGGTGTTCGGTTCGTGCTCGGATACTCATCAACGCGAGTCAATGTTCAAGTCACTTTAGCGTACAGCCGCTTCGGAGAGGGTGGGTTTCTTAACCAAATGAACACCACGGGTCGAGTTTTCTCTGAATCGGCTGTGCTATTTGCGCACGCAGCACGCTGCGTGAGCTCTGACTATTTTGTCTTTCAACGGTCAAACGGTTGCTCGATTACGGAAAAAACAAAAGAGGGGAGTCCGGTAGAAGATCCTATCAATCAAGCAGTTGTTGCACCAGACTGCTGGACACAGGGAAAAAAAAAAGGATAAGCGGACCGAAGAAGCCATTAATGTAGACACACGGGGATCAACCTTTGTGCTCAGAGGAATCAAATAAGAACATGGAGCGTTATATCACATAGACGACCGATGGCAAAGGGACTAGTATCGTCAAAAAGAAGTCGTAGTTTCGGCTTTCGATACCGGGTCCAGATTGTTAAACTTTAACTGTGAAAGGATTCCAGTATCCTTCAAAATGCCCTCGATCGCATAGTTTCGTTTTGTCATCGTCTGTCGTATTAAAGTGTGTGTGTGTGTAATACGAGTGGGTTGGAAGTGGAGGCAGTCACAGAAGGTTTCATGCGTCGGCTGAGCATGAGCACCTTTACACGGGGATGCGTCAATGCCTACCTGCGATTCCAGTGCTGATGGTGTCGTTTGTGGTTGAAAAACCAAGCGTCTATTAATCTCAATTGATGTACGTAATTAACTTTACACAACTGATTTGGAATACATCCAAGGGGGAGCCGTATCTTCATGCGTACGAGAGACAGTGAGTCAGACTTTTCTGTCAAGCAAGAACCTGAATCCTGGAAGAATCGTTTATGCAATGTCAGAATATCGGTTCGGCGAAGCTTGAGTTTGTCTGAGCGTTGGTCTACGGCCCGACTCTTTGCTTGCTTGTTGTTATACGGCGTGTGATCTGGGTGCTGGTTTCGGTTGCCTTGAACACTATAGCATTTTTTTTTTTTTTTTGGCTTTCAGTCGCCGCTTAGGATTAAGAGAAGTGGCGATCTCGACCTTTCATAGACCATCTCGTGTTACACGTTCTACGACAAAAAGGACGATATCAACGTTAATAGTATGTCTGACTCGGGTATGCTACATGAATTTGTTTAGAAAAAGTCTTTGAATTGCACCCTATTAATCAACCAGCATTCGGTTGAGTAATCTACTTTTTTGAAGTCAGAGCCTGATTTTCATGAGCAGGATCGGCACTTTGGGTCAGTTGCGAGGAAGGAGTGTACACTTTTCCCCCCTCAATCCAAAAGTTCGACCTATAACAGGTAACTGGTTTTCCGCATTTCGGGGAGGGGGGGGGGGTTGTATAGTGTAAAAAGCCAAGTTTCCCGATATAAATGAAGAGTCCAGGCTCTTGAAATGAGATGTATGCGTTTTGGAAAATGAATAGTAGATACATTAGATTTAATAGAACCCTTGGAAATCGGCTCAAATCTGTAGACGAGACGAGACAGTGCTGTCAACACAACAGATGTGTAATGGTTTACCATCAAAGAAAGATCAGCAGCCCATATGATCGAAAACAAGTCTGTATGACCGTCATATTTGCAATGTGGAATTATACATTACACCCTTCATCTACACCATTGATCAAGAAGAATGGTCGAGGCTGATATCTCTCATGATCGAGTGTGTTTTTGGATTGGTGATTCACCTTGCTGGAAAAAATCTGCCGAAAGAGGATTTCATTCAGATCTCTGGGTGTTGGCACCTCATGATGTGGAGCATCAGGTTGTGTAAAATCATGAAACGTAAGGGAGAGTGGCGTTCCCGGAGGTGGAACATCACTGGTAGGAAGGGAACCTACAGGATCTTGGCAGGCAGGTTTTTTGTGTAATGATGGACGTCATATACCTCACCAGTCCTAGCGTTCTGGACTCCATGTGTCGAAGTTTCGAATATTGATCCATCACACCAGGTTTCTGCAACACCGTTTGTATCAGTGATATTAGTCCCTGTTGAACCACTCATCCAATGTATTTGACCATGTGACGCTCGGATGATAGAAGAGAACGAACTAGTCCGGTAAGCGGTTCTCAAAAAGACACATCTGAAATGTTGCACAACTGTGAGATCAGCACTTGAGCCTTTCAGCAGAGTACGAGCAGCTGAAAGCATGAGAAGCCCACGGGGCCTTCAATCAAAAGGTCGCGAACGTGTAAGATACGAGAACCATGCAATCATCGTTATCGCAGGCATTTGCATGACGCCAAGAATCGAGGGTGTGTGTGCGTTGATACGGTGTTGTAGTTGACAAGTTCGTTTGTCCCTTGAAGAAAACGGGGGGTTGAAGGCATGCTGGGGATAGACGGGATTACTGATCTCGTTCGCGAAAGTTGGAGTCGGCACCGATCGGATATAAGTGTGACTTTCTGGGTATTCATTTCGCAATCGTTTCTATCGCCGTTCAGATATCTCAGCTGATGGGTGGTCAATGAAATCATATATTATCGCGCTCGGATAAGGGAGGTCTCCCTACTTTGGGGTTCTCAATCTTCAGTCGAGAGGGATTGGGGGTGGTGATTATTACCATAGCTCATAATCTTGATGTCAACACACGCAGGCCAATTCAACAGTCACTACAGAGAAGCTTCTGATCTAGGTCTTGACAGAATTCAGCAGATGGTTAACAGTGAGAATCGGAATGTCGAAACCATCAGACAGATTGGCGAAGAGGGTCACGGAAGAAATATCAAGGCACTTTTGTCAGGCCAGTAAGTCTGAAGTGAGGTGGGAGAAAGCGACTGATGCGAGAGCTAGGCAGCTCTCAAGTCACTATTCGGGTCAGGGAAGGTCAGTAGAAGACGAAATGTGGGCAAAGAAAGCGGCAGAACTGGACTAGATGTCTGGATAGTCATCAGCAGGAAGTCACCGCGAAGAATAGAAGAGTCGAGTCCAATAAATGATGCTTGGCACTCCATCGGCGTTGTTTTTAATGTTCTGTGCAGAGGTGGTTCTATTGTTCTATTGATGGCCGATTGTATGGCAATATTCCCTTTCCCAAAGAGCCCCGAGCTTGTTCAATTGTTCAATCTGCTGCGATTTGAGCTCGCCTCATAAAACATCACGTGCGCCTTGTTTTTTTGCATTCAGAATTTCTGTTCCGCAACAAGCCAGACAGTGCTGAGACGCAGAGAGCCTAGACTGCAAGGCTCAGCATCGGGAGTGTATTAATGGAAGACACGTAACCAAAGGAAAGCAGTGTGGACGAAGTTGAGATGGGTAGAAATGTGTCCGCGTGCGCTGGACTAGCCTTCCGTCACGATCTCTGGCGAATGTTCTCTTCAACCCTTTTGTTGAAATGACTCTCTGCTGTTTGATGTGCTGCTGATATGTGTGCGAAAGTCGGTTTTGCTAGCAATTGAAAACTGAATCTTGATGACCTGCGCTGAACATAAAGAGATCAACCCCCCAGTAGACTGTAGAATTCCATCTAGTAACTTCTGTGTGTTTGGTAGCTTGGTTATCGAAGAACAGGATGCTCGGAAATCCTTCTGTTTGTGGTAGAATGCCTCGGAATAGCAAGCAACTCTGGAAACGATTATCCTTCATATTCCGTGGCCTTGTCCTTGTCTGCTGGTATGCCCCCTATTTATTAAATTCGGAGCACCGGTTGATTTAGCCGGAAATTTCCAGGTGCGTCAAGCCAATATGCAAGGAATACATTGCGATATTGGCTGAAACCAAAGCAAACAGACGCGTCCAGTGACACCAGTTCATGTGTTTCTCATTCGCTTTATGTTCAGAACAACTTTGAAATTACTCAGTTTGATTGTTCTTCCCCACCCGGTTCGCCAATTCTGCAAGCAGTCTGGCTTGAGTCATCTAATACTTCGATAGGAGCTACCGACACCTGCTCACGGACCCATTTGCCGCCCACACACGGCAACTGGGGGTATGCGGTCTTGACCATATTTCAAATATAGGCACTGATAGTGGCGTAGATTCGTCGGCCGTGACGCCTAACATCCATGTCTTTTCGCAGGAAAAACATGCGGTACATCCCCGTAGAAATCTTTCCAACGCCTTTACCAGCACTCCACGCAAGTCCCTTCGTCCTAAGAGTTTGGATGCCACAGCCGTATCTGCATACAGTACTGCTGGCTCCTGGCGAAGAAACACCTTGTGTATCTGTCCCGAGCACTGTCCTCCGCAGAACGTGAGCCACGTCCAAATCTGCTGATGATAAATAGATTAACATTTTCTGTTTTCACTAATAGTCATCACCAACGGACACCTTCTTCACCTGTCCTCAGTTTTCGGATAGTGTTGTTAGCTCCTTAAAGGGGTGTTCGAATCGTTCCTTCTCGAGAAGACTTGTATGCAGCCGTTTTATCTATTTCCGTTGAGCGATTCCAGAAACTGACCGATTCTGTTGGAAAGTCTGTCAACAGATATGCCGTGCCCTCTTCTCCCTCGCCTTGTTTACGTCCTTCTCATCAGGTAGGGTGCATATATCCTGAAAAGTCCATTCATTGACATACCTCAGGTCCTCATATCCTCCGTGAGCACATCTCCCTCCAATGTGAACGGCGGCTGGATTGCTTCCTAGGCGCGCTCTAGTTTGACCGCCTCACCTTCAAAGGACATCTCTATGGTGTGTGTTTGAACGACACAGAATGATTAAACTCAATACTCTCAGGGATCCATAGATGATGTAGTCTCGTCTACGCTGACCCCTCGTCGGAGTCTGCGCAGGAGCACGCATATGGTAGTGTCCACTCCTCCGTCAGCTAAGATAGTAGGTCCGTTTCGACTGCACCATATGCCTGGTTTTATGAAAGACATCATAGACACCAGCGTGTCAAAATGACTCGAGCGTGTCGCCTCTGATTGCGTCACCATCTCGCCAAAAAGGATCGGTTTGACTTGATTCTTTCCACGGGGATTGAGTATTTATTCTTACTTTTTCCAGGATAACGAAAGACGAAGTGATGTGAACTCTCAGACAAGATTGTTCGAACTTCAGCTATCACCCATTCTAGAAGATACCCACGCGGTTGACCATCATCTTGGTTCTGTCAAGTTTGTAGAAAACGGCAGTCTCGACCTAACTCACAAGTATGATGGCGAGACATCCGACTCAAGTCTTGGATCTTTGCTGGATTTTCAGGCGAGTGTTCATGGCATATGGATTATGAACTAGCTTACTTTGTCACGGATAGTCTCTTGGCAGTGATGAGACTCATGCAAGGTGTCCTTCATCCCTGATAATGGGCCTTACTCCACGTTCTGATGCAAATGCGTCAGGTATGTTATGTTTCGGGACCTGATCATCCATGCTTACCATGGATCGTTGGTTTCGGCATGGAAAGGGGTATCCGAAGATGGATATTGTATACCGGCACTTACATTCACCTCGCCGACCCCAGAAACACTACAATCTGTCGTCTTTTGTGATACGTTGCCTCCAAGCCCTTATCGGGATCACGGAAGATCAAAATCATTGTCGCTCAGAAATTCAAGGATTTCGACGGACATGACTTCCCAGTTACAGAAAGATCGGGCCCAATTAGACGAGTATAGTTTATCAGCGGTTCCCCTCAAAAGTGAAATAAGACAAAGAGAGCCCAAGGGATCGAGACAAAGGGTGCGAATCTGGACCAGGGCATGGAAGAGAATCTCGTGTATACCCCAAGTGGTATTGACGTTGGGTACAAGCACAAGTTCATCCGGATCCTCTCGACAAGGACAGATTGATATCCAAATTTCCGAGACTTCGATTCCTTCTGACGATGCAGCTGAAGAGTATGGTTTTCATATCATTGGGAGGCGTCCCTTCTTTGGAATTCCGACCCTAGCGCGAAGGCGACTATCAAAGCGGCACGACTCTTCCAAGCGATATAGTATCCCGTTTTAGTTTAATTTCTATTGTTTGTGTTTTTGTCTCTATCGATATTATGGCTAGACGCAGGATGTTTGAGAGTAAAATGAGCTGCAGTAGCACTAGAACCGGTGCAATTCGGGAGGAGTGATCGGGAAGTTCCATATTGGGACGACCCAAAGCTAAGGTGGTACCGTACTCTTGTTTCGTCTCGTCCGTTGGCTTGGGTTCGTCGGATTTCAAATTCCACCGATAATGGCCTTGCTGGTCTTTGCCTTTGACCATGACAGTGCCCACAACCAGTCCCCTGCCACCGTCCAGTCCTCCGCCACGGGTCGTGCCAAGTCCACCTAACTGGTTTAAGCAGGCCTGCGTGACAACATTTAAGCACATCCGACGCACTGGAGCCGGTGTTGTCTGTGCAGTGGCCTATTTCGACCCGTGAATTATTTTTCGAGAGTCATTTCCATCTACTCACTGCCTTTCACCTGACAGAGGAAATTGGGGAGTTGACCTGCAGGCTGGCTCACTGTACGGATACAGGTTGCTGTTCGTCGTTCTACTTGCCAGCCTCTTTGCTATGTACCTGCAGGTAGAGCACCGTTTGGTTCATCAGGAGCTGCTGAAGATCATACCCGTAAATCCTAGGTGTTGGGAAGCAGGCTTGGTTGTGTTACTGGTCTAGGTGAGTTCTCAGCATCATTTTTTTTGTTATTGGCATCCTGGCATCCATGAAACCACATGTAGTATCTCTTTGAGTTCTGTTCATCGCGGCTAGGGTTATTTTTAGATTATCTTACTGACATATCGCCAGATCTGGCTTCCCACTCCCGATTGCTCTTATATGATCGCCCCAAACATACGCGGTTGTATCGGTGGCTGGCACTCTACCCCTTATATGCCCTTGCGGAAATTGCGATCATCGCAACTGATTTAGCCGAGTTATTGGGCTCGGCCATAGCTCTGTGTTTACTCTTCCCGAAATTGCAGCTGTGGCATGGTGTCCTGCTTACTTCCGTCGATGTGATTCTTATTCTTGGGATGGGGGATCCGTTAGGTGGGCGCCCTTCCAGAATCTTTGAAGGCTTTATTGCTATCATGGTATGCTGGGTCCAGAAACTTTAAATATGAATATTATTTACACTTTTAAGGTTTTAGCTGTGCTCGTTTGTATGGCTATCGTCATCTCCAAGGTTGATGTGGACTGGGGGGACGTTTTCCGAGGGTATCTGCCATCGAAGTATATCTTTTCGTCTGGGAGTCTCTACACATGTGAGCTGCTGTAGAGTTCAACAAACACTGACGACTGAATATTAATTCTTGGTGGTCTAGCGGTTGGGATTATAGGAGCAACTGTCATGCCCCATAGTCTGTTTGTGGGATCAGCTCTCGCGACTCAAGATAGAAATGAGAGTCGTCAAGTTGATGATGAAAAGCTTAGTAGCTTTACCGTGCTCAACACGAGATCTTCTGGAGATAGTGAGATCCTCAGGTCACCATCTAGATATGAAACGTTGGTATCAGTTTTCAAAACTTTGGCAACTCGATTTTTCCGGAACTCCCCACCGAGATCTTGTGTTACTCGGGCTCAGCGACATTCTGATCATGATAACAACCCGTTGCCTTTTGTGGAAGCTCACATCTATCATGGCATTGTCGATGTTGTGGTTTGTCTGCTTGGTTTTGCGGTCTTGATCAATTCCATGTATGTCAATTTTCTTTATATATATGCAATCAGGGTGGTTTGATTGTTTCCAAGGATCCTGATTCTGGCAAGTGATGTGTTCTACTACGGCAACAATGATGATGGGGACGTAGTGCCAGCTAGTCTTTTTGACGCTTATGACCTCATAAAAGATGCCGTTGGTCAATGTGAGTATGTATCATGAAGTTTTTCAAAACTTGCGTGTTGACACCAATCAGCTGCCGCTACGCTATTCGCGATCGCGTTGTTAGCATCCGGACAAGTGAGGGGGTCACTCGTATCCAAGGTCTAATTCATCTGACATTGTTGGTTCAAGAGCTCATCTTTCATCGCCACCGTCGCCGGCCAAGCTGTGTCTGAAGGATTTATCCAATGGCGTGTTCCTGTCGGTCGAAATTTGGTTTTGCTATCTTTCAATCAAAATTCAACTCTATTTTTATCTTCTAGGCTGCCATTCGTCGTGTAGTGACACGCTTGATTGCTATCATCCCATCCATGGTGGTAGCCATTGCGGTGGGAAAAGAGGGTATAGATGCACTCCTGGTCGCATCACAAGTCATTCTCGCTATTGTTCTTCCTTTCGTCACTGTTCCTTTGTTGTATTGCACGTCGTCTAAAACCATCATGCAGGTACGAAAGTGTCCGGCTGGTGGACAACAGTCTGGCGGAGGAAGAACAGCAGAAGAAACAGCAGCGGCAGAAGTAGGTGATGTTGAAAACAACGATCCATGGGTCGATTTTAGCAATGGCAGATTGACAATTGCCATTGGTATCCTGATTTTGATAATAGAAGTCGTCGCAAATGCTTATGTTCTGATTAGCCTTGCGATGGGTATAAACTGATCGAGGTTGACCATCCTGTTCCCCCACGTGTTATGATGCAGGCCCATCGATAAACTACATTTTTCATTTGGATACTTCTATATATAGATGTGCATTATGTTAAAACATTGATAGTGTTATTATAGTCTCATCATATCATCTTTGTCAAAGGATCGATAATAACGCCAGGCTTCACGGAGAAAATGAGTTAGGTGTCCACTAAACTATAAACACAGAAATCACCTTCTTAACAATATGAGGTAATGTCCCTCTTTGGAACCCGACACGGGTATTCCATTCCTTCCCTAAAGGCCGTTCCATTGAACGTTCGAACTGAGCATGACTTGTGTATGGATATGGAAGATCCTTGACCAGATATTTGGCGGCTTTCTTGTCACGTTTCTCAGAGATTATGATATTTTTCTTGTTGTAATCAGCCCGGGATTTGGGATCGATACCGGGAATTTTCTTGATCCTTTCTGGTTTCGGGGGTGCACGTTTAATTCCTTGACCACCCCAGGAACCCTGGTAAAATATGAGAAATATTAGATGCGTGAAGTCTACAGGTTAGACTTACCCAGCCTGGGATTGTCGTGTCGACGTCTTTCGGTGCGTCAGCCGCAATTTCACGTTTTTTAAGTTCTTCAAATTCCTGTAGTGTATAAGAGCACAGCTCAGATCCATGACTTGGAAATCACCACGTACATGGACAACGTTGTCTCCAGCAAATGCGAGTGCGACGAGGTCCCGTTGTTGTATAGCCTTCAGGCCTTTCGGATTGGCGTTAACCTTCGTCTTAAGGATTGCAGCTTCCTGTGCGTCGACTTCGCTATCCGCGTCAGAGTCAGAGTCTCCTCCAGCAACAACTCCTACTGCAGATGTAGAAGGGTTGGCTGCGGGCGCAGACTTTGATGACGCTGATGCCTTGGGATGTTTTAATGAGGCTTGAAGTGTCAGATTTTGATCCATGGATATTTCGACTTTGGCGTCCTCTTTTGCCTTCTCTTTCTCCTCTTGCGCCTTCCTCGCCCTCTTTTTAAGTTTGTTTTTGGACTTGTCCGCTCTTTGGCTTTCCTTGCCGAACATTTCATTCTTTTTTCTTGGGGCCTTAGAGGATGAGTCGGTATCCCTTGTTAACCAAGGATTTGACTCCACTTCGTTTACTGTGGGGCCAGATAATGTTATATTGGATGGGCCCAAGGGTTTCGGCGTCGTTCGAGGAGAATCAGGAGGTGAGATGAAATCGGTGGATTTAAGAGTGACGCTAGATACGTCTGAAGCAAGCGAGCCTAGTGTTCGCAGACCCAATCGAGCCTGATTCTGTGGCGCACCAGGTCGAAATGCTAGACGACCGCCGGTCCGGTTAACGAGAACCCCGCTGGCGGTGTCAAGTTCATCTAATTGATTTTGCTGTTCGTCGTCGCTCCCTTCACCGACATCACCACCCACTTCCTTGATGAAATCATCGACCATTCGATCTGTTTTTGCTTGTTCCCTGGCCATTGCATCTTTCATGAACTTCATCTCGAATATGCCCTTGCCTTTCTTTCCTTCATGTTCGTTGGTACTTGTTGAATCCTGAAATTCCTTGATCTCTTCGAAAGCGGCCTTTTTGATCTTCATGATGCTTTCCTGTGTATCAGCGTCTTTGTCTTCTTCGCTACTCTCCTCTTCTTCGCTCTCATCACTACCTATTCCTTGGATCTTCCGCCGAAGCTGTTCACCACGATGTAATATTTCTTCGATTTCCTCTCTTCCGCTCCCGTCAAAGTGCTTCTGTTTCATTGCTTTTGCCCATTTCCCCGTACTCTTGTGCCTCAATGTTGCTCTTTCCCTCGCGCGCTCCACTTCACTCTTTAGCCTGCTCTCTTCGGCATCACTACCACCTTCCAGACCATCAGCTTCGAGAGTCTTTTCCTTGAGTTTTTCTTTCTCCTTTCGTTTAATCTTACGATAAGTTTTAGACTTGATCTTGTTGATTCGCCTTGCTTTGGTTTCAGCACGGAACATGAGTTCACGCATCTGGCGAAGCTCAGCACGGCGTCGCGCCACTTCTTCAATGGTGATGTTGTTAGCTCTGAGATGGGCGTCTTCAGTTTGTTCAACATCTTCATCTCGTAGTTTGGCAGATTTAAGAAGGGAATCAATTGAGGATTCAAGTTGCGTTGAGGGCTGAAGGAGTAGAATGAAGGAAAAATCGAATCAAGATGAGGTTTTACTTACTTTGAATTTGGCAGCGAGCTCTAGATTAGATACGCGACCCGATGGATGAGCTTGTAGAGGAAAGCTGAGGTGCTCAGCCTAAAAAAGTCAGAATGGTTGTGAGAGGACAGAATATGAATCATACCTCTCGGATGCGTTTCATCGTCGCACTCCATTTGTCAACCTCACCCTTCGTTTGTTCGTAGGCTGCCTCGCGATCCAAACGTTCTTGAGCTTGCAGAGGCAGGGGCGCAGAAAGCGTCTTGACTTTTGTCGATATGATAGAGAGAACCTTGGTATTCTTTTTGAGGGAGAGAAGATTCGATGATTGCGAAGCAAGAGGGGCAAGAAGATCGTCCAGTTGAAGTTTAGATCCTAATGAAGATATAAACTCCATTTCGAGCGGCGAGAAAGAGGAATGGATACAAACCAGACGTATGTGCACGAAACTCGTCTTCAGCACCCGCTTCAGTGCGCTCAGTGATTAGACGTTTTTTCCGTGTCCGAGAAGCCTTTGCAGACTCGCCGTCAGTTTCGTCTGCTTTGCGCTTTTTTGCAGTGGTGTCGAGACCTGCAATGAATTTTTGAAATTCATCAGATGCCTCTGGTAGGTCTTCATCGTCAGAAGCGGCAAATGCATTTTGGTTGTCTTCTTCCTGCTCCTCTTCATCATCGTTTTCAGCTCCGTCCTCTGTGCCTTTCGATTTGGGTCGTTCTTCATCGTCATCAGTTCTTGTTTTTCCATCCAATACATCCAGTAGATCAATAAATTCGCCTGAATCTCCTTCTTCATCTTCATCCTCATCTTCTGAGACCATGTCTTCGTCTTCATCGAGGTTGACATTTGCGAAACTCACAGTGGATTGCTTCGGTTTTTTTTTCTGCTTTTTCTAAAATGCTGAAGACGTAAGAATTCGTGTCATAACATGGAGAGTGTATCGAACTTGGCTTGAAAAAAAGTCCTGGAAACGCTCTTCGTCGCTGTCGTCAAACGCAGCATCACTATCGAGATCTTCATCGTCGGCGCTGTCTAACCGTTCGTCATCATCGTCCTCGCCTATGAGCCGAGTTTGCCGCCATTCTTCCGAACTCATGGTTCTGAGGTAAATTTACTGTCCCAAAAAGGAAATCGTTGAAGATAGGTGATGCCAAACAAAACGTCTTTTACCATTCGCCACTAGTCGTCAACACCGACGACAGCAACGGCCAGCACGACTTCTGAACTTAAAATCAGCAAAAATATTTGAAGCAGCATGGATGACGGTACGTCCTCAGCATCAGCCACGACGTCGACAATGTCCCAGTCGCACCATCATTTTCCTGCGCCCGGCAATGCGTATCACTTCGTCAGTGCCAACAGCGTCTTCGTCGACTAGTCTGCTTTATGCCAGCAACTTTGCCGCCATCATATTTTTTTCTCCGTTGGCTAACGGCCAATGTGCGGTGTTGAGCGGAGAGAAGTTTTACTTTTCTCCCACAATTCATCCACATTCTTTCCTGCCAACACTCACTTCCGGCATCACAAACCATGACACGACCTGACCTTTCCTCCATTTCCTTCATTTCCGTTCGCCAGCCTGGCAGTCTCAGGACATCGCCCCTTCGAGTGGTATCAGCATCCCCACTGATGTGACAATGGGAAATGCCCCCTCCGATGGTAATGTCCTACTCGACGTACTCTGTATCTGCTGAATTCTGGTTGTCAGGTACTGCCGCTGCTCCCGGTAACATCAGCGCTCCCGA
>Ga0153987_1000240_pt1 | contig 19552 bp, 27 predicted proteins | sample TSNC071MetaG_FD_102279 | JGI IMG/M metagenome (GOLD analysis project Ga0153987, IMG submission 102279) | Attine ant fungus gardens microbial communities from North Carolina, USA - TSNC071 MetaG | ecosystem: Host-associated > Fungi > Mycelium > Unclassified | place: USA: North Carolina, William B...
GACTGAGTATGGCAAATGATGATTGGATTATGATTGGACAGGTCACAGCCAGCGCCGCACGGTGATCCGGAGGTAAATTGATGGGACTACGGAAAAGAGATTCAACCGGCCGATAGACGCAGATGGAAACTCGGATGCCGAGTGGCAGTGCGGGTATCGCATACAAATGAGCCGGGATTTTGCAGTGCGTGCGAGCGAATAGGACAGCGGAGCGAGTCTGAGGCGCAGAAAGCAAACCGGAGGAGAACTATCACAGCGCAGCAAACACGTGACATTCAGATCTTATCTCGTGCTGCGGAATAGAAAGGCCAATTTCCTTAGCCTTGACTCTTACTTCGATGGACTCTGTTCCTGTGCACAGACCCTCCCGTAAGCTCAGAGACCACGAAATGCCTGCCAAAGACCTTCCACAACCCACTGACCTCGACAGTCGCCTCACTGCTCTTCGCCGCAAGCAAGCTGGGTGCGCTTGTGTTTCTTTTCTTTTCTCTATACCTAGGCGCTCAATAGAATATCCAATCCAGTGTTCTTCGCCTCAAAGAAAAGTCTGACCGTGAGCAGCGACCGCAGACTTTCTCCCCTCCGGCCTCTCAGACTTTCGTTCAATCCTCAGTTCGGAATGACAAGTTGTTAAAACCTCCTGCACCCCCCATCCGCGCCGCAGTCCCTCAGACGCACCGGCGACATGCTTACCCTCAGGTTGTTATATCTAGCCCTCCAGAAGAGGCCGACCACGAATCTTTTTCACGCCTCAAGATTACGGCTTCGTCCACTTCCCGTTCTTCGTCTTCAAAACCCAAGCTTTTTAACCCTGATACTGACCCAATTCCCCTTCGCCGTACAGCAGAACCAGACAGCATGTCAGAGGCCGAAACTACAAATTTTCCCCGTATACAGCCTGTCCGTAATAATGCCACCAACGCCGCTCGTCAGCTGTTTGACTACCGACGAGACGACCCCGTTCACTTCAAGACCCCTCAACGTACACCGGGTCCGACTTCTCCCTCTGCTGGTCATCCAGAGAAGCTGACTCCTACGCCCAAGTCAAGCGGTGATTATGTCTCTGCAGGTTCCGCAAGTTCCTACTCTGCCTCCATTTCATCCTCCAACTTCAGCCTTTCTACCGACAGATCTTCACAGTCTTCTGCTCTTTTCGACCGCCCCGGACGCGCAGCCACAGACGATTCAACAGCGTCTGCGTTCTCTCAACAGTTGAAATTTATTTATCGCCACATCACCACCCTTGAGTCGAAAATCCAGCAGGAAGAGTCGGAGGACCAGGATGAGATGGATGCTCCCGTAGTTCTTAAGGGTCGGGAGCTGTCTCGGGAAGACCTTGAAAAGGAGAAGTGGCTGAAGAAAGTGGAAGACCACAAAAGGTAAAAACTATACTCGATGCAAGTCAACATCGTCTCACCATTCATCCAGTTTGGCAGAGGATATGTACAAGTTTTTGCAGCTTTCCCTCGCACCATCTGTCCCTGCATCACTCAAGAATGTCCCGACCAAATACAGTATTGTCGTTCGCTTGTGGAATTATGGGTTTCACAAGCTTCTTGAGTCCCTTCGTCGCGCTTCATTCTCATCTGGACTTGCACTTGAACTCCTCCAAGAGTTCATTTACTATGCCTACAGTTTCTATATAAGCCTCGTGGAAGACCCACAATTAACTGTATTCCGGAGTGGCTGGTTGGAGGCTTTGGGTGACCTCGCACGGTATCGTATGATCGTCGCTGCAATGCTAGATGGTGCTCTTGGCGGCAGTGGCGGCCTCACCACTTCAGCCGTTCAAGCAGCCAATGATTTCAATCAATTGAACAGTCTTGGAGTTCCCATCGGAACTGCGAACGGAAATTCCTCCGGAAAAAAGTCTATCAGTGATTTTGCTGGACGTCTCAGGAGTCTGACTCCCAGCGTAGGTGTCGCAGCTGCTCGATTACTCGAAATAGAACCGGAAAAGGAGAGGTGGAGAAGTATCGCGCGTGATTGGTACGCAACAAGTCTTTTTGAGCAACCCGGCACAGGGAAGCTTCACCACCATCTGGGACTTCTTTATCGTGAGGTGGATAATGAAGAAATTCGTAGTGTATATCACTTTGTTAAAAGGTGAGTTGGCATTGGTTGCTATATTTATCTATTGATGATAGCTCACTGTTTTCGCAGTATGACTACTCTTCATCCATTCATGACTTCTCGTGAATCAATACTGCCTTTATGGGCCGGCTCGCTGCAGGCGAAGCGCATGTATTCTGATACCAAGGTCTCAGGCCTCTTTGTGCTTCTCCATGGAATGCTTTTCACGAATATACAACTGGATGATTTCCAGCCAACACTCGCTCGTTTTCTTGAGCGGCTTACAATCGAGGGTGCGGAGGAAAGAGAATGGATCATGATGGCTACAATAAATATCACATCCGTTTTCGAGTACGGCAAACCTTCAGGCCTCCTACGAAGGATAGGTGGTGTTGGTGGACGTGAGGCGAACGGTCGTGTCATTGTTAAGAAGGCGCCAGTGGAGTCTGATAAGATGGATGTCGACGATGAGCATCACCATCAACAGACGTCTCCGACCCTTTCTGAAGCTGGCAGCTATGTGCCTGAAGATCCTCCGGCTTTCAAGTATGCGCTTCAACTGACTTTCATGATGCTGAGCCATGTTCTACGGAATCCGACTCGAAAGGCGAACGAATATTCGCGTTCTACACTCAATCCTTATCTCACGATTCTTCTCACTTTCCTCGCAACCATGCTTAAACACCAGCCTTCGCTCAAACTCCTTGAAAGGAGTATCCCATGGGAAGATCTTGCTGCATTCTTTGTCACCATTCCCCGCAAGGTCATGGAATCTCAGGGCCTCTTCACCATCCTCAATGTGGCCCCAGAGCAACGGTGGGCAATGCTTACATCTGGGTGTGCTCCCCCACTCCCTGAAGACTGGTGCATGCGTGGTATGGAATGGGTCAGTCGAAAGGTTTTTGAGCGTGGTTATTGGAAATCAGGGGCCGATCGTCCCGAGATTGAGGTTCTCGATACTCAGGAAAGTGAGGAGTTGACAGATGGGCAGATTGAAGATGATAAAGAGGAGAAGAGTCAGCGTTACTATGGTGTCAAGTTCGATGGTTCATACGATGCAAGCGGCGTTCCGCGAGACGAGGGTTGGCGAGTGAATCCCAAGGAGACGACGATAAAGCGGTGGACTCGGGTTGTTCGTTGTGCAGTTGATATCGCTGGTGTAGTTCCTGGCTTTATGTGGGTTGAAGGAACTCGCGAGTGGCGAGTTGAAGGGAAGCTGGCGGATAAGGTTGCCTCCTGGCGAGAGATGGAAAGAATAGAGAGGGAAGAAGAGGAGAAGAGGAGAATAGGCAAGAGATGGATTGATGATGACGACTTAATGGATGTTGACGGTGAACTTGAAGAAGAAAGTAGTGAAGATGATGAGAACGATCCGGAGGAGGTTCGGGAATTGAAGGTATTTCCAATTTTTGTGTACCACCTAAAATTTTGACATGGATATTCACAGGCTCGTCGGCGCTATCTTCGAGGCCTCCTTCGGTCCGTTTCTCGCGAAAAGGCACAAGCCCCGCCATCCCGCAAACCTCGATCATCACGAAGAGCGCGTGACAATTTCCCTGAGCTCAACATTATTCCAGGATATTCTACACTCGTCATTGACACAAACATCCTTCTCTCAACGCTCTCCATGGTGGTCTCACTGGTGGAAAGCCTCCGTTGGACCGTCATCATACCGCTCCCGGTTATAATGGAACTTGATGGTCTCGCCAATAACCCCACGCCGCTTGGTCAAGCCGCACAAGCTGCCATGCAATACATCACTTCCAGCATACGCACATACTCGACCTCACTCAAAGTTCAGACCTCAAAGGGCAATTATCTCACGACGCTCACTATTAGAACCGAGGAAATTGATTTCTCTTCTGGTAATATTGAGAGGAACATGGACGATTTAATCCTGAAGGCTGCCATTTGGCAAGATGAGCACTGGGCTGATCGATCCTCCATCTTGGGTGTTACGGGGCAGGACACAAATGGCGCTGTCAAAGTTGTACTGCTCAGTCTAGACCGAAATCGTATGTGCATTTCTCTTGGTCCCACTATGTGATGTTTATAGTTATGCTCTTTTTTCTAGTGCGCCTCAAGGCACGCTCCCGTCAGCTTCCGGCAGCAGGCGAGAAAGATCTGGCTGCTCTCCTGGCCAGCCTAAGATGAGAAGTCAGTACCTGAACTTTTCCACCTCTCATTCTCATATGGCGTTGGCCGGAGATTGATCAAATCCCTCGCTATGCTCTGTTCGTGTGTGTCTACGCGCATGGCATCATTTCATGATCATGCTGGGATGGATTGTCGTTCGGTGGACTCGCAATATCAAACACTGTTGTCTTCCCCGACCGCTGCTTGCTATGCCTCCTTTCCATGGATTGTGGCCCATTCCCGCATGCCATTCTCGTCTCACCTGCTCAATGATGCCTCTCCTTGCCACCTGTCTCTCACAATCACATCTGGTTCTAGTTGTTGTGTTGAGTGTCGGCAGAGGCTATCTGGTGTGATGTCTACTCTAAAAGCCTGGTTAGAAGTTAAGGTAGTCCTTTGGAAGATATTTATTTTCTGTCCCAATGACTGTCATTGGTTGGACTATCCATTTTTGCCTTTTGCTGTCGTGCCATACTTTTCTAATTTCATACCCTCTCATTCCAACCTATTATACTTTCCTCTCCTCTCCTTACCACATCCATCACTATATTAATTTCATATCAACATTGTTCATTGAATTTTCTCAATTTTGGGCCAATGAGCGGTCTTTTTTCATATCGCTTGACAAATTCTATCAAGTATTTCATAATAAAAGAACATGTTCTTGGACAATTCATATCTGTACCGTACACAAGTCTTTGAAAATGTGAATCAAGTGATTTGAAGAAGAAAAATGCAACTGTCAGTATCTATTTTCTCGTAGCGTCGACTCGTAACGTTTGTAAAGACAAATGCGAGTTATTGAATTCGCCACCACTTGCTTCATATATTTCATGGTCTTGCCTGTCTCCATCGAGAAGAGGTGAGTCAGCTCCGTCCGGGAGCACAACATAAGCGGTCTTGTCGCCCCCAGGAACGATATACTGCCGCTCTTGGTAGAACTGACGAGGAATCAGCGATAAACCAGCTAGATAGGCAATTAGTACAATCTAAGGGACATCATTAGATAATCAGAAAGAAAAGGCGGAAATGAACACATGCCAGACACCAAGACAGCCAAAGATTGTGGCACCAGGCATGTAGTGGGCTGCGGTCGGTAGCAGTTTCCCATTCATCGAGACCACTCCTAACCTAAGGCCATCATTTTTTTGTTAAGAACGATTCAATTCTAAAAAAAGCCTGCAGTACCTGGATGAAGGCAAATGTGATAACCGAGATGCCCATCAGGACGTGGAGAATATTGGATGGGGGGTGGGGCTTGTTGCTTGGGGTGAAGCCAGCTGCCCGCCGGCGGTGAATATAACGACCTAGCCAAACCTGCAACAAGTATAATACGAGCAGGATCACTCCACAAATCTATGTAGCACACGGTTGTTCATTACTGCAGAGCTGCCCAGGTCAAAACGCTCACCTGATGCGCAGTAACAAAATGTGGATCGTCATGGTTAGCGACAGCTATAGGCCCAAAGATCCACCCAATTAAGATAATGGGAAGCCCAAACGTCATGTTGATCATCGAATGTGCTCGGAACCATTTTGGGGTGATCGTCCGCGTCCAACGGGCGACAAGAGACCCAGAAGGTAGAAGGACGAGGAATCCAACTGAGACAAAGACGGCATGTACAACAATGAGTTTCTCATGACTTCCCCATGGAACATGGTCATTATCGAAGATCCCAGTGCTGCTGTCACCCTTAATGATATCGGTATCTAGTTTTTCAGAGCCGGACGGCGGCAGTTTTGCTACCTCCTTTCTGTAATCAACTTTGATACGTCCAGCGCGATAATGAGGCAAAAGCTGAGCCCGGGCTTCTCCCGATGGTCGAGTCATACTGTATGCCCAAATAAGATCCTCAATCGGGTTATCCTCAAGTTCTGATCTGTTAGCTGTCATGTTGAAGGCCATCCGAATAGAATGAGGAGCAGGAGACCACTGCACCGGGAAACGTTTCAACTTTACAAATTACATTAGTTGACACGATCTCACCGATGTAGCAACGGGGTCTTTTGGAAACGCATGACGTTTCGGGTTCAGAAGAGGCGATGGTTCTTCGTGACCCCATCCAAATCTTTGTGATCTCACTATATTTCCATCCTCATCGGGCCACATGATGACCATTTGTGTATGATCCATCTTTCTTCCAAATCCGCTGTTGCGACTATGAGTCCCAAAATTTGACCTAGATGCAAGAAGGCGCACAGAGCTAGCCAACCGAGAGGCTCGTACACACTAGCCACTTCATCTACAAATCTCAGTCAGACTAACTGTGATACCTGAGGAATCAAAAATTACATACAAGTGATCCAGTCGTCGTCGTGAAGTGTAACATTGACACAAAGGAATGGATTGCATCCGGAATCACCTTTCAACCCCAAAACACGGGGAAGAATCCCGAGCCACAACAAGAACAAAAACCTGACTTGCAGAGAGGGTGGCAACATGATCACAATGCTCGAAAGCTCAAAAGATGAGAGCTTTAGCCTTATATCTGGTTTCTTCTTTCTCGCAGTGTCAGAACCACATGACGTGCACTCATTGCGACTGGTCTACCGGCCAGGGCTCTAGGAAATATTCTCAGGCATGGGAACGCTATCCAGTTTGCCCAACTAGAGTAGATGAAATTCGAACGGTGGGCAAAAACTATGTTCCACACGCTCATGACCCAGATGATTACCCAGTAAGAGCTCCTGCCATGAGAACGTGAGAATTTAGATTGGATATGACTGTTAGGACATGCAGAAATAGTTTGGCGAAAACAAGCGTGTAAGATGCACGTGATGTAAAGTCTAGTTTACTCATAGAGCCATTGTTCGAAAACGCTTGTCCAGGTAGTGACACCTTCAGGGAACCAACTGTATATTTAAAATGAGATCTAATAAGCGATGCTAGACGACGTCGAAAACATACAGGTCGATTTCTTTCTGAGCACTTTCAACAGAATCGGAACCATGAATGATGTTCCGACCAACAGCAAGGCAGAAGTCACCTCGAATGGAACCTGCACCATAACACAGATCAATCTCATGCAACAGTGATCCAAAATGAATATATGCGTGCCGATTGGGGAAGCTAGGGGGTTGGTAGCGCCGAGCATAGCACGACCCGTCTTGACGGCGTCAAGACCCTCGAAGACAATGGCGACAACAGGACCAGAAGCCATATACTTAACCAAACCAGGAAAGAAGGGTTTGTTAGCAAGATCGGCATAGTCTAAGTCAAAGTGAACATCAACTTCGTCTCAAATGATCTATCAGGATCAACTTACGCTTCCTGAGGTGTTCCTCCGTAGGCTGGACGATTTTGAGGGCAACGATCTTGTATCCGCGCTCCTCGAAGCGGCTGATGATCTTTCCGACAAGTCCACGCTGGACACCGTCGGGCTGGAAAACGAGCAAGAAAACATAGATAAGTTTCAGTGACGCCGCCAAGGCTAGATCAGATGAAGAACGGCTCTCGGGGCCATACCAACGCACCTTGACCATGATGTAAGTACGCTCAGTTGTGGACATGTTCTGGCGAGGAGAAATTCTACAAGAAGAGATAATCAATCTTCGTAAAGTTTTATACCGCGCCGGAAATTCATTATCGACTGTCCATCACATCACGATAGCCGACCTTCCTAAATACAGCCAAACATACAGTTACCCGGCACCTTCCGGGTGCCTAGAGCAAAGCACCTGGTGAAACGATATTTCATAGACTTCAAAACTCCTCATCATGTTTGGCCCTCTGAGCATCTCTCTAGCGCCATATATTCGATCTTCTAAAACACTGTTAAGTCTCATTCAGCCTATTGCCAACTGGTACGCCAATACGGCGGGCTATAGAAAATACGGTTTCAGGTATGATGACCTTTGTAAGTCTTCGAGTCGTTCATGTAGACATTATCTGACTCTCCCTCGAGTGATGGAAGAGAATGATCAGGTCCAGAGGGTATGATCAAAATTCATGTAGCTCTCATCCAAATTGATTAAAATATGCCTTCTGACAGGCTCTCGCGCGCCTGACTCCTCGAGAAAACTATGATCGCGGTTACCGTCTCAAACGTGCATCTCAAGCAAGTATCCTGCACAAACCATTGGAGAAGGACCAGTGGACACCCGTTGCAGAGGTATGTCACAAAATACAGAAGATTCTTTCATCGGGATGAATCTACCCGAATCTGGATTAGGATGTTCGATACCTCAGGCCGCATATCCTTAGTGTTATGAAGGAAGAGGCTGAGCGGAACAAGTGGGATAACATCACCTTTGACAAGAAGTAGACGTTCTGGCTCGTAGACACCACAAGCATAGTACAGCTCAACATTAATATTTGATGGTCCCACTTTTAGGTTTGCTTCGAGGTATATGCTTAGCAGGAACTCAGCTAGTTACAACGATCAATGAAAAACATTTGATTCTACATTATGGTGGTTCCAATCATAATTCTAATTCGATCTCTACTGAGGAATATGTCAAGTGTTTACGTTACATATGTCGTAATTTTAGGTTTACTTTACAAGTGAATAGCCTTGAGGAGGGGGGAGACGGCGGAAATCTTGTTTGATTTGTAGAATTCCACGACTCGCTTACCAACAACGGTGATATCTACACACAATATAATCACCATGGGCCAAAGGTAATAAGAAGACTCTACTTACTGGATTCGGTGATGCCAAATTTCTCATACACCTTCAAGTATGGTCCTGAAGCACCCCAAGCAGGTAGACCATATTGCTCATGGCTGTACTTCTGCCAGCCGGCAGTAGAAGCAGCCTCAAGCGAAAGGATAGGAGCACCGCTCCTCAGAACACCGAGCTTATATTCCTCGTCCTGCTGGTCAAATACGTGCCAGCAAGGCAGACTGACGACACGAGTCTTGATGCCCTCAGCCTTGAGCTTCTTAGCAGCTTCAACAGCAATGCCGACTTCACTACCAGTGCTGACAATGGTCAAGTCCTCATCTTGCTCCTCGATCAGAACATAACCACCACGGGTAGCCTTTTCAATAGTAGACCCCTCCAGATTAGGCAAGTTCTGGCGAGAGAGAGAAAGGATGGACGGCGTCGACCTTGAGTTGATGGCAACGCAGTAGGCAGCAGAAGTTTCATTGCCATCAGCAGGACGCCAAAAGGCAAGGTTGGGGGTTGCACGGAAGTGAATGAGGGTTTCAATGGGTTGGTGAGTGGGACCGTCTTCACCAAGACCAATAGAGTCATGGGTAGCTGGCATACCTCATGTAGATCAGATTCCTCGGCAAGTTCGGCAATATACTCACCGACCCAAATGACCTGGTGCTTACTCAGAGCAGACAGCCTAACAGCACCAGCAGCATATGACACGAAATTCTATAGGATGCGTTATTTCCACGAAACATTACTGGAACTGCCTTTGACTTACAAGAAAAGTCGCGACAAAGGGGATAATACCACCGTAAGCGTGCAGTCCATTGGCAATGGCACCCATACCGTGCTCACGGACACCATAACGGATATATTTCCCAGAATAATCTCCCAAACCTGTGCTAGGAGGTTGGAAGTCAACACTACCTTTGACCTTGGTCAAATTGCTGCCAGTCAAGTCAGCGGAACCACCCAAGAGCTCGGGAAGGACAGGGGAGATAGCAGTCAAAACAATTTCAGAAAGTTTACGAGAAGCCACAGCAGGATCAGAGGGCTTGTAGATGGGAAGAGCCCTCTCCCAATCTTCAGGTAATTTGCCCTCAATGCGGCGGACGAGCTCAGCGTGCTGGTTAGGGTATTTCTCGCCATAGGCAGCAAGACGGGTATTCCACTCTGCCTCGAGGGTAGCACCTCGCTTGCCAACTTCTGCATAGGTATCGTAGGCCTCTTGGGGAACATAAAAATGTTGATCGGGAGGGAAATTGAATTTCGCCTTAAGCTGAGCAGCGTCATCCGCCTTCAAGGCTGATGGTATAACATTAATTCACATAACAGAACAATTCTCATGCGTTGAACTCACGAGCCCCATGGACGCCATGTGTACCTTGAGCCTTTGATCCGTAACCGATGGTAGTCCTTAGACGGATGATAGAGGGCTTGCTCTTCTCCTGACGAGCCTCAGCGATGGCGTCGTAAATTGCGGCAAGGTCACTATGAAACCAGATCAGATTGTGATAAAAGCTGGGAAGATCCTACCGACCTATCACCGTCATCGACGTGGAGGACTTGCCAGCCGTAGGACAAGAAACGTTGCTCGACATTTTCGGTGAATGCACAAGCGGTGTCGCCGTCAATGGAAATGTCTAAATCACATAAATCATCTGACTGATTTAGAGTAAACAAGATCCTCACGGTTGTCGTCGTAAATCTGTCAAAGTGTTATGAAATTTATGACATAAGAGGAGCATAATATCCACATACGACAACAAGGTTGCCAAGTTGTAAGTGACCTGCGAGACTAGCGGCTTCAGCAGCCACACCCTCCATAAGGCAGCCATCGCCAGCGAAAACTGTAAACCAGAGTAAATGATTGGCCAGAAACGATACACTGCACTTTCTTACCATAAGTATAATTGTTAATCATATCGAAACCATCTTTATTGAACAAGGCGGCAAGATGAGCTTGAGCCATGGCAAGACCAACACCATTCCCAAATCCCTGGCCAAGGGGGCCAGTGGTAACCTCGATACCTAAATATGTTAGAGATATGCCTGGACCGTGCGTAATGCCGAGATACCATCAGTATGGCCGGCCTCCGGATGACCCGGGGTTTTAGAATCAAGTTGACGGAATGATTTGAGGTCATCCAGAGATAGTTTGTAGCCTAGGAGATGTAGAAGGACATATTGCAGAGCGCAACTGATATAACATCAGCCATTTTTATTGCAACCGTTATGCAGATAAACTCACGCGTGGCTATAACAGACAAGACAAGCAATCAGGAAATGCTTCAGACCGGTGAAACTGGACGAACCCATTAGAGAGGACAAAACGGTCGCGGTTGAACCACTTGGAATTCTTGGGGTTGGCGTTGACGAATCTGCAATAGAGCATCTGGAACTTTGCTTCACTTGGTCAAATTTCAAGGCTCACCGAGAAAAAAGGACATGAGCGGCAGGAGTCATACCCAAAGGGCCTCCTGCATCACAGAGGACTATAAGTAAGATGTTCTGTTTTCGAGGAAGATGTGACCAACCAGGATGGCCAGAGTTAGCCTTGCCAACAGTGTCTACAGCGAGGGTGCGGATGGTTGCGATCGCAACATCATCATGTTTTTCATGGATGAAAGGCATCGTAGTGGAAGGGAGGTAAGAGGTACGGAGTAGAGAAGAGAAAGTCGTTGGGGTTATTTATTGAGATTAGATGATCTGCCTACCGACCCATGATCGGATGTTTGCCTACAATTTTTTCCGACTCGGGAGTGACCCTTATTTGGGATACGTGAATAACCGCCCGGTATCTTTCCTTTACCTATCCATACTCATGCACCCACAGCTCTCTGATAAGAAGATAATAGGTTAGCATATTCTACGAAACCTTTCGTACCCTCCGTTCACAACGCTGCTCCTTACAGTGTGCAGAGAGTTTATCCAGGCACTCGAAGAATGCCACTCCAGCGCGTGGCGCAAGTTTACAGGCGGCTGCAACAAACAGAAAAATGAAATGAACCACTGCCTTCGGACCGAAGTAAAGTCCTTCAGATCCGCGGTCTTTCCAGACCAGCTGATAGTTGTCGGCATTGCAGCGTGTTGCACGGTCGGATCGTAACAGAAAGATTGCTAAGGAACGGAAAGTAAAAGCAGAAAAGGCCCTTCGAGAATTCCATGATGTATAGTTGATTCACTCTCACGACAATAATTCGCTTTCCTGGTATTTTCGAAGGGAACCTATCTTCCATGATACAAGACTTGTTCTATTCTAATGGCTAGGTGAAACACTCGAACGCGCTATTCTAACCCTGGGCCGTATCACCGTTTCTAATTGGTTTGTTTGGGTCGATGATGGAAGTAAATGGGAATATATCGGCCTTGGCCAGCTGATGTCGAAGTTCGAAATGTCGCCCGTTGGGTAATCCAGCCACAGGGACCTTGTCCTGATATCACCACCTTCAAGGTACCCTGGGAAGTGCTCATGCACCAACAATTCAAGAATACATAGCACATAAAGTTCCTGAGCTTGGTTCCGAATTCAGTCCTACGTTTATCAGATGTTCGAGAGAATTGGGTTCTTTTAAGTAGATCAGTTGGAACTGAGAATAATATTATTATTCACTCAAGATCTTTAACCATTTGTACAGAATTTGTTAAAACACAAAAACTCTAGTAAGAACTTCCCTGGAAGCTCTGAGATGAATCATCACATCAATGATTGAATCAGGAAAACCACGCGACGCAGTTTTTTTCTGTCAGTCTTCTGTCTCTGTAAGACCAGTGCGCAGTGCGCCTGTATCACAACCCACAATTCCAACTCTCGCTTCAGTTCTAATTAATGTCTGCTCTCCTCAAGTCTACTCCCCTCGTCGCTCCAGGTCATACCCGCCCAGTCACTTATCTTTCGTTTTCACCGGTTCTTGATGACAATAGTTTCTTGCTGATCTCAAGCTGCAAGGATGGAAACCCGATGTTGAGAGAATGGACAGGCGACTGGATTGGCACATTCTTGGGCCATAAAGGCGCCGTTTGGAGCACGAAACTCTCCCCAGACGCTGCTAGGGCTGTGTCTGGTAGCGCAGACTTTACTGCGTGTGTGCCGAATTTTCTTCACTTAACCCTCTAGCTCATAACTATTCAGAAAGGTTTGGGATACATATACAGGCGCGATGTTGCACTCCTTCTCCCACGACCACATCGTCCGCACTGTTGCTATCTCACCCAAATCATCGAAGATTCTCACTGGCGGGCAGGAGAAGAAAGTTAGAATATTTGATCTCGGGCGACCAGACGCAAATCCCGACTTCTTAATTGATAATGACTCTCTGTCTCATGATGGAGTGGTCAAAAGTGTGGTCTGGGTTGGAGATCACACCGGCGCCACTGCAGGCGATGATGGCAAGATCAAGTGAGCTACATTCCATTTTGACCATCCCATAGTGCTGACAAAATTTTAGGTGGTGGGACCTACGCACCCACAAGCTCACCACGAATCTTTCTTTCACAGATCCAATCACATCGATGGAACTCTCCAACCAGACATCGCGGTTGGTAGTGACGTCCGGGAAAATCGTATCGTTCATACCCGTCCTCCCGACTGGGCATGACGGGGCAGGGACTCATACCTTGACCCTTCCATATTCCCCTTCTTCTGCTTCCATTCATCCTATCCTTCAAGATCGGTTTGTCACAGGTAATTCTGGAGATGAATGGGTACGAGTCCATGCAATGGATGGTGAGGAGCGAGAAGTTTTGAAGGGGCACCACGGCCCAGTGCATTGTGTGGAATATAGTCCGGACGGTGAAATGTATGCAAGCGGTAGCGGTTCGTCTGATCTTACTTGTGAAGAATTTCTTTGCTGATTATGTGTTGTGTAGAGGATGGTGAGCAGTATACTGATTTCTTGCCTGTCATAGAGCTAAACGGCCGCAGGCACGATCCGCCTCTGGCAGACCACACCGGGCAAAGCCTATGGCCTATGGCAAGGATTACCAAATGGTCATTAAATTGGAGATGGACATGTGTGATATTTCCTCAGAGATCGCTGTCTATGTGCTCTAGTACGTATAATAATGTCATCGTTTATTATCGTCCGGTCACAGATCTGTGATGTCGCTCTAACCACCTACATTTCCTATGCTCACCTATTGTAAAACCTCACCTGACTCTCAACACTATCCTCTCTAGTCATTCTATCCCATCTCATCCACCATCCTCGGACTCTGCTATATTGATATCCTTTCTGGTTAGGTCTGCAGCTGGCACTTAGCATCTTCTAGAGTGTTTGAGGATTATGACCAACGACGAGAAAATTTCATGGCTAATGAAGGATGAGATACTCGCGCATCCTGAAGAATCTCACGAAGCTGTATTGTTGTCACCCGGAAGCTACAGTATTCAAAAGGGTTAAAGGAAAGATGCTGCTTTGAGGTGCTCTGAAGTCCTCGAATTGGTGCCGAGTGTTCTGGACCACTCTCCTAATGACATGCAGAGGCTATAATGAATGAGCTGAGCTGCACAGGTGCATCTTTCAATATTATTTTCTGTCAGTAAGTATTTCTGGTCTCTTAGATATATCTGGTCACTTATTCTCAACAGTTGAAGCCTCCCAATCAACAAATCAACAAACCGATCTGTCTGAATCATGTCATGTGGTCCTTCCCTGAGTCATCACCGAGTCTAAGTATACACAACAATATCACAACAATATCACAACAATATGTGTTTTAGATTGCTTTCCCGGCCCAATGTGAAATTAGCCCAATCGATTCTCATTGTTGATGCGAACGAGGACAGAAAATCATGCGTAGGACAACGCAATAGTAAGGCAAGATTTGAGATTTGCCAAGACGCGTTCAGTTGTCGTTCAGTTGTCTTCCCAATGCGTTGTTCTATCATCTTGACTATAATGTCTTGGTCTGGTCAACTTAATTTATCTACGTTCTGGAATGACACGGGCTCTCTGACATGAGAAGTTGCTACTTGTGATCATCGGTCAGCTGAACCATAGCTGAATCATCATTCACCACCCACACCCCTGTATAAATAATGTGGAACATGTCGATCACTCATCCTTATCGAAGTGATGCCAGTTCAAGCTCAATCCATTTCCCCTCTTGCTCCTATCGGTGTAAACGCTGCCATGGACCCCTCAGTTCAACCACGTCCAAAGATCTTCGATGAATTTAAATTGACAGATCGAGTTGGAATCGTCTCTGGTGGCAATCGTGGAATTGGCCTCGAAATGGCTCTAACTTTATGTGAACTGGGCGCACGAGTAGTATATTGTTTGGATCTGCCAGAGACCCCTTCGGAGGAATGGCAGAAGACGAAAGAGTATGTAGTGAAACTGGGGAACAACTCAAGGCTGGAATACATCAGTGTTGATGTGACTGATCAAGACAAGATGTGGAAGATTGGGGAAGAGATTGGCGACAAGGAGAAGAGGATGGATGTATGTGTTGCTGCTGCGGGTATTCTGAAGAGCCATATAGAATGCCTGGAATACCCTGCGAAACAGTTCCAAGAGGCAGATTACAATCACGTTTATTCAGAGTCTCCGCTGATGATATTGACAGGTCATCAACGTGAATGTTAATGGCGTCCTATTCACGGCACAAGCAGCTGGTAGACAAATGTCCAAGTTCGGCAATGGAGGCAGCATCGTTTTGATTGCATCCATGTCGGGGACGATCACCAATAAGGCGAGCGGGGTGTGAAAAAGGTCGTTCATTTTCGCTGAACTCCTCATTCAGGGCCATGCATGGGTGTCTTACAATACCAGCAAGTCGGCGGTTCTTCAGATGGCCCGTAGCATGGCCTGCGAGCTTGGACCAGAGAAGATACGGGTAAACACAATATCTCCTGGACACATCTACACGAGGCGAGTGATATCCATGCATTCGTATTAGAACTGTACTTACGGAGCGCAAACAGAATGACAGCAGCATATCTTGATAAAGAGCCGCAACTCCTTGACACGTGGTCCAGTTCGAATCCTGTAGGTCGGATTGGTCGACCAGATGAACTGCGTGGCGTTATAGCATGGTTGGCTAGTGATGCATCAAGCTTCTGCACGGGCAGCGAGTACGTCAATTCCTGAGTGAGCACCATTTGAGTTCTGAATTTGGACCGCAGCATTCTCGTTGATGGCGGTTATCACGCGTGGTGACAAGACCCAACGTACTCGAAAGTGGGTTAAATTGACTCGCCAATAAGTTGTAATGATAGTGTGTCTAGTAGAAAACATTGATATACAAAGTTCAGAATGGTCACACGATCTGATGGAAAGTTCGTTACGTGCGAAATTGGTCTTTTTTTCTGATGCTCCGACTCGCTTTTCCAGTCTCTCGCCCTTCGTTCAGCCGACGCTCAATTTCAATCACCCAATCTGTTCTCTCAGGTCATAATAAAGTAATTTAGGAGAAAACGTCTTGTTCTTTACTATCATTAATGGTACATCGTTGCAGTGGTCAAAGATCAAAGAGAAGAAAGGCGTCAATGACTCACAACGGGGTCAACTTCTAAGTCGTGTAGCTCGGGTAAGTTCAAGTCGCCGTACTTTTGTGGAGGTGTTTCAATGAAAGCCGGGAGGATATTGCATTGGCCGTACGGAGTGTGTGTCACCTCTACTGCTTATTTTATAATGTTAACTGGATTTCTCCAGGTGGCGGTTCGGCGGACCCGAACTTGAATCCTCATTTGGCCACAGTCATCAAGAAAGCAAAAGATCAAAATGTTCCGAAGGAAAATATCGAACGTGCGATAGAAAGAGTACGGGTTAAATGTTACATTGCGCTATGGATGCTACTTAGAGAGCACTAGGCGCATGGCAAGAATAAGAAAGGTGAAATTGTGACATATGAGGCAATGGCCGCTGAATCTGTGGGCATCATCATGTACGCACATTTTTTTCTTGGTTTCCCATCCTGACTCTTGTTTTAGAGAGTCATTGTCCGACAACTTGAATCGTACTATTGCCAACCTCCGAGAAATCTTTAATGATCATGGGTTTGAGATCTTTTACACCTCAAGCTTCCACATGTTCTCTGAAACAAACTGAAGTGTTCAGAAGGCTTCCGTAATGTGGATGTTCAAGAAAGTTGGTCGTGTAGACGTCAAGCTTCTTCGAGCTCAAGATCAGGATGATATCCTTGAAACCGCGCTCGGAAATGACATGGAGGATTTTGACATTCATGATTCTGGTGAGGAGAACCAGAACACGATGAAGGTTACTGTGCCATTCAATGGTCTATATTCTGCAATCTAAATATGGAATTTTTGCAGTTGTATTGTCCACCTGAGCGCCTGGCACAATTGGCAGAAGCTGTCTCAACTCACCCATCCGTAGAATTACAAGAACGCAAAATCACATACATACCGGAGAACCCTATCAATGCGCTGGATGAAGGTACACAAGATAGATTGAACAGACTGCTAGATAGATTATGGGCAGACGAAGATACTCTAAATATCTGGACAACTGTAGATAAGAAGTGATATAACCCTCTCAGTAGAGCGGAAGGTTCAATTTCCATTCAGTGATACCCACTCTCTTCCAGCGGTTCCGCCAAAATTGACAAGTCCTTTTTGAGCTGCGAGCATAATGTAGCCCCCCAAGTTTGATACACCAGCGGTGCGATAGACGTCTTTGGATAGCATCATGCCTATGACCGACCGTAAGAGCTGATCCTTGCCTTCTGCCCTTGCCTTTTGTAGGCCCTGCAACAAGGGAAGGAACACAGCATTATCGGTTGGGGATGACTCTGGCAAAGGCATCTCCACTTGGGGTAGCGACAGCTTCAGCTCTGTCATGGCGAGACCACTTCTTCCAGGTGCCTCCTGCTGCGATCGCCGGTTTACCGATTCAACCGACCAGCTGGACCTACTGGTCTCCCATTCACCGCCTTCGCTCCCGCCACTATTAACTGCACAATCGTCGGTCGGCAGTGTTTCCAACTGCTCTGATGCCCTGGGCTCAGGTCGCTCAGGACCACCTAGATGTTTTGACGATCCAACAACGTCTCGTTTGGGTTGTGAAGAGGGGCTCAATAATTGGTTCATTGAATTTTGACCGATCACTGATGAGACGGGTGGTTTAGATACACCAGTTGGCTTGGTCTTTGAAGTGACCGTAGTATTGATTGTGGCTTGAAAAAGGTCAAGGGGTATTTGAGCTGCAATCTCAGGTGTATGTGGCAGTAATGGTTTCTGTATAGCAACCTGAGGCTTTGGAGGAGAGGTAGGAGAAGTGAAGTCCGTGTTGACAGTCGACAAAGAAATTGAAGTGCCATGATTAGACACATCGGATAGGCGGAATATATCACTTGCTTTCTGGCTCATTACACTGGGCCCCAGTTGACTTGACTGTCCCATGCCGAGCATTGGCACCAATGTTGGGTTTCTCTGTTGTGTCAGATTTAGGATGTCTGTGTTCCAGTCGAAGATACGGGTTACCCGCGATGATGCTAAGTAGTTTGATTGTTCGGGAACGACCAGAAAGACTGTATAACCTCGTAGCATCAGGAGAGAAATTGGATGTAATATAGTCACATCTCCAGAAAAAATCATGATGATGCCGGGTTCTGCACCGCAAAGGTCAACAGGATCATCAATGGCCGACACCAGAACTTCGACTTCAAAGACCTATGAGGGACATCGCAAATAAGTGTGATTATGGAGTTCACCTGCAAGCGTCCTTGAAAGAGCATCTCTGTCGTATTCTTTCACCAATGAACAATCTACAAGGCTGATACCCATAGAAGGCATCACAGTTTTGAGGGACTCAGTACCTGCTGTTAAGCATCTGCCAAGATCCCAGTACGCTTTGAAGCTGTTCACAATTCCAAAGCGTACTGCAAAAAGCCTGATGGCTTTCAGCAAGTCCCATGGTGACCCATCATAAGAATGAGGCGGAGGACATGACTCTGCAAAAGGACTCCTCAATGCGGCAATCTATGGCCTGGGTCTGAGATAATTCTTACCTAGGTCCCAGAAAATTTTGATCTTGGGACCATGCATTCTCAGATGTAACAAGCTTTACAAGCAACTCAATTATGCACAACGCAAAAATTCTCACGCAGGGAAGTGTAAGACACATTGAGCAAAAGTAACCTACACAATATACTTCACCTTCCAGGGAAGAGATAGTCAGTCCCATTATCGAGCCCACTAGTATGTTGCCCAGCCAAGTCCATGAATAGACTAACCCATGCCATTTGCCCTATTCATAAGGGATTGTCTGCCATTCACCCCAACCTTAAGGTCAAATCAATTTGAAGGGGATCACCATGACCACAAATGGTGTAGCTACTGTTTTGGAGCCTCACTAAGTGTTGAAAAGCTTCAAGTGCAAAGCTACCAGACACTCCAAGACACTTCAGCACACAGGGTAAAAATTGTTATGATACAGCCTAGATAGCCCTCTGACATAGACAGGTGGTGGCTGTCATTGATGTTGGAATATCGAGCACTACACTAAAAATAGTTTGTGTTTCATATCAAATGTTCCATCTTATTGTTCTAGGTAGAGATAAATAGACATAACAGAGAAGAGACTCATGTGTATTTGTGTTAGTGATTGACTATGAGCAGCAGTGGTGCCAAGGAAGGGACTTAGGCAGATAAAAGGTAAGGGGGAATGCCACTTGTAAATCAGGATAATTGTAAGACTTCCAGAGGGTTGGCCGGTATGAAGCTGCTACCCTAACTCCAGAGGTGAAGGTCAAGAGAACTCGATAGAGTTCCC
>Ga0153987_1000241_pt1 | contig 19519 bp, 24 predicted proteins | sample TSNC071MetaG_FD_102279 | JGI IMG/M metagenome (GOLD analysis project Ga0153987, IMG submission 102279) | Attine ant fungus gardens microbial communities from North Carolina, USA - TSNC071 MetaG | ecosystem: Host-associated > Fungi > Mycelium > Unclassified | place: USA: North Carolina, William B...
CTGCTCGTCGGAGAACTGCTCAAACAAGCAGAGAGATATACATCGGAAGGCGTACATCCCACCATTATTGCGGAAGGATTTGACCTAGCGAAGAAGGATGCCTTGAAGGTGCGAAAATTTTTTAAAAAGAGACAATGAAATCAAGTACCAGAAAACTCAATCAGTATCATTATTTCTAAACACCTTTACAGTTTTTGGATGAGTTCAAGGTTCCTACGAAAGCTGATCGGGAAACCTTGATTAACATCGCCTATACTTCGCTGGCCACGAAACTGAACACGGTTCTTGCCAAGAAACTTGCGGCAGACGTCGTTGATGCCGTGCTCACGGTCCGTCCTCCCCCACCTGCGGCAGGTAATTCAGATCCTGAAAAACTACCTCTTGAGTTATTGACGTTTGATTCCTTAGATTCCGAAGAACAGTTCCGGCCGCCTATTGATCTCCATATGGTTGAAATCATGAAGATGCAACACCGTACAGCATCTGAAACGCAGCTTGTCCGAGGCCTCGTTCTGGATCATGGTGCACGGCATCCCGATATGCCCAAGCGAGTAGAAAATGCGTACATCTTGACTCTCAATGTCAGCCTGGAATATGAAAAGACGTGCGGGAATCTCTTTCTTTATACTTTTCCCTGTTTTTGATCAACTATTATTCTCCCAGTGAGGTAAACTCCAGCTTCTTCTATTCTACAGCGGAACAGAGGGAGAAACTTGTAGAATCCGAGAGGCGGTTCACGGATGCCAAAGTCAGAAAGATTATCGAACTCAAGAACCTCGTGTGCGATCAAGCGGTTGATGATAATGATAATTCGCAAGAGAAGAAGAAAAAAAAGAGGAATTTTGTGGTTATCAACCAAAAAGGCATTGATCCGATGAGCTTGGATCTGCTCGCCAAGAATGATATCCTTGCACTTCGGAGAGCTAAACGTCGCAATATGGAACGGTGAGTTCCTCCTTCTCTGCGCGTGCGTGTTTTCTCCTTCCTGAGCTTTAATAGCCTGCAATTACTCTGCGGTGGTGCTTCCCAAAATTCTGTTGATGATCTGACACCCGATGTTCTTGGTTGGGCTGGACTCGTCTACGAGCATACCCTCGGTGAAGAAAAATACACTTTTGTCGAACACGTCAAAGATCCCAAATCCGTGACGCTGCTCATCAAGGGACCCAACGGACATACCCTTCAACAAATTCAGGACGCGCTTCGTGACGGTTTACGGACGGTCAAGAACGCGATCGAGGATGCATCGTTAATTCCGGGAGCGGGTGCTTTCGAAGTAGCCTGTTCGGCTCATTTGAAGGGATCGGGGAAAAAGTCTACGAAAGGGCGTGCAAAGATGGGGGTAGATGCGTTTGCGGAAGCTTTGTTGGTGATTCCAAAGACATTAGCCGCGAACGGTGGTTTTGATGTTCAAGATGTGGTCGTCGCTCTTCAGGTTGGTTTTTTTTATTTCAATAAAAGAAGGTTTTCTTAAAGAAATATCATTTCCAATAGGACGAGCAAGCTCAAGGTCATGTTGTGGGCGTCGATTTGGAATCGGGTGAACCTTTTGATCCTACTGTTGAAGGGATTTGGGATAATTATAGAGTCAAGAGACAAATGCTCCATTCTTGGTGAGTGGGAATATTGGATATATCTATATATATGCCGATACACTTTTTTCTGTTTTTTTTTTTCGCATAGCTCTGTCATTGCCATCAACTTACTTTCGACGGACGAAATTCTTAGAGCTGGTCGGAGTTCACTCAAACCGGATGGTGGTACTGCTCAGTAAAATCGGATACGTGAGATTGATTTAGAAGTTTTTTTCTTCTTCCTTGTTTCTCGCATTGAACAATATACATGGAGAAATTTCTGACATTTTAAGTCGTTGTAACTTTCTCGGGTGTGGGTTCAAAGAGTCGGGTGCAAAAAGTTTGTTTTCTTTCAAATGGACAATGCAAGCAGAAATAAAAAATAAAGATACACAGTTGAAAAGAGAGAGAGAAAGAAACGCGTCGTACAGATAGAGAGAGAGAAAGAGAGAGGAGGCATTATAACACTGGTCATTAAGGTAAGAAAAACCCCAATTATAAAAACAAAGACCAAGACCAAGACCAAGAAAAAAAAAGGAGACCACTCCATATCCATGAACAAAAAGTCGTTTCACATGACAATATCGTCCCACCCAGCGTGGATAAACGTTGGTTTCGTCATGCAAGCATCATCTGCTGAACGGAACCGCATCGACAATGAGTTGGGTTTAAAGAAATGGTGGTGAGCGGGCAAAGGAGGGTTCGGGACCACCGGATAAACATGAACCAATTCCAATGTCGTCATAACACTGGCCTCTTCATCTTCAGAAGTACTAAAATGAGAATTCGATGTCGGACTTAATGGGGTCGAGTGGAGTCCCTCATCGCTTACCTGCGCGTAAAAAAGGGAGAGAGATAGTGATAGAGATAGAGAGGGAGGGGGAGGGAGAGAGAAAGAGGAAATTGTAAACAAAACTACTTGAATGACAATGATCAACTACAAACCTCATCATTATCATCATTATCACCTCCAACACCGGATCTCGGGTCATGTAATCTCCGAACTGTCCGTTCTCCCCGGCTTTCCTGTCCTTTTGCAGCTGTAGCTGTCTCCATGTTAGGTACAAGTCCAGAAGAAGCCCATCGGTGCTTCGCATATGTAAATGGCGAGGGCTTGAACGTCAACCGAGCTCTCGGTAAAATCGTGGCTTTGGCATTGACAGAGGCTTCATGGTCCACCAAATCAATCATGTTAACTGGGGATGATAAATAATCCTCGGGAGTTTCAGGTCCCTGGTCGTCCTCCTCATCATCTGAGGAAGACAACACGTCTTCACCATCATCATCACCATCACACAACACGGGATTAGCCCAAACCTTGAGAGCAAAACGAAGGGGATTCGGATTTGACACAAGACTGGCTCCCTTGAACGCTGACATTCGACGAGGAAGGACCTTTTGAGCCTGGGACGATTGATTTGATCGCTTCTTCCTAGCAAGTTCCTCATTCTCATTCTCTCGTTTTCTACGAGTAGAAAAGCGAGTAGGTTTGGGGGGTTCTGACCTCTGCTTGTGTGATGAATCTTTCACAAGTCTGGCAGCCCGCTGCTGATACCTGAGCTTCCTGCCAAATCGACCATTAGTAGTACGGGGTTGTGAAATACCTAATTTCGAGGGAATCTCGGTGGGGATCTCGGTAGGAATTTCCTCAACCTTGATGATAGTAGAATGAGAAGTAGAAGTGGAAGATGAAGGTGGGGTGTTGGCGATTTGATCAGACAATCGAGGTCTGCCTCTTTTGCGCTTGCCGTGTTCAGAGACCGATATATCGGAAGAGACTACAGAAACAGGGGCACTATCCGTAGAGGGCCTAGCTGCCGCACCGGGGAGTTTTACCTTGACGACAAGGGCATCCGTCTTTCGCCGCTTGGATGCCTGGTCCTCTTCGTGAGAATCTTCCTTGCGTGTACGTTTACTGGCTGAGACAGCGGCGGCCAGCTTGTGATCCAGAACGGAAAGTGTCTTTTGGGTCACACGCTTGCTTGCGTCGGATGTGGGCGTGGATTCTTCCCTAGGAGTGCCTCCATGAGCAGATATACGACGAGGCCATGATTGATTATAAATGGCAAAATGGCGGAGACACCTGTTTTTTCAATGATGAAAGACAAGCGACACAAAAAGGGCCAAAAAGGCCTACCTCGGGCAATCATGCTTTTTCTTTTTTTTGCCGCTCTCAAGCCCAAGTCCCCACACAACTTTTGAATCGACGGAGATAAGGGGCAGAACGTTACCACAGGTTGCGCAAGTAGGCAGAATTTTTCCATCGGTGCCACGGGGTATGTCAGGTTTCGGTGGGAGTATGGGTGGTGCGGGTACAGTGGGTACAGAAGGACGTGTTCGCAGAACACGTGGCTCGGCTTGCTCCTTCTTGGCGAGTTCGGGAGCACGTTTAGAAGTCTCAGATGAAGGCATTGACAAGGCAGAAGCAGATCTGGTAAAACGTTTGGTAGAGGTGGCAGGCACTTGTTCGCAAAGATCACCGACAGATGAAAGAGAGCTGAGGGAGGAGGAAAAACGAGGGGGAGGGGGTGGTGGAGGGGGTGGTGGAGTCATGGTATCGGGACTGGGAATGGAAGGGGTGAGAGAAGTGAGTTCTGAAGTGATGTCCATCTCTGTTGTCAACTCGATCTCGCCGTCGGCGGGGATATCATTTGCACCAGCGAGAGGGACATTGTTGTCCTCTTCGTTTTCGCTCTCATCGCTGTCAGCTTCGCGGGCAACGATGGTAGCGTATACACCTCTGCGAGTTCTGCGTTCGTTGACGTTGAGAGGTGTGTGTGATAGAGATTCGGAATCGGAAGGCTCTGTGTCGGAATCGGTGTCATCGGAGTTGGAAGTGGAGTCACTGGGCTCGATGTCATCGTCGTCCTGTTCGGGGTCATAGCCACCACGGGCATTCTTTTCGCAAGTTTCACAGAGGCAATGGCGGTTCCTACGACCGACTGGAAAGAGGGTGTAAGAGAGAATTTGTGTGTGAGCGAGTGATACGCACAGTAGCCATCGCCATAATGGGCGGTAATTTCCTCGCCGACTTGAATAGGCCTGAGGACACGAAATGTAATGTATCTGCCTTCGCGAAAGAGCTCGCAGTTGTTGTTACAGTCATGCTGTGAGCGAAGAGTGGGTGAAAAGAGGGAGGGAGAGGAAGAAAAAGAGAGAGCGTACGTTGACAAACCGGGCGGGACCCAGGAAAAGATGGTTTTTTTTCATGGACCTTGAGTGGATGACACTAAAGTCACGCCTGATGTCGCCTGAACGGAGGCTGGCCTTTTTGAGGTCCCTGTCCTCCTGGTCTGTGAGATTGGCCATGGAGCCCTTGAGTTCGGTGATGACGGTGCCGGGGACGAGCTGGCGGGTAGCAAGGATGCAGAGCTCGGACTTGCCGGTCTTGTGAGAGTAGCGAGAGGTGTGAGCGATCTCAATGGAGCCAGAGGGGTTATAGAGTTCAAAGTAGCGGGAGGCATGGCTGGGTGGGTATGAGTGATTGTAAGAGTAAATGGGCCAGGAACATACGTAGCAAAGGCATTGATCTGCTTCTGTGTGTAGGACTTGAGATAGTAGCGGACTGGAGGGAGACTGGACGGGTGAGAGCAAGAAGAGGGAAGACGGAGGAACTTACAGGAGGAGGTCGTCGATCGCGTGCCGGACAGCGTTCTGGAGGGTGCTCCTGGAGAGAACGAGCTGGTGAATGTGAGCAAAAGACAAAGAGGAGGGCTGGTGGACGTCGTACGCGTCGGACGATGTCGAGGAGCTGGACAGCATCGGTCTTGGGGAGACGACGAGTGGGATCCATCTTGTGGACGTAGAGAGGGACGGCACCGGTGCCGAGTTTCTCGACGAGGAGATGTGAGAGAAAGTCGTCGTCGTTGGAGAGATCGTGCATGTTCATTATCTTCGTCGGTCGCCATTCGAGCCCGCCGTTGCGCCGCGCCATCGCCAAAACTAAACGCTTTTCCCTCCTTTATATAAGCTCCATAAGATGACTCATCATCATTCTTCCTCTTATGCCCAACGCCATCCTCTTCGACCACCAAGCACGCAGGTCAGTCCTTTCCTCCACACAATTTCTTCAATTAAATCCACCTAGTCTATATCTCACCAGCTTCCACAAGCGCAAACTCGCAAGGGCAGAGGCAGCTCGCAACAGGGCTCAGCAACGCCAAAGGCAACAGCGCCTCCATGACCGCCAACAGGTACCTGTCCTCCTCATTCTCCATCTCCCTCTCATCCCTCTCCAGCGGCGCCGTGCTCTCCGGGAACGGGCCGCCGAAAATGCACGTCAAGTCCAGCACTTCTACGGTACCTTCTCTTCATCCACTTGCTTCACTACATTGACTCTTCATAGGACTAGTCGATCACGAAGAAGAAGAAGAATGGTCGGGAATTGCATCACACATGCAAGAATACGAAGACGATCACGTCCTTGCCACCGTCACCGTCGTCCAGGATTTCGACCCAGATACCCTCCGCCATGGCCCACTTGCTCAATCAGCACATGCCAAGCAGCCTGCACACACATTCGAAAAAACAAAAACAAACCGTGCAAAGGCCACCGGCAAAAAAAAAACCACGCAATCTCGTTCCTGATGATACTACATGTTCCTCGCGTGATGTCTACCCTTCACAACCATAAATGGAATCTTGACGTAGCTAATAGCCATGTGAGACGGATACAAATAGACTTCGGCATACAATAATGTCATATAATGTCATCTGCCAAGCTGAATTGAACTGACACACTATTCATACCTACAGCAAGTAGAGCACATGAACTATTCAATGTCTTGTTCATTCTTCCATCCTTATCTATGTCATCTTTGTGCTCCATTTGGCTCAGATAGCTGCTATCATTCCAGGGCCCACTGCGGTGTATGTGTCGCTTGTTATTCCTCTTACAGCCCATCAGGGGTAGAGTATATCAGCATGGGTAGGGGTAAGAGTAGCAGAAGTCTGCTCATGACTCAAAGACAAGGGTAGAACACTCAGGATAAAATGAGTGTGCTTTGCTCTTAGAATAGAGTATACACTTGAAGTAACTCTTTTGATAAGGTTAAAGTCTACAAAGTAGAATATATCCTAGAGGTAATGGCTTGGGTAGGCATCAGTACCCTTGGCTCTACCCTTACTTTGAGTCAAGGGTGGGGTAAAGGTAAGGATAGTCAGTGACTTACACTAGGGTCCAATCTAAGCTGTCACTTAAAACGTTGGAATTCATGCGAGTTTGTGTTTCATATCTTATTGTTCTAACTAGTTTGTAGTCGCTATCCGTTTGTACCCTCCCCTCGTTGTATTTCAACATAAAACACATTTTCTAACAGTCATTACGCCATACATGTGCACACAGGTAAGAATAGAGACTATACAATCTACCAGACAGGGATTCAAAGTAAGTGCAAATCTACTGTAGAAAAATAGTAATCACATGAAGTTTCAGCTGGTGATGTAACAAGTTGTAAATAATGCCAAATAGAGAAATTCTTGTGATAGGAATTGAGATGAAGAATGAAGACTGAAAATTTTTGCTCCCAAAAAACGGGACCGAAAACAACAAGGAAAATAGTGATCAGCAGAAGATGATGATCGTAGCCTGATATGAGTACTAAGCTATCCAGCCATAGATGCAACCACGGCTTACAGGGTGACCTAGTTCTCTATACAATTAGATAAACTTGTAAGTTGATTTCAACGTGATAACGAAAGACGGGAAATCAATGATCCTTGGCATATTAAGCAGGAGTGAGAAGTGTCTCGACTATCGTATTACTGCTGTCTGCTATATTCATCACACGGGTTTGATCTTGAGTGCTTGCCTTGCGTCACATATCCTTCTCTCCTTTGGTCGACTAATACTAGTATTACAATGAATTCCCTATATACATCCGGCGTGCGCCAAACAGCCTGTCTTCACGCTGATCTCAATCGTCTCAGGGATGGGGACACCTCTGCCTCACTGCTTGGTGCGTATGCTTACTGAATCAGTCAGGTCGAAAATGGCTGAACATACATCTCAATTTCTTGTTTGCTAGGACAGATCTCTGCTTCTCTGGCTGCTATGAGCAGGACAATACAAGACTTTGAAGCAGTGGCTAAGCGAGAAATGATCAAGGCCAAGCAAGAGAAGGCACAAATGTGCGTCGTCCGCTGGCCTCTTCAAAAAAAATTCCAAAACACAGACAATGGTCTAATGAACCGGTCAGGCGCGTACAGAAATTTCGCTCCGACTACATAGAGCTCCGAAACCTGTTTGAGAAGCTCAAGACAGAGGCTTTTGAACAGGTGTGTTCAATTCAACTTGATTCTCGTTGTCACTCATTTTTGTCACTCTTTCAGCAAGCAGCATCTCAGAGGGCTGAACTTATAAATGCTTCTGGCACACCCAACTCCCTATCTGATACCCGACGTCGCTTCCAGACAAGTACACCTCCGTCAACGCTCCATCCTGACCTCCGTCCGACGCATGTACACGCGTCAGAACAGGTTTCCGAATCGCCTTTCCGCTCTCTATCTCCCTATGCCAACCACAATCGTGAATTTCGTGCTCTAGATGAACATAGCTTCATCCAAAACACCGAGAACCGATTGGACGAATTCCTTGCCCAAGGGAGGGCAGTGTTGGATAATTTAGTGGATCAGAAAAAGATGCTCAAAGGCACACATAAACGGCTGTTGGATACCGCGAATACTCTCGGATTGAGTCGGCAAGTTATCGGGTGGATCGAGAGGCGAAGGTTTGTGTGTTATCTAGTTTCCATAACTCGCCGCTCTGTACTAACGACCCGCCTACCAGCTCTCAAGATGTATACATCTTCATTGGCGGTGCCATATTTACGTTTCTTTGTTTCTTTTTGATATGGCATTACTTAGGTTGAACTTGGACAATCATTCGGACTGACTTTTCCTATCTATCAAGAATATATCAAATTTCGGATAAGTTGATGGATGGTAATCAGTAACAAGCAAGATCTAATAGAAGGAGTCGTTCCACTGAGTTTGCGATCCTCAACCTGTCATTTCAGATCCTTCGGCATATTCATTAAATTCGCGACATCCATACAGGCTCATGTCCAGTTTTTCAATTCGATCAACAGAAAGGCTAACAATTCTAGATCGGGGTCTGAAGTTGTTGTGTACCACAATCTACGACAGATGAATGCCACAGATTGCAATGAGATTTAAATGAGAGCTATGGTAATTGCAGTCTTGGACAGCAGAGTACTGAACCGTAGTGTTTGAAATAATGAATCTTCATGAGAGCACTGAGTAGAGACACAAAAATGTTCAAACTCTGACTCGTCGCAAACCAGGTATCTTTCCATCTATTCACTCAGAAGCCGGCAACTATCCTAACTATGCTGATTTAGGGGGGCTAGTACGATGGATCCAAGGTCAAGATGTGTCATTCGCTACCATCTGGGCGAGCGGATGTAGATGTTAGGCTCTTACGCATTTTACACTGCCTGTGAAACATGTGCCCTCGCAATATGATACCTAACCCAAGAATACATAATAAATAAAGCAAGCTGGTAAAATCAATGCGCCTCCAGAGAAGGATGATCAGAAACTTTCTATGATTGCCTTTTGATGATAAAATCATGAATCTGCTTAAAGGGAAGTTTAGATACAAGACCTACACCATGCCGCCATGACCCATTGCAGCACCCGACTCTGCAAGTTTCCGTTGTCGGAACGCCTGAGAGAGATGATCAAGAAAATGAAATCGGTAGATAAACAATCCCTCACCTTACGATACTTTGTACGCTCGTAGGTCACAAGACCAACGACAATAAGTGCAATTACCGAGATGCCAGCAAAAACACCGAGACCGATAGGGAGGACAGACAATTTCTTACCGGGTAAAGTAAAAGAAGAAGTATCAGCAGCAGCAGCAGCAGCCGCAGCATCGGTTGAATTTCCGTTGATCGCCGAGGAAGTACTGGTAATATCAGCAGTAACAGAAGAACTAGAAGGTTGAGTCTGTAGGGTCGTTGTTGGGATGTTGATCGAATCTACAGTGCTTGTTGCTACAGGAGTCATCGTACTGGAAGTTGCTGTGACAGTTGGATCCGGCTGCGACAGTTTGAGTATGGGTCAAAAACATCAAAATTTGACATACGTTGGTAGAAAATGCCTCCGCTGTTGCTGACGAAGGTGTGCCACTGGCAGACTCAAACGTTACAATTGAGGTAGGCTAGAGAACATGAGATTTCAATATGAAGTATACAATCACAATACTTGCATTAATGCTTGTGGCAGAACTCGATGTCACTGCCGAGGTAACAAAACTGGAACCCGCCAATGAAATACCAGGGCTAGTAACTTGCGAAGTACTCCCAACAGACGAATTGATCGGAGAAATCGAAGATGGAGCGATAGAAGTTGCAGAGGGAGTAGAAGCTATGGAAGTGGAGCCTGTAGCACTAGAGACGGATGTAGAAGCAGAGACATCCAGGGGGGAGGTATCAGGGATGGAGGTATCAGGGGCAGAGCCTCCAGCTGTCATTGTCGCTGTGCATGTTTTGACTTCTTGGACCATTGGATTGCCATTGCTATCCATCACAGGCGTCAATACAATAGTGCATGTCTCAATGACCGGCCCACTCTCACTGTAGAAGGAATAAACACTGAAGTGAAGAGCTCGAGGAGAGAAACATACGTTATTGTTGTGGTTACAGTAGTTAAAGTCTGACTTCCATCCTGCTGGCGAGATTGAAAAGGCAAAGCATACGCATTTGTGATAGGAAACGAGATTATAAGGGCGAAGAAGATCAAATGCTTTGTGCACTGCAGAGAGAGCATGATAATTGAGGAACTTGTAGTGAGTCTGGATGCTGAGCCCGTTTCCTGCGGTTTCTCGGTAATTTGAAGTAAGTGCGGTGTAAAAGATTGGAAGTGCCCTCAGGGCAAAGTCCCGGAAGAAAAACGAAAAGAGAAGAAAAAGAGAAGAGAAAAGAATAACAATAGTCTTGTAACAATCTTATTCAAACTCAGCAGCACTGACGTTGGCAACGCGTTTGCCAGGGTCTCCTGTCTAATTGGAACTATGCAAAACAGACAGCCAGACTAATGATTAACGCATGCCGCTCTCAACTATCTTATATAACTTTCCTTTTCGCATTCTCCTTCGTCCTTGTCGCCATTTCTTTAACACAATCGCCACCACACTTCCAACACTCCGTGAGCCCCATTGCTCAAATGCCATAGACACAGCCACATTGCTCACTACAACAACTAAAAGTGTCATTCTCGCCGACAATGGGAGTGTCATGAGTGTCAACACTTCTTGGATAGGCTTTGGAGGTGCCAGGAGCACCAACATGTTGAAAACCGACAAAACAACCATGGAAAACATCAACCAAGCTATTTGATACGTGTTAGAGATTTCATCAGTGATGTCAGTTGCTCGCCGCAACGCACCATTTGTCCACATGGATCTACGATACGGAGGACCGATGCTGAAAACAGCTGCTACCAGTATATATTGGAAGCACGAAATGACGAAGAGTATCGTGTTCTCAAAGTTGGTTGATTCCAGATCGTTGCCTTCAGAGGCGGGATCGTTTTCTGGAGAAGGCGTATACCTTTGCTAATTTAGAATTTTTCATGTTCTGGGATGTTGAGCAAAAACTTACCATGGTTGTTTTCGTACCCACAAATAACCCCAGAGTTGGAATCCACTCGTGATCAGAATTTGACCAATGATGCTTGCAAGGACTTTTTTGGATACCAAAGTTGCTGTAGGGCGCTTTGGATATATTTTTGGATAGGGTAACGTGCGTCCCACTAAAAAGGACCCTCTCAATCAATTATGAACACCATCACCAGCAATAAACGCACTAGAGACAGCAATCGGTATTATGATGAATAGATCGATATATAAGAACTAGTGACATCAGTGTTCGTTGATATGAACTAAGAGTAGATTGCCTGACCTGGAAATCTCCAAGCGAAGAAGCAAAAGAATACAACAACGTCACTGAGGAAAACTGGATCAACGAGTAGAGTGCCCTATTGGACATCAGAATCCGCATAAACCGCAACAGACCAGCAATCGCGATTGCTTACATATACTTGAAGCAACTAAAACTGGTCACAAGGGCTGCACGACCTTCCATGATGACCTCGATGACACAACCTATATCAGGGGTCGTGCTTGTGAAGGGGGCCGCAATGCTGGCTTCTGCTTCTGACAACGAGATACCGACGTCTGCTGCTTTCAGTGCAGCACAATCATTTGCCCCATCGCCGCACATGAGAACTGTGTAACCGAGGGCCTGTAACCTCTCTATAATTTCGTTTTTTTCGTCAGGCGACATCCGTGCAAAAATCTGTGTCTTGACGAGCATCTGAATGAGGATTATCTTGTGGGTTCTAAAGCAGATGTATTCTACAACAGACCCTTTGTAGCGTCTCCAAAGGTGCATAGTTGATCATCCATCGAAAGACGTCTCCAGTAATAATAAGGGAATAATCTTGATAACTTATCTCATCAGATTCAACAATGTAATGGGGTGGCGGCGTCAAAGGCTTGAGGCTGTACGGATCGAGATGCCACGAAGAATCATCCATTGATTTCCATTCTATCTTGGATGTGGGAGAGGAAACATTGCCTGTTAAAAGAGTCAGAATCATACCCGAAGGTACTAATGGACTCAACGTTCCCTGAGTGAAAGCTGGTGCGAAAACATGGGAAGCCTGACTGATCAGTGAACATTCCCGAGCAACACAAACTGCTGTCAGTGGGTTATCACCAGTTATCATTCTACATGCTAAGTGAGCTCCTCGAAGTTGTTGAATGGCCGGAGTCGTTCCAGGTTTGAGTCGATTCTCAAAGATGATCAGACCAAGAAAGCGCAGTCCAGATTCTGCTTGTTCACTGGAGATAAATGAGACCCAGCACATTGTTCGCGGGAGCCCAGTTCTACCAACCGTTTCATTCGTTGAGCTTTCAACCAGGACAAACCCTCAATGCTTTTCCCAGCAATTGCGATCACACGATATCCCCGCCTGGTATAGTACGACAACAGATCATCGTAATCCTGGGGAACTGAAGGACATGGTAAGACAATGATCAAAACCATATCCAAGAACCCACAAGAGTCTCTATCGCATATATCAGACATGATTTCAGGTGCACCTTTCACATAGATCTCCATGCTGGTACTCTTGAGTCGCTTCACAATAACACTCATTCTTCTCAAAGATGATACGAACTCGAACGTCCGTATTACACCTAATTCAAGGAAATGAGCATGCTAGAGTATCATCTTAGCATGATGCTATCCAGTCCAGATTTTCAAGTTACACAAAACAAACCTTGGCATTGCCTTTGAGTGCATCTTCCAACCTGAATCGTACTGACTCAGGTGGCCTCACCACAGTCTGTACGAGCGCAGCCTGATCTATGATGGTCCCCTTCGACTTGATTGTACCAGTTCCCGCAAGCCGACCTTCTTCCAGTGTCCATTTCGTGAACTCGAACATCTTCATATCTAGAGGGTCACCGATGATTTCGTTATCCAAAGACTTGAGAGAATGGCACGTTGTCAGCGCATGTAAGAACGAAGCTTTACTACTACCCAAAGGTAAATCATGCACGTCTTTAAGCAGCTCCCCAAACATTTTTCTGTTGCGATCAAGACTCCGAACACCCATGATGTCCAGTCCGTCTTCAGTCAAGGTACCTGTCTTGTCAAAACAGCAGACGTTGATTTTCCCTGCTATATTAACCCTGCTGGGAGCAATGCAATAAATTCCTTGTTTCCGAAGACGAGTAATGGCGAAGCTAGTTCCAATAGCCAGAGTTGCTGGAAGGGCAGGAGGTACGACAACTGTGATGAGATCAAGGGCGCGAAGGACAATTGTTGTGAGAGGAACCTAACAATCGAAGGTCAAAAAATTGTTATGGAACAAACTTTTAGACTTGCTTGTAATCTGACAAACTGTACAGTGCTGAAGCAAAAACCAACACCGGCAATACCTGCCAAAACACCAATGAAACGGACGGAATCACGATAAAATTTAAAACCGATAGGTTTCGGGAAGAGCATGGATCTGATAAGAGCACCTTTGGTTGTACTGAAGCCTAAAACCACTGAGAAAAGACTCGGCTATGGCCAATGCATCAGCTCACCTGTTCGGGCCACAAGCGCAATGGCAGGTTTTCCCATCCCATCTTGAGTATAAGACCCTCGGATCCTAATGATATGTGTTCCTCCGTACAAGAAGCACTTGGGATTTTCTTCCCGTTCCTCTCGCCACCTACCCAAATCGTTGTCCTTCGTGGGTACCTTGCTGACTGGCACGCTTTCCCCTGTGAGCATACTCTCGTTCACAATAGCATCACCGACGAGGAGGAAAAGATCTGCTGGTAGAATGGAGAACTGGGAATCCGATATATTCACAATATCACCAGGGACCAGCTCTGTTGAGTTGCACTCAATCCCTGTATATGATAGGGTGGTCACCTCGCCAATTTATTAATTTGGGGGACAAGACGTACATTCATTGTTTCGGAACACGACTACTTTACAAACATATCGAGACATTTCACGCATACGTGCAATCATCTAGAAATGTTAAGAAGACAACTGAATGTCGAACAAAATGGGGACCAACCTTCCGAGTCTCCAGTAGTGTAGATACAATGTTCACAAACGAGATCAGACCAATACAGAAGGCATAATAATAATAGTCATCCAATGACCAAAGGATGATACTAGCAATCTGGAAAACATAGAAAGGATGGATAATCTGGACTTTCCTTGAGTGTTGAATTCAGCAAAGCGGCATAGAAAAACTCACCTCAGTGATCAGTAGTGCGGGAATCGATTTTCCTTCAACGTCAATTTCATTCTTGCCGGACAACATCATACGCTGCTCCCAAACAGTGCTCACTAATCCACCTTGGACACCTAGTGTACTTGTCCAAGTGGGGTCCCTCCAATCTCTTACGGCAGATATCAGGATGAAAATCGCCTAAAGGCAGTGTTGAACTCACTTGACCATATAGAATAGACCTGTTCGAGGATCGAGAGCATAACGAGTATAACGGTAATCAACGACGAGGAGTTTCTTCAGGACGCCATCGCGGGAATCGAGATGCTCAACCATTTTCTGCCCGGGATCCGACCCGTACAACTCGATGCATTGACTCACTGGTATATCGTGTGGAAACACAGTGGATATGTGATATTGATAATTCAGAACACGAATAGAAAGCAGTGTAGCTGCTCTGTTTGCCGACTTTTTTGATGTGAGAACACGTATGATTTCGATGGACAAGCCAAACCCACCTCTACGACGATAAAGCCATTATGCGAACTGATAAATGCTTTCTCGTGTGTGACCCAACGTAGCCAGAGGTGGGGGAACCAGTGACCAAGAAGTGCCAGAAGGCCAGCAGAAAGCACGCAGCCTAGGTTCCACAAGCACCAACGCCACCAGATGGCCTCGTACCCAATAAAACGAATTGTACTATCCTCGTCGGGAATATATACAGTCTGTCTGCTAGGGGGGCCAGGAGGTGGTGCGTCAAGCAGTGTGCATGAAGCATCCATATCGATACGTGTTTCTCTAGCAAGGGCAGAGTCTATAGCGAGGAGAGGCAGGTTTTGAGCGGGTTCAGTCGGACTTGAGGGCTCCGAGTCGTATGCCATACTTGCAGAAATCGAGACATCCTCGCGGATATTGTTGATAGATTCTGCTTCTGATTCTTCTTCTTCAGCAGATGAGTAACCCCAACGTTCTTCCTCATTCTCGTCCAAACCAGATGCTTGTTCTGAAAACTCGTCGGAACGTTGACTTCCCCTTGAAATATGGCTGGCTGAGGATATCTGTGAGATTGACATTCTACGGTTTCCATTCCGCTCAGGATCAGTCGAACGACCAAACAAATTAGCAATATTTTCGAACGCGCTTGGTCGCTGAGAAGATGAGGTCTTGCCATGCAGTTTTGTCCGACTTTTACCACGATGACCCAGGAAAGAAGTGTTTTCGGCTTCGTTATCTGAGCCTTCATCCTGTCTCAATAATTGGTACGAAGATTGGCTGTCCTGACTGAAACGTCTACCCATCCAATGTCGAGATTCCGAAGAGTCGTGACTTTTCCTTCGCATCTGTGACAAATCATGACTGCCCCTGCGCCCCAACTCCAAGTTTGACATGCGAGAAACGCTGCTGGGATTCACAGAATGACCAGGACCAGAGAACATGGCACCACCCTCTTCATCGTCGAAGTAAGAGCTGTAATGGGAATCACGCCGGGAACGTTTGCTGCTGGCGACAGCCTCATCAATGTCAAGAGCAGTCGCTCCCTCTGTGTAATCGTGGGACGCAGGACTGCTCGGACCTGCATCTTGCGACATTTTTTTAACTGTCTCCGAGAACAAAAGTTTGTTAAAGGCAAGGACGACTTGGGAGAGGGCAGAAAAGTGGTTCCAAAATTGCAAGTAAGGCGAACTAACGCCAAATATAGTTCGAATAACATGAACTGCTAGTGTTTTTTGGACATCTAAGATCCAAATCCTATAATACAAAATCCATGCTCAGGTACATATTTAATCGAATCACAGAGAATCACAAAGGCACTTTCATGCACCTTTGTATAAAAAATAGCATTGACTACATTTAGCACTTCATCAGTAGGTGTAAGGTCAATGTTTTGTTACTGCATGTGTAGTATCGAATGGTCACTGCATCTTGTGCCAGTCGACAATAGGTCCAAGTGAAAACAATTTTCCAAGGCAATATCATCTGAGTGTGCATGTCTCTGACATATAATGCTGTTAATGCTGCTAATGATTAATGATGTTGAACAACTACCGCTGTCGTTGATATCGTCTCCAATGTATCGTGACTTCATTAACAACTTTTTTTCGCCATAACAATGATATAATTAACGACGAATCGATGGATTATGGCCGGATTATGGCATAACTCAAGGCAGTATATATTGTGCTGGTCCCCATCGAATGATAAATACCGTCGAATCTACCTTTCAAAGCTCATATTTTTGCCATATTTGAGTTAGATTGGAGAAGAGAATTAAACAAAGACAATTGCTCTATGAGTATGAGCATTTACTTTTGGGTGCAAGTCATGGACGCAGCACTTAATTGACTGCAAGAACCTTGACTTCTGTTAATGTGATCAGCATCCCAGTCATACTAAGAATGAAACTCATACCGAACACCAGGGTCGCATTGGAAGGAATGTCGGGTTTACTGCCCTTTTTGCCGTAGGCGAAATTCGGGGGGCATGTCAAGATACGTTCGCCACCAGTTTGCATGCCAACCAGGCCCTGATCCCAACCTGGAGACACTATGAGTACAAACCAATGTATGTGAGAGAAGAAAGACACACCTTTGATGACCTCTCCAGCTCCTAACTTGAAAGTGAACTAAGACTTAGATTAGAGACTTATACCGAAAACACTGAGATTGACCACTCACGGGTTTACCTTTGGTATTCTTGTCGAAGACCTTTCCATTGGTGAGTTTACCAATATAACGCATCTGAAGTTTATCGCCTGTCTTAGCCCGAGGTCCGGTACCAATGGTAGCATCCTGGTATTTCAGGCCACCAGGCAATTCCTTGACCTGTTGGTCTATTTTGGCGCTCTTTTCTTTGCCTTTCTTGTCATCTTTCTCTTTCTCATCCATCTTGTTCTCTTTCTCTTTCTCGTCCTTCTTGTCTTCCTTTTCTTTCTTATCCATTTTCTTTTCAGCAGTTCTAACAGCAGCATCCTTACCAACAGAGACTGGCTCTCCATTCTCTTTCTTCAGTTTCTTGTTCTTGTCAATCTTGGCCTTTGGTTCTTTAGTATTATCTTCACGAGCACGTTTGCCGGGCTTGGCTGTATCGTCTGCATCCTCTCCTACCTCCTCAAAGCGACTACTTGGACGCCTAAGCAGAGAGAAAGTTCAAGATATCGATATTTACCTGGCATCACTGTCAACGTCATCAAGTTCATCGGGATTCATCTCGACGTCTGAGCTCACGTCGCGAAGGTCATAGGCGCCCTCTTCGTCAGATTCGAACTCTGAGCCCTCCAAGGGCGGTTGGTCCGAGTTAATTTGGTCTGATAGATGTTGAGTAAAGCTATTAGACTAAACGACCGCACACACCGATATAGTTTCCCGACAGGGAGACAGAGCTGGACATAAGAATCAGCAATGATCTACAGGCCATTGTGGCAAGCAGCCCAACTTTTTACCAACCAACGAAAATTTGTAGGTTGTTTCTGCTTCGAGAACAAGGTTCACTTGAGCATTTTCGGCCTTGGAAACAAATATAAATGACGCATTTTAGCACGCAAAGGCCTCATACCTTTCCAGCCATGAGTGAACAGAGAATGAAACTAGAAACTGAAGACTCCTCTTCATTTTCCTCTTCGTCGCTTTCGTCTACAGGTCTACTGTAACTAATTTTGACAACAGTCCTTCCATCCTGGTCTACGAGATTCTCCGCCAAAGAAACATTGGCGATACGGACATCGGCCTCGGTCATGACCACTTCTTCCTGGCCTGGGACGAGATCAAGGCTCCTGAGAAAGCATGTTACACACTCGAAAAAGTTCTTTGACGCGTCATTACTCACCAGATTGCGATTGCGACGGCCATTATAATGTAGAAGAGGTGAGTGAAAAGTGCAAGAAGGGAAATTTGAGAGCGTGTGGTTTAACGGAACACGGCAAACTCCGCCCGCCGCTGATTATTGATAGCTCCATACCACACCTGCCTTCCATCATGGTAAGTGGCACTTTCACGGACTATGTCTCAATCTCAATGCTTTAGTCAAACGTCCTTCGCCCGTATCTTGCTGCCGTACGTTCAACTCTGACTGCAGCTTTAACTCTCGAGGACTTCTCGTCCCAAGTGCGCCTAGTTATCCATAATGTAACCTCACCCATGCTCATTTTATCAGGTTGTTGAGCGCCACAACAAGCCAGAGATCGAGACAAGGTCTATATTTGAATATCTTACTGCACTCTGGATTCACTTCCAATCAGGGCATCGAAGGAAGTGCTATTGAATCCTCTTGTAATCTCTCGAAACGAGAACGAACGCGTTCTGATCGAGCCCTCCATTAACTCGATAAGACTGAGCATCAAGATCAAACAAGCTGATGAGATTGAACGCATTCTGTGCCACAAGTTTACCAGGTTCATGATGCAGCGTGCAGAAAACTTCATCGTCCTACGGCGAAAACCTGTTCCTGTGCGTGATCATCCCACCTTGCAGAGATCCGATCTTTAATCGATTTAAGGGCTATGACATCTCTTTCTTGATCACGAACACCCACACAGAAACCATGTTGAAACATAAAATTGTTGATTTCATTATCCAGTATGCCCTTTATATGTGAAACGGCCAGATGCTAACAGTCTGGAAGGTTCATGGAAGAGGTGGACAAAGAGATTAGCGAGATGAAACTCAGTCTGAATGCTCGGGCACGTATTGTTGCTGAATCTTATTTGAGTGCGGTGAGCATATCAGCCATAGCCACTGTGAATGTATTCTGATTCTCGGCAGATCAACGCATAGACTTGACTGATCCAGTGTACCATTTCCAAGCATGTAATTCAACCATCAATCAAAACTCTCATAACTTGACTTTTCAAATCCTGGCCAGCACAATCTCGCCATTCTGGTTTTTCCCGGGGCATAAAACTTCGCATCCTACGTGAAATTTTCCGTCTATAAGTTGAATGTCTGGCTTTTATGGCTTCTGCATAGAGTTGTGATCTCGCTCCGTGGAGTTTTCGCAGAGCTTCGCTAGATTTCCGTACTGTAACCATCACCTGGTTTTCCTGATGTTACGAGGATGCCAAATCGCACAGGCCTTACTCGTCAATTCTCAATCCTCCCCCAACTCGTCGTCAATCTCTGCATGTATAGATAACGACACCGTCGAAGCATAGAAGCAGCGTGTACAAAATTATCTGA
>Ga0153987_1000242_pt1 | contig 19424 bp, 23 predicted proteins | sample TSNC071MetaG_FD_102279 | JGI IMG/M metagenome (GOLD analysis project Ga0153987, IMG submission 102279) | Attine ant fungus gardens microbial communities from North Carolina, USA - TSNC071 MetaG | ecosystem: Host-associated > Fungi > Mycelium > Unclassified | place: USA: North Carolina, William B...
ACGCCGCTACATAGCTACCAAGAGCCTCTCGGTACGTTCTAGTCATGATTTCTAGTGTTCTTCGTGACACAAGTGAATTCATTCATTCATGTTCCGGGGTGGATGCACTCGACTTATCATGGATGTTGATCTAACTTAACTTTGCCCCTCACAGGTTTAATGCAATATGGCCTCAAAACTTCCATCTACCTTGTCTGCGACAGAGGAGGATATGAAACTCATGCTAGCCGCTCAGACCCACATTGGCACTAAAAATTGCGATAAGCAAATGGAACCATACGTCTGGAAAAGGAGAGCTGATGGTGTGTTGGATAGTCATCATTCAAGCCTGAAATCGTTCTCCTACTTGTGTTCTGAATCTCACAGGTATCCATATTCTCAACATTGGCAAGACTTGGGAGAAACTTGTTTTTGCTGCTCGTATCATCGCTGCTATCGAGAACCCTAATGATGTCTGTGTCATTTCCGCCCGTCCCTATGGCCATCGTGCCGTCCTGAAATTTGCCGCCAACACCGGTGCTCAAGCTATCGCTGGTCGTTTCACTCCTGGTTCCTTCACTAACTATATCACTCGTTCGTTTAAGGAGCCTCGTCTTATCATTGTTACCGACCCTCGGGTGGATCATCAGGCCATCCGTGAGGCGTCATATGTCAACATACCCGTTATTGCTCTCTGCGACACAGATGCTCCCCTCAAATTTGTTGACGTTGCCATCCCCACAAATAACAAGACCAAGCACTCAATAGGTATCATATGGTGGATGCTTGCTCGTGAGGTTTTGAGGCTCCGTGGCACGATACCTAGATCAAGCGATGGCTGGAATGTCATGGTCGATATGTTCTTTTATAGGGATCCTGAGGAGGTTGAGAAACAGCAACAAGACGAAGCTGCAGCTAAAGCTACTTTTGCTACCAACGAAGAGGCCCCTCCTCAGCCCACTGAATGGGAGGTTGCTGGTGGACATCAAGCTGGTGCTGTCAACCCGACTGAGGCAGGTAAGTGTTGATTTCGATCATCTGTCATATGAGTGCTGAGATCTGTTTTATAGTGGGCCTTGACTGGGCTGATAGTGGTGCAGGGGGTGGTGACTGGTCAGCAGAGCCTGCGGGTTCGGGAAATTGGGCAGCTGATGCTCCTGCTGGTGGAGTTGGGTGGGATTGAGAGACTCCTCCCTCGAATTCATTTCTTCCAGGCATATGGTAGCTTATCTTCTTTGAGTATGCTCTGTGCTATGTCAAAAACATGGAACGTGTTATTTCCTTATCAAATAATTGTTACATTTCTAAAGTTGATTGGTACAAGATATTTTTGTGCATGCAATATTTGTCTTCTATTCTTGCATATCACAACAAGTGAGGTGTGAGGTGACGAGCCCTAGCAAAAAACCCGAGTTAGTCATTTGAATATCCCGTCACTGAATACTGACCATGGAGAAACAATTTCTTTGACAGAGGATCGTAAACTACAGTTGTGATTCCAGATGCAACCTCGCCACGATCCTCGAAAATCTAAATAATAGATGTTGAGAAATATTCGGTGACCCTCAAGATACACACTTTGGTGACTTTGTACTTCTCACCGTAAAACGCATCTGGGCCCGTGTTGATGGAGAAGCGCAGGACGAGAGAAGGCATGAGAACATTAGGATTGTCAAGGAAATTCCCCATTAACCCCAGAAGGTGGGGAAGTGCTGTGGATCCCGTCAAGATTTCCTACCAAGGCACAAGAATGACAGGAGATGTCACCTGCAGCCCAGACATGGCCTTCTGAATCAATTGAGAGATTATCCAGCGGATAATCTGTGAAGGCATCAGGGAACATCAGCTCAGATTCACCTCTCCCACAAAGGTCCCGAAGATCAACGCACCAGATTGAATGTGATCGGTAATGACCAAGGTATTGTCGGACTGCTCCTCAAGGACTGAAAGACCACCAGACAACGTATGAGCGACATAAAATGTGCCGTTGGAAGCCCGAACAATTCCATTGTTGCTGAACATATTCTGAATAGCATACTTGCACCCTTCTTTGATGTCACAATAGACGACAGACGTAGCTTTGTGCTTGAAGAGTACACCAATCTTCCTCCACTGTTCAAATAATGACATGAGAAGTGGAGGCACCCAACCATGAAACCTACGATGCCCAGTTTTTGGCCATGGTCGTTGGTGAAATAGAAGTTGTTGCCATCATCCGACCCAACAAGATCGTTTGGCGCTATCATAAGTGGACTTGCGACAGTGCTGACATGAGTGAGCTTAGTATCTCCCAGCTTGTGCTTGAATATTTCCACAACAGAGTCAGCTCCTGATAATCGAGCATCCACACCCTTTGGTGGCCTATGATTGATGAGATATACAAAGAGTTCTGATGGATCCAATGCCGAAGGGACAATATCCATGCCATGCGATGAAAAGCCGAAATCGTCATCGACACCAGCAAACTTGAGTTTCCTGATCTCGGAGGTTTTCGTGTCATATGTCGCGATGTAGTCCTGTGATGCACCTGTTGCATTGAGGCGAAGGTCAGAGGGCAGCCATAGTGTACGGCGCTCGGGCTCGGAGCACGCCAAGAAGAGTTGACCGGAAGGCTGATGAAGTATTGATTCTGTCAAGCTGTTTGTGGTGTCTATCTCAAGAACCAAGAGAGACATGCTCACTCTCGCAAGCTCTAAGGGTAGGGATCTTCTGACATTTTTCGTTCCCAACGGGTGTGACAAGACGGTTATATCCCAAGAGGAGGAACAGATCCTTAAGATAAAATTGGTAAAAGGCTGCTGTCAACGCAGCTAGAATAGCTAACACATTCAAAATTATTCGTGCCATGCTAATGAAAAGACAATCGCAAGGTCAGAAGGCGGGCAACAGGCAAGCAAGGGACATGCATCTATTTATTCAAAAACGACACTTTAGTCATAGGAATCACACACACCGCTAGAACCCTAAATCACGTTCTTAGAAGGGATGGTGCTTGTCAATTCAAGATACAAATACATATCTCCAGTTTTGTCGGAGTATTGGAAGATCGAAGGATTCAGGTCATCCTTAAGTTGATAGGGGCGTCATCAAAGATTTGAACCAGCTTTTTTCTACGATTTCTGGTCAAAAGATCAGATCAGACTCCGGTCTACACCAAAGTCAATAATGTGGCTTACCAATAATCTACTATTTCCACGAGCTTGTCACGTGCATGGCATCGATATATATGTCTTCTTCAGCACCAGTGGCAAAGTTTGTGCAAGTGTCACGGATATTACGTCCAAATTTCAGCATGTTTATGGCCAAGAATAATATGGCCATTCCTTGCGATTGTACAGCCATCTTCATGCCCAGTGTTGGTCGGCGAGATCAATAGCTCGACGTGTCCTCGTGATAGCTGACTTGAGATAATATTTAACCCTTATCTACCGGTCAAACTCTTGCCAGCACTCTTTCTTCGTTCTCCATCATCATGGGTAACACACCGTCTTCTGCAGCCCCTGTGCTTACGAAGACTGCCTCTGGCGAACTCGATGAGAAGATCAAAATGTCAAGGGAACTCAGGGAACTTGATATTTCTCTGTCAGCGCTTCGGGTTACCGTGCCCCTCTCTAGCAGCGGTCAGTTGACACTGGATCATGTATCTTCTTGGGAGACTGGTGCTGCATGCAACTCCAAGGCCCAACTTGCCAGAACCATCTTGTCTCATTCTGATATTCGGTCTGCATTGACCTCGCGCTCTGCAAGAGTTGCTGACCAGCATGTCTTCAACAATGTCATCGATTTCAAGACGGGTCCCGTCACAAACCAGAAGAGTAGTGGTCGATGCTGGCTCTTCGCTACAACCAACGTGCTCCGTTACAACATCATGAAGAAGTTCAAACTGAAGGAGTTCGAACTTTCTCAAGTGAGTCTGAACCTTTGTCGTGTCAACGTCTAGATTAACATCAATTTTCAAATAGTCCTATCTCTTCTTCTGGGACAAGCTCAACAAGGCTAACTATTACCTCGAACTCATGATTGAGCATGCCGACCTTCCCATAGAGGATCGGCTCATCAATCATCTCTCGGGCGACCCTATCTCGGATGGTGGTCAATGGGATATGGTGGTCAATCTAATGGAGAACTATGGCATTGTTCCACAATCCATCTATCCTGAATCTTTGCACTCTTCGTTATCCAGTCCTCTCAACAATCTTCTGAAGACCAAACTGCGCGAGCATGCACTTATTCTCCGTGGCCTTTCTGCATCATTAAATGAAGCTAATATCAAAAGGGAGACAGTTCTTGCTACTCTAAGAGCAAAAAAGGAAGAATTAATCAGAGACGTGTATATGATCATGACCGCTACTCTTGGTGTCCCTCCAATGCCGACCAGGAACTTTGTCTGGGAGTACAATGATGCTGATGGCAAGGCGGGGCGCTGGGAAGGTTCGCCCGAGCAGTTTTACAAGGAATTTGGGAACAAACCATACTCGGTTTGTCTGTCGGTCTTTTTAACGGATATACAGTGATTGACCTGGATTTTCAGCCCTCTGAGTCTTTCTCTCTTATCAATGATCCTCGAAATGAGTATTCTAAGCTCTATTCTGTCGATAAACTCGGCAATGTCTGGGGTGGCCGTCCTGTACTTTGTAAGTACGATGCGTAATAAAATGGATGTTGCATTGCTGATCCCAATACAGATGTCAATACCGAGATCGAGAACATGAAGAATGCTGTCATTAAGGTTTTTCATTGCCTGGGCCTCTTGAGCTGCCTACTCAGTTTTTTTGAAAGATGATCAAAGCCGGTCAGCCCGTATTTTTTGGATGTGACGTTGGAAAGTTCTCAGACAGTGCTGCTGGTATCATGGATCCCGCGCTATTTGAATATGAGGTTAGGAATCTGCCTTATATGACTTCAGGTTGCCTTGCACGTGGACTGACATCTGTATGCCGGTTACAGAATACTTTTGACATTCAACTCGGTCTCACTAAAGCTCAACGCCTTCAAATAGGCGAATCCTCAATGACGCACGCAATGGTCATTTCTGGGATACATCTCGACTCTGCTGGCCAACCTATCCGTTATAAAGTCGAGAATTCATGGGGAGAGGCGTCTGGCCACGAGGGTTATATGGTCATGACTGATAAATGGTTCGAAGAGTGAGCTGCATTGTATCCATATAGAGGTGGGTGGGTGGGTGCTGATTCAAATTAGATTTGTCTATCAAGTCGTGGTCCCGAAAGCGTTGGCGCCGAAGGAACTTGTTGCTGTCTTTGAATCCAATGAGAAGATTTTACTACCGCCCTGGGATCCCATGGTATGTTTTCATACCTTTTTGTAGTATATACCTGAATCATCTGTTTTTTGCAGGGTTCCTTGGCATGATCGATGATCGATGTGTCCTTTGGATGTGTTTGATCATTGAGACGTCTGAAAGTCAACAATTTCCCTCTGGCCTACATACCATATACCCTTTGCGCTTATAGTGTGAGATCATACGAGAAGAACGTTTCTGCATGTTGCCACTGTTGCGGAAGGAATTCATAACCGAGTGACTTGCCAAGCTCAAGTTCCATATATTAAATTGTTCTCTTTTTGTCTTTGTTCTACTCAGATCACTTGATACTTGTGTTCAGAGTTAATGGCTGTCTGGACTGATATCCGTTGGAAAGTGGCTGCCATCTTTACTATCCAAACCTTGCTATCATCCGGCACTGGAACGTGGCGAGCGAACATGAGAGAGTAATTCTTGAGCGCTTGAGGCCTGAGAATTAGGAATCGGAGTTTGGCATATCTTTTTTACTCGGTTTTTGTCCGCCACCTTGAGTGTGTTTGTGTGTACTGCTTACTTGTTTTCATATCACGACTTGCGGCTTGCGATCTATCGACCACACCGCTCGTTGTGAAGTTATCGTTATCATTATCCGACTATTACGTGTGCATCATGACTTCGTTGGTTGACAGAGTAAAGAATGTGGTTAGTGGTGGGAGTGAGAGAGATACATGTATGTATCATAATTCCTATTCGTCTATGTCAGTAATAGATTGTTTACACTGATGGATGCTGTAGATACACCTATACAAATGGGAGAAGCGGCTGAGAGCCGAATTTCACTGCCGACGAGACACGTCTCGGGACACTATACCGATAATGCAGAACCTAATACCGACCTGGATGCTGAGGCTAATGTTGGATTGTTGACTCGTGACTCGGATACTGTGATGGGAGGAGAAGAGGAGAAGGCCGGGTGGAAAACGCCAAGAGAGAAATGTTGTGATATCAAGTGAGTAGTGGTCTTCAGCGGCTCTATTCAGACCGGTGCTGAGTGTTATTATGTGTATAGATGGAAGAGTCCATGGACAGTGATGAGCATTGTAGCATTTTCGGCGTTCATCTTTGCTATATACAAGTTACTTGCATGGGCATTCTATGTTTGTGTTAAAATCCCTCTGTGATTAGGTTACGCCAAGCATTAACAATCTAAACAGGAACCTCCAGCACCTCCAGAAGGACTTGAGCATCTACCAATATTTGGCACCTCGCTAGGATGTCATTCAGCATCATACCTCTACAATGATACACATACCCTCACTTTTGATGCAGCTATGCACCCCGAACGATTTGACCACGGTGTCGACTTCCGAGGCGACGCAGTGGGAACCATTACTATCGCTTCCACCTCGACTGATTCCTCCAATGTCCGATATGAAATCACACTCCGGTCCGATGACAAAGACTTGCTCCAAAAGTCTATCATCAAGATGCCCGCTCTGGACAGCAATGGGCACTTGTTTGATAGTATGGCAGTCATCGCATCACCAAGGATTCCGAAAAGTCATCCCAGCACATGTTTCCGATATGATGTCAAGATGATTGTTCCTCCATCGTTGAAAAATCTCCACCTGGCATCACACACACGCACGCATGTCAGATTCGACGAAAAAGCAAAAATCAACATGGAGGGTTTGTTTATCAAGTTGTTCACGAATGATAAGGATAACATCATTCAGAGTTCAAGGTCTGTCAAGGCGAACAGTATCAATCTGCAGCTCACGAGGGGGTGGCTTGTGGGTGATGTTGCGATCGTGGACGAGACGAGTCTGAGTACCCAGCGAGGCGATGCAGTTCTACATGTACATGTACATCCTGAACCACCGAAGGATAAGAGTAATCCGCAGATGGCTTCATTTGATGTGACGACTGGTGCTGGGAAGACGAATGTAGTCGTCCATTCCAGCGAGGGTATGAAGAGACCGATTGATGCAACACATATTTCGTCGAAAAATGGACCGATGAAGTTGACGTATAAGAACTCTGGATTTGATGGTCTTCTCACTGTTCAAGCAAAAGAACTAGAAACGACGGGGATGGAGAAGTTGGATCCAAGTGACATTCAGGAGAGTGAGAAGTGGAATTATTTTGTTGGGAACAAGGATGGAAAGGATAGGATTCGTGTAAATAGTCGAGGTCGAGTTGAATTGTATTTCTGATTGCGTTCCACTTGTGATGGTGATAGAATTAACCAGACAAATACATACATTCATTGCTGTCATGCGCTAAGCCGTTCTTCATCCTCTGAGGACTTTCGGTTGATTTTATCATCTATTTGGGACGTTGAGTTCCCAAGTCGTGGGCTCGTCATGATATCTGCCAAGACTTCTCTCCGGGACGTGTATATTTGCAATACAAACACAGCAATGGTCTGTTAGAGGAATGGATGAGAACAATTACAGGAAAAATAAATGAACATGCAGCAGCGACCAATCCGAGAAATATCCGGTCCTTCCATCTATCATCAACAGCTCCACTTGAATAGAGCTCCTGTCTTCGCCGCCGCGCTGCTCGATAAGCAGCAGTAGTTTGGTAGCTCCGATCTTCTAGCCCTGATGAGGATGAGGAACCACTGGCGCCTTTGTAGGGCTTTTTTCCACGCAGGATGTCATATGCCGCTGTGATAGCTTGAAATCGTTCGCATGCGACTTCTAATGAGACTATGCCGCTAGCCCTGTCAGGGTGGTATATTCTGACGAGGTCAAGATCTGAGTAGATGGATCAGTTGAATGGACGATGGAGGAAGAGAGAGAGAGGACACACATCGTGCCTTGATATCGCTTTCCGTTGCGGATTGAGGAAGGTGGAATATCTGATGAGGCGTAGGGCATTTGTGGGTCGGATATGGATATCTATTTGACGAAAGAGTGGCATATTCACGCAGGTGGCAATTGATGCCTTTGAATAGCTGTAAAACGCGCCGGCAGACAGGTCTGTGCATTGAGGAGAATAAGAGGAATTGTATTGGACGGATCAGAGAACGTTGATTGCCGCTTGCGCCGAGCTGGTATATTCTGTGCCGGCAAGTCGACGCCGACCAAGTTGATTTATTGATTTGGATGCTAGGTCGTGTGGCCGAATGTATGATGAATCGGAGTGTGGGATAAGTTATTGGCTGTGTGGTTTTCATTATACCTGCTGTTTTGTGCTCGTAACAGCCTCGCACGTGCCGTGGAGAGAACCCGAGGCCAGAAATTGATGCCAATCATCACTGAATGGTCTTTTTATTAACAGTCTACTTGCTTCCCAGACACTAGACAGGGTTTATATCCAGTCCTTGAGTTGTTCCCAGGAGTTTCCATTGTCCCCCTTCCTGACAGGAACAATACCCAGTTCGTGTTTTTAATTCGTCCCTTTTTGGCAGTCCTTATTGTTGTCTGCGGCACAGGCAGAAAGAAAGATTACTCCCACCTTTCTCTTTCTTCATGTTTACTGTTCTCGCCAGGTCGCGAGCTTTTGTTCTTCCTTTCTTCCTTCTACCAGCTTTTGCCCATTCCCAGGAGCTGCTCTGTGCGTATACACTCCACTCGTGCCTATCTCTATCACTGAGCATTTCTTCCAGTCGCTTCTTCTGTGACTTACTGTGAGGAACCCAAAACCATTCTCATTCAACAATTTGACATCGCCTTCTTTCCTGCAAATGAGTCTGTATCCTTCAACATATCTGCAGCCAGCGTCGTATGTCCGTCTCTTTTAGTCCTGTTCTCAAAGTCTTCACATCTCTTTTGTAGACACCTGACGTAAATGTCACGGCCAACCTCTTCCTTAATGCTTACGGGATGAGTCCAATCAATGTCACCATCGACCTCTGTAGCGTCCTTGGTGGGGCTCTGTGTCCCTTGCCAACATACAATTTCATCGGCGCAGACACTATTCGCCTCCCTTCATCCCTTGATATTTCCAGTAGAATCCCAAGCATTGCCTTCAAGATCCCAGATCTGGAAGGCTTTGCACAACTCACCTTGACCGAAATTGGTACTGGCAATACCCAAGCTTGTATCCAGGCAACTCTCTCCAACGGTTGGTCTACTCACCAACCTGCGGTAGAGTATGTAACAGCTAGCTTTGCGCTTGTAGCATTCCTCTCTGCCCTTGCGCACTCCGTGTTTCCTGAGTCATTGACTCCATTCCGATTCCTCGATCTGTTCTATCTTTATCAAGCTATCGCCAGTAGTGCATTAATGAACATCAACTATCCCTCAATCTACCGCGCCTTCGCACTCAACTTTTCATGGGCAGTCGGTCTGGTGCAATCTCGTGAAAATTCGCTCCAGCATTCGATCGACATCATGCGAGCCCATACGGGCGGAGGAATGCCAAACTCGACGGACAGCTCTGCTGTGGGTTTCGTGAACAGGAGGCTCAGTCCATTTAACTATAATGACAACATTGCTACGTCGGGCCTGTCTCTGGTTCGACGTGGCTCTACTGCAGCTTATGAACTATTCAGTACGGCACTGAGCTCTCATTTTCGGATGGGTGCTGTACAATCTTCGGCCAATCTGAACTCGCCTTTGAGAACCAATCTTGTACTTCAGCCTGCGACCGTGGGCCCAGTGCCACTTGTAAATGCATCAAATTCATTGGATGCAGGCATTCCCATCTACGCCAACTCAATGCATGTTGGTACGGCCAATGCTTTCATGACGACCTTCATAGTATCCTTGGTGGTCTTGGGTATTCTTGGAGTGATCTTAGGCTGTGGGTACGGCGTTGCGCTGGTGAACCGGCGGTTACACATTTGGAAGAGCACAGCCGGCCGGTTTGATTATCCGGCGTTTGTGCAGGCATGGTTAGTGCGATTGGTAAGCACTTCATTCGCTTGGTTTTTCCAGACAAACAGCGGGCTGATGGGGGATCGAACAGACCCTGCTGTTGCTGCTTCCGCTTCTGATTTTCACATTCTATCAATGGACATTAAGGGATTCTTGGGTTCCCATTCTTCTCTCTGCCATTACATTCGTTGGACTCCTTGTTTTCCTCATCTATCCATCTTACCTTATTTTTCGCTCTGTACGACTGTCGAAGGACACATACACGCTTTATTCACACTCTCTGCCGACATATCTCACATCATTGGGTCCCCTGTATGGACAATATCGCCCTGAGCGTTACTACGCGTTTCTCACACTTCTTATCATACCCTTCATTAAAGCCATTTTCATCTCATTCGCAAAACATAGTGGGCTTGCACAAGTGATTCTACTCCTAATCACAGAGTTCATCTTGCTTGGCTCACAGGTTGTTCTCAAGCCTCATCGGACGAGGGGAGGCGATATCCTGAGCACCTATCTAGGTTTGACAAGGTTCATAACGACAGGCCTCCTGATTGCGTTTGTGGAAAGTGTCGCATTGCGTGCTATCCCGAGAACTATCATTGGTGCTATCATCGCTGTCATCTGGTCCTTGGCAGTCGTCATCCTGATCCTAAACCTGGTGATTTTCCATGTTCTCGTACCCTTGTGGCGAATCGTCATAGGACGAAGAAAGTCAAATGAATCCGTGACAGCAGTGGGTTCACCTTCTAATTCTGAAGGTTCGACGTTGGAGAAAGGGGAGCAAAGGTTGATGCTAGACGAGCGTCCGCTCGGTCAACATTGTGATGTTCTCCCTAATGACACAGGTATTACGCCTGCACCTTCATGGGATCGCGTCACCGCGGGTCGTAGGGCGTTGAACCCAACACCAAATCGAAATGTTCTTCTGGATCCGGAGGTGGTCCAAGCCTATCCTATCTCACCTAGCGAATCCGTTTCGACGAGTCGGGGCTCTGACTTACCAAGTATATATACAAGGGATTCAGGGACAACCACTGTTGGATCGTTACTTCCTCATCGGTGGTCATTCAGCATTGGACTGGAGAATACAAATCTAACAGACTCTTTTACTGCGAGTCCTGCTGGAGATGGTCATCGGAGCTCGAGGCCGCCATCAGGATCGCAGTATTCATACGATGATCCGCGATCATACCATTCGCAATCTTCGACGCCTTCGACACTGGCGGGTCGATCGGAGGAGTCTGGAGGAACAAGATTATTAGAAGCTATTCCTGAGCAACCATCGCAAGGTTCTGGCCTAGATATGCCGCAGCCCCAGTTGCCCGTAGCGAATTCGTCGTCTGCTAAGGGAATGACTTCATGAGTGGTTTTTGTTCAACTGCTTCTGACTGTTGGAATTTGTGACCTGACGGTCTGCTTCTCCTTGTATTCTAATTAGACACGAAATCGTTTAAACAGTATCCTAGTGCTTTGACTTTGACACTCTTTGCATGGTTGATATTAGACATGAGTTTATTTACTTTTTTTCTCGCATTATAGAAGCATGCATTCCTAACAGCATTCCCACGGGGGGACGGAAAGACCCGGTTAGTCGGAGGGAAACCAGTCCTGTAACAATTCTCTCTTCCATAAATGTTGTTCAATTTCTCTGCCCGCGTATTTTCTGCCATTCCAGGCTTTGGTCGTCGTGCAGCTTCAGCTATTGCTACAAACTATTCCAAAGCTGCTTTTGATGCCTCCGCCAAAAAATCACCTCAGACCCTCAACAAAGTCGCTGCAGACTTGTCCAACACATCAGCTGCCATAAAGTCTGACCCAGAAATTGCAGAGTTGATTAGAAATCCTACGTTATCCTCGAAAGAGCGTGCTAATGGATTGCAGAAGCTTTTCATCAAGCTGGAGGGAACGGGGGCGAAGAAGGAGCCTGTGTCGGATATCACGAAGAATTTGTTGATGATTTTGTCAGAGAATGGGCGATTACCAGAGACGCAAGCGGTAATTGAGGAATTCAAAGTATTGTTGGCGCAGCATAAGGGAGAGTTGATGGTGACGGTCACCTCGGCTGCACCGCTGGACAAGGCTACGCTTACTCGACTCGAGAGCACGCTCAAGCAATCACAAACTGCTCAAGCTGCCAAAGTGTTGAAAGTCGAAAACAAAGTATGTCAACAATGAAAAGATGCTCTCCTTTGAATTGACACTGGTTTTTTAGGTCAACCCTAGTATTCTTGGTGGTCTTATCGTTGACTTTGGCGAGAAGACCATCGACTTGAGTGTACAGTCACGAGTGACTAAATTGAACAATGTTCTCCAGCGTGCGTTTTTGAACTTTGCCTTGGGTCGTGTCTGCTCAACTGATGCGTATATGTATAATCACAGAGTCGGTTTGAAAGTGGGGTACCCGTCAGTTGTCCTTGCATCCATTAGTAGTATATCATGCTACCTCGTCCTCGATGCATCTCCATCCACAAGAATCAACAGTCGTGAAACAATACCCTTATCACTAGTTAATCGGGGTCTGTTTGAAAATCAATCACCGCGTGGTTTGAGTGTTACAGCATAAACCTTGCAGCCTTGTAGCTGGCCATCATTATTGCTAGTCTCCTCCAGTAAAGCGTGTGCATGTACGCAGCATGTATAACTGCGTCAGTGGTATAATTCAATATGCTTCAGAAACACAAAGGTCTAGTTCAGAACTTGAATCATAGATGTATATGGATTTGTAATGTCTACTCTCCACCCTGGAGGAATCAATCTATCAGTTAAGAAAAGCTTATGCAAGGTTTATGCACCATAGAAGTGTCAATGAGGCCAATTCGAATTGTGCGGCTGCAAAATTCGTTGACGTTGAGAAGGGGAGATGTTTCTGGGTGCTTGAACAGGAGTTTTCTTCATCCCAATCTTCTTCATGATGCACAGTGGCTGAACCGGCTTCAGGACCGAGACTCGTTTTGTAGCCACTAAGGGACGTGTCGGTGTACTCGCATTCACACACGTTGGAACCTTTTGAGCATGATGAACAGAAGGAGGGCTTCTCGTTGGTATTCTCGATAAACCAAAGGTAGACCGAATGGGAGTTGTAATTGTAGGTATCGACGTACCAGGGGGAATGTTTTCTTTATTAGAGGAGGAAGACGAAGGTCGAACCGGGGTGATTGATAAACATTGTTTCGATGATATGTTGTTTATCCTCAATTTACTCAAAGGATCTGGTTGTTTTGGAATATTTCGTTTTGGGGGTGGTAAGAAATTGCTGGAACTAATGACCACAACTTTCCGGTGCTGAAAACTAGGATCTTTAATGGTGCAGGGTCTGATTTTGTGCCCGAAAGGGGATGATGAAGATGAGGTAGAAGAGAGACAATGCTTGCCCGAGACGAAAGAAGTCGGAGATGCATCAGAATGTGGTGGATTAGTTCCCTTCTTGCGCATTACGGTAGGTGGCCGAACATAACGGATGGAATCCATTTCTGCAGGAGGCGTGGGAAGCCCGACACCAATCTGTTTGAAGAAAGAGTTTGATTTTAATCGATAAAGCTAAAGCTAAAGTACGAAAAAATTACCTTTGTTGATAATGATACGGTATCGTCAGTGCCAAGAGTTCGTGGTCTACTGGCTTTGATAGCTTTGGACCTCACTAAGGGCATTTGCTTATTGAAGCGTACTCTTTGACCTGCCAATGCCTGGGCTTCTTGCTCTTCATCTGCTGGTGCAGTAACAGTAGGTAGTCTTGAAATAACATTCTTCACTGGAAGAAGAGAGAGATCGCGGGCAGAAAATGGTACCGTTGCACTACGACTCCGACCAGTAACAAAAGATGTTGCGGGCCGGAAGGGGTGGTAAACAGAAGAAAAAGAGTCGTCAAAAATCGAAGCACTGGGGACTGGGTCATGGTCCAGTGAGCTTGCGATACTAGAAGTACTGAAAATTTCGCGGATGCGCTCTAGGGAACTGGACAGAGTATGTGAGTGAGGTTTTGCGATGTCACACAAAGTGGATTTATCCACAGGCCTTCTGGAAGAAAGTGGTGCCATGAAATCGGAATTCCAGGATGACATGGTTGCCTCAGAAAGATTAGAACGAGTGGGGGCTCGGCCCTTGGTGTGAAATAATTCGAAGAAAGCCGAGGCAGGAGATTTGAGTATAGGTTCAGGAGTCAAAACCACGGGTTTCTGCTCTTCCTCCTTCGTACGTATATTCTCACCAGCGCGTAACTTGTCCAGAAGACCATCAAGCATGTCTGTTCGTTCTTCCCTACTGGAATCTTTATCCATGCCATCCAATTGAGAGGGAGACGGGGTAAGGAGATCGCTGTTCTTAGGGTCGCACTTGGCCACATGTCGCCAGAATTGAGCAGCTTGAACACTCTTATCCGTACGAAGACGCGCAGCGGCAGCCAGTTCGATGGCACACTTGTATAGGTCAGACTTAGTGACATCCGGTGGAGTGAGTATTTTGGACCAGGGAGAGACCGGGTTAGATGCAGCAGATAAGATAGCAGAGACGATAGCCTCGTCAATAGAACAACCTGCCTCCACGCTGAAATATGCATTCTTGAGAACATGTTGATGGAGGTTTATGTCGATCATAGCGCGAACAAAAGCATCACGTTGCTTGATAGCAAATAAGAGCTCTTGAGCTTTCCTGGTACTGTTGATACCTTTGACACGTTCAGAACGAAGTTCTGTGGTGAGCATCTCTTTCTCCTTCTTGAGTTGAGTGTTCTTTGAAGTGAGACCATGGACCTGAGTACGCAGATTTTCAAGGTCATCAACTACTGTAGTGTTCCTTTTGCAAAGTAATTTGATAGAGTCTTTTAGGGAGGCATTTTCTGCTTCAAGAACACGAATCTGCCTGGCGGCTATTGACAGCTGAGCATTCAAAATGGCGGCAGGAGAGTACAGAATGGCAAGCCTAGTACTTTTTGCAGTCAGAGGAAGAGATGAAAAGATATTGGGCATGTCACAGAGAGATATTGCAGTTCTCATGGTAGTAGACTGAGTCGATGCGTTTGTGAGGAGGGGCTGACATTAAATAGGCTCATGAGTATTTTTGGAATACGATGGGCACCGAAAATAAACAAGTACAAACTAGTCTACCCATCTCCCACACCGGGGCCGACGGTGACGACGAGAACTTTGTTCGCCCACGACTGCTTCTGCTGCGACACACCCAACACGTTGTAGGCTGTGTGAAGAGTTGTTCCCGCCGCTCGCACTCCGCCTGGCCCGACCACTGCTCACGACCGCCATCAAGCCCAAACTTTCTTCAGTTGGGGCTCGTGTGTATCTATCACAAGACTATCGCTCATTCTGGAATATCCATCATGACTGTGACCCATCGTAAGACCCAGCACCTTCTCGAGGAAGTTCAGAGTGAGTGTTCTCGCTGTTGCCTGCATCGAGCACAACACTGAAGTGTCTACAGCCGTGAATGAACCCGGGGTGCAGTACGAATGCGATGTGTGCGCATGTGACCTCACTCACACTGTCCGCATTAAATGCGCGGATCCACAATGCACAAACGATGAAGGCGTCGATATATGTCCACCATGCTTTTGTGCTGGAAAAGAGTTTAAAAACCACAAGCGGTGGCACTCATACCGCGTCATTGTAAGTCTCATTGATACACAAATAAATCAAGAAGGGTCGTGATCGTACTCAGGAGATGAATTCGTATCCGATATTCACAGAGGACTGGGGAGCAGATGAGTGCGTCCTCGGATCCTTTTATCCCGCTCAGATCCTCTGATGTGAATAAAAACAGGGAGCTGCTTCTCATTACCGGACTTACTCAGCATGGGGTCGGCAATTGGAAACGAATTGCAGAACATCTAGGCACACGGACGAAGGAGGAAGCAGAACAACATTACACAAAAGTCTACATTGAGTCGCCGGACTGGCCCCTGCCCGTAAGCACCTTCAACGTGTTGACCGCGTGATCGGTAATTGATTGCTGTAGAGGATGGACCTGCACTTTGAAGTAGACCCCGAGGAGTTTCAGGAGCGAAAACGTCGGCGAATAGCAGATATGAACTCCGTAGCTGCTCCAGTCCAAAAGGTAGCCCCGACTTCTGCCCCAGGCGTACACGAGATTGCGACCTTTCTGCCCGGTCGCTTGGAATTTGAACACGAGCTAGATAATGACGCTGAAGATCTGGTGAAAGATCTAGAATTCGGAGTTTGTTTAGAATGGGGAGGGGATCAAATCCCTGAAGATGATCAAGATCCGGATGTTCGTGCCCGTGCTAAGCTTGCAGAAGAGCGACGAAATGGATTCATTGCACCGAATGCCTCGAAATCACTGCCCCCTGGAAAAGGGCCTCCCGCGCCACAGACAAATGGATCCATCAACGGCTACCACATAAACGGAGACATTAAGAAAGACATAAAAGCAGAGGATGGTACAATGGCGAATGGCACTGTAACAGAGGATGAAGAAATTGAAGAGCCTACGCTGCCTCCCCCATTAGAGTCAAAAGAATCTTTGGCTTTTAAGCTGACCTTACTGGAGATGTATGCCCAACGAGCTGAGAAGCGGCAGGAAAGTAAAGCGGTGATATTTGAACGAGGGCTATTAGATCATAAGAAGGTAATGCATACGATCTGCGACGTCAGGCAAGTCTGACCTCCATGCAGATGCAAGCTGCAGATAAGAAACGGCCAAGAGAAGAACGTGAAATTCTTCATAGATTACGGCCATTTGCAAAGTTGCAGACAGCAGAGGATTATGAATCATTTGCCACAGATATGTTATGTACGTTCAGGCTGTTGTGATGACTCAGGAAATCCCTGATTTTTGTTAGATGAGGCTGTTCTGCGCAAACGGATATCTGAGCTACAGGCATACCGTCGTCTTGGTCTGTGTACTGCGAGTGATATCGATAAATATGAACACGATCTTGCGAAACGAGTGTGTAAACTGACTGACTCGTCCATTATATGCCCTAATAATATCTGTGTAGACACAAGTCAAGGCCGCAGCTCGTGATTATGATCGATCACAATATCGAACCGGTGGGAGACAGTCATCAGGCCCTGATCCTAGACGCTCGAGTCATCCATCATTTCATGAGTCGGATGACCGACATTCCAGGGAGCCGACACCCCGATTACCGACTGCACTACCTGTTCGTCGACCTCGTATGTTAATTTCTCCCGTTGGAGACATGCAAAACTCATGCTATCTTCAGCTCAGCCCCTCAATCTGGCAAATAGTCCCTCATTGCACCTACTAACACCTGCAGAGCAAACACTCTGCTCTCAGCTTCGAATTCTCCCGAAACCTTATCTCGTCGTCAAAGAAACGCTTGTTAGGGAATACGCTCGCCGGGGAGGAAAACTTCGTCGGCGAGAGGCCCGTGACTTGGTCAAAATCGATGTCAATAAAACCAGCCGAATATGGGATTTTCTAGTGCAAGCTGGTTTCCTCAAAATCACGAATGATGCCACCAATTTCAATACATCTACTGCAAGTGGCTCTCAAGACACAAAGTTCGTACAATCTTCAACTACGCAAAATATATTGATTACAATTTGTCTCATTCCATAGCCTTCACCCTCCAGCCATTAATGGTTCCCCCTCCAAATCCCCTCGCCTTCCGATCCTCCCCGCCATTGCCTCAATCTCTTCTGCCTCCAGTGTCAATGGCTCACTATATAGCACATCCCAACAGGTACCTAAATCTTCGTGGTCTTGAAGCTCAACATAAGCGGATTCACACACGTCCCGGATTCTCACAGTTGCTCATGACTAAACATCGGAATTAATTCCCTTGCGCATTTTGATAATGATGAATTATTTGTTGTATATTTTTTCGTCAGCTGTTCCATTATTGTGAACGCTCTTATATTTTGCTTCTTTGACCTTTTCTTTTTTTTTTTAATGAAGATTTGTAGCTGCCATTCTTCTCGTAAGCATCCCCATGTTCCAGCTGCATTGTATACTAGACATACCATTGCACATCTTACATACAGCTAGTAGTCAATAACCAATTGTTTGTCTGCTCTGACTTTCAGGTTGATTTACCTGCTTCAGAGACTTTTTGACTAAGTGGAAAAACATGGTGGCTATATCTGGGGTTGGGGCCTAATCTCATACTACATTGGCGCTAAAGCCTGGACCCATGAAATACGAGCAAGATCACGTGTACTCAACTCTACTACATTCAAAACCGCAGAAGACCCAGCCGCTCCACCACAAAAATTTGCACCTGATTCGGAACAACAAAAGCAGACAACCCTCGTATTTCGGGTGCAGTCAGTAGTGTACCACTATGCTCTGCAAAATCACGTGATTGAGTAAGCCCAATTTGGTAATGTGGTAATCTCAAATTTCCTAATCACCTTTGTGATTATCTTGGTCCCCTCTTCAATTGGCCAACAAGATTGACATGGTCGAAGCCAGCTTTCATCATAGGCCCACACTTAAGCAGGTAGGATATCTCACCCAGAAACGATCCAAATTCATCATTTGTACGATCAGACGAACAAGCGATTTAAATCAAGACATGCAACCAAGAGGTCGTTGAAGGAAGCTGCCAAGGGTACTAATTGTTTCCCAACTTTCTAGAGTTATAACTGAGTCTACCGGAAACACAGGCAAAGCTGTGCAGATTTCACTCAAATCCAATAGTGCCAATAATGCTGCTCAACTTCGGCTCAACAGAAGGAATAATGCAAAACAAGCCCTGGTTAAAAAACGCAATGCTATTGTTTCTGCTGCACGGATATTCAGTGGCATAGACGGTGCTCCCCGGATTGTAGCTGTGATCCCGTTGTCTGAGGATGTCGGCACCAAGAACCTAGTCAGAGCACTCGCAGAGACTATAGAAATTTCAGCAGAGGATTGTCCACAGGATGGACTTTGGAGGATGCGGTATGTGACTTCCTTTGAGGTTCACATAGAAACTCTCATCTCTTGATAGGGCTGACCGATTCAAAACCTCGCTTCAGTTTAGGCTGGTACCTTATAGAAACTTTTATGATGCCCTCGACGTGTGCAAGGTAGCGGATTATGTTATGTTCGGTCTCTCACCTACCGTTGAAGTTGATGCTTGGGGTGACACACTCCTTCGTTCATTACAAGCCCAAGGTCTGCCGGAAGTCGTTAGTGTCATCTCCTCCGAAACTTTCATAGAAGCCAAGTCTCGCCCAGGAGTCGCTAAATCGTTGTTATCTTTCATGCAATATTTTGTACCCTCACAAACAAGAGTGTTTGACTTGAGTTCTAGCTCGGATCGGCTGAATGCGCTTAGGGTCTTGTCCGAAGGAAGGCCTGGAGAGCCGAGGTGGAGAGACGGGAGAACTTGGGTGCTTGGCGAGGCTGCGGAGTGGGAAGATGGAGTC
>Ga0153987_1000243_pt1 | contig 19376 bp, 17 predicted proteins | sample TSNC071MetaG_FD_102279 | JGI IMG/M metagenome (GOLD analysis project Ga0153987, IMG submission 102279) | Attine ant fungus gardens microbial communities from North Carolina, USA - TSNC071 MetaG | ecosystem: Host-associated > Fungi > Mycelium > Unclassified | place: USA: North Carolina, William B...
AATACAACTAGTGTGCAAAATAGTGTTATCTCGATCGATTCCTTCCCCTCTTCCAAAAACTCCGGCGTAAATTCTGTACTCCAGTATGACCTTCACGGTCTAGCTGGAACAGACACACAACTTGATGATGAGGACGAAGGTGAAAGTGCATTAACTGCGAAAACCGAAGGTTCGCAAAAAGAAAATTTTGCAACAGCGAGTGAGAAATCAGACAAAGATATAAATCAGGATGTGTCATCTACCAACTCCCGGCCCTATTCACCACACGGACTCTCTATCAAGGATAATATGGCCATAGATGGGCGAGCAGGGCGTGCCTCAAAGGTGTCAAAGGTGCCAACCTTTCATAATTCTTTCATAATTTGATACAAAGTTGCTGATGTCATTCATTCCACGCCATCTCCTTCAAGAAGTCACAATTACCGGCTGTGACCTTACAGCCTCCCATCAAAACCTCAATACCTCGACAGCAGACTCCTCGCTTAGTAACTTTCAAAGAGAAACTTGTACCTTCTCAGCCTTCCCATCAAAGAGCCAACCGCTCCTGTTCTCCTACTCTTTCAGAAGATTCCTTTGCCCGAGGTGATACGCAACTCAAGGAGGAACAATACCTTGTCACTTCCAAGAAATTCACAACACCTTTGGTCGATCTTGCGCATATTGATGATGATGATGACCTCCTGATTGGATCAAATCATCGAGCACAGTCCATAGAGACTACCAGTTTCCCCCGTGATGAAAAAGATGAGCCTCCGCCTATTGTCTTGGTCCCATCTACACCTTCCCAGTCGGAAGGTTCAGATTATTCTAAGGACGAGAATCTTTGGAAATCCCCTCAAGATGAGGATAGCCCCAAAAGAAGTCGAAATTCCAGCCGCATGGTACTTGACAGTGAATCTGGCAAAAGCTCTCAATATTCCCAGGGCTTTGATGGCCGAGAAGAAGTTGCAGAGGTTGAAGGCCTGTATTCTGGTACGCGTCCCAAACGCTCGCTGCCTGCGCACAAGGATGCGTCCCGAGGGACTGAGTTGGCAACCCAGATTGTTACTCATGAGGAACCTTCTGTCCCAGAAACTCCAAACATAATTCCACAGACCAACTCTTCGACCTATACTCACACCGGCACACGAAGTTTGTTGAATCACATGGATCCAAACAAACGGGGCAGATACCAGCACCTCCTTCGGCCTTCTCCGACCTCACCAGAATCGTCAGTCTCTCGGAAACTCTCTGGAAGGGGCTTTTCTGGTTCAGAAAAGAACGTGAACTGTGCCGAAACAGGACCTTCCACATTTTCAGAACTACAGATTCTATCTAATTCTGGAGTGACATCTGTTCAGATCCCTTCACGTAAACCTTCTCCAAAGAAGCTTGCATCCCACCAAATTCCTTCTGTAGATACCATGGACATTGTACCAGATTCAGAACCTATGCAAGAGCAGGTACAATCGCTGATGCTGGGAAATCCGGTATCAAGATTGGGTAAGGCGGGCTTGAGCATTCGAACTGGTAATGTTCAAAGGCTGTCCAATAATAGCGAAATTACTGAGGGCAGTGATGCCTTTACTATGCCGAAAAAATCCGCTCCTGGAGAGGAGGAAGAAGAAGAGGTAGGGCCAGCTAATGAAAAAGGACGGAGAGATTCTGCCGGAAGTGGATATGACCCTGACTGGGCCGTAAACCACGACGACGACGACGACGATAAGCCCCTGTTCACCCGTCTCCACAAAGGAAAACGACATCCTGTACGAAAGAAACATCCAGGGCTCACACATATACACACATTCAAGTCAAAGGTGAGATTTAATTCTGTGGTGTTGTCTCTTCACTACATCTCAGTCCGAGACAAAGGCGAAGAGGCCCCTTCCTATCGCTGAGATCAAACAATCTGCTCGCCAGCAGAGAGGTCAACAGGATTCCAAAGATTCCAGCACAAGCGAGAGGGACCCATGCTACGAGAGTGCCGTGCCTTCGTCTGTTCCAGATCAAGACCATTCTCTGGTGAGCTTCCGGAAGCCTAAGGCTGCGATAGCAGCTCAGGAGAAAGACACAAAAGGAAAAGGGTCTCGAGCGGTGTCTGTTCCGAGGTCTAGCCGAAGTGACCATTCCACGATCGCTGAAGTTGATGACGGCCGAGATCTTGACATGGAAGTCGTTATTGAGAATGAGAGGGTCATAGAGGCTGTAGTGGATAACGTGAGTGAAGAGGAGGGGTACATGGAACCAGAGGCTACTCGACACAGCCTTAAACGTAAACGTCGTCAGCTACCAAAGAGCCAGTCCATGGCACAAGTTCTGATGACACCGCAGACACGGACGACCAAACGCTTGAAGTCTGCTGGCTCGATTATCTCGAAAACTGGTGCCACTCGAGTTTTTGCTCTCTGGAAGCAGAACAAACTATGGTATTCTGGAATTGTTTACGAACATATTTCTGCCAGCGCCTACATGGTTAAATTTGATGATAACCACGAAGCAGTTGTCACCACAGAGCACATGCGGACAAATGACCTGCGTGTTGGGGATCTTGTACGCTTCAAGGGGAACAAAGATATCGAAATTACCAAGGTTAACAACCGGTCTAATTCTGTTGCTATTGAAGGCGAACCAGATATGCTAGAATTCAAAGACATTGGTATTTCTACAAAAGTTATCAACTCAAGCTGGCAAGATCGTCTAGTCGATCCTCAAAGTGTTGTTGCGGCTGTACGTGATATTGATGTCAAGGTCAAGTCAACTCCATCACCCTCCCGATCGGCCACGAGTTTGCATTCTCTCAATACCAATGCCAAGGGACCACGGCAATCGCACAAGTTCTTGCAGAAGGTTGGTTTGATTGTCAGCCTTGGTAGCAATACAAACGACAGGACAGAAGACGGAAAGTCTCGTTCTGATATTCTTCGTGCCGTGAGGGACAGCGGCGGAGTTGTAGTGGATGATTTATTCAGATACCTGAAGATGGATATCTTGTTCTCGACTCACCGTTGGATCATTGAACGTGACAGTGTACAGTGGATTGGAGAGCCCAAGGAACTTCAGCGCTTATTTCTAATAGCCGATAATCACAACCTTAAGCCTAAGTACTTGATGGCACTTGCTCTTGGGATACCATGTCTGTCGACTAAGTGGCTATACGCCTGTCTTGAGGCAGTAAGTGTGATGGTCTTCATTATGTCTACAAGCATTCACGCCCAGTACCAGAGTAGGGAACTCGATTGGCGTCCCTATTTGTTGCCACAAGGTCGACCTACTATTCTCGAGTCTGTCCTGCCATCCCAACAAGTCGATCTATGTTGGGGTGAAAGACCAGAACATTTGTTCGACATCATGGAGAATCCTGTTGCGTCACGACTTCTCGAAGGCCAGTCAGTTCTTTGTGCTGGGCCCGACATGACACCAAGAGGCAAAGTATGGAAGCTCTTCTATCCCTCTAATCCTTACTGATCCTGAAATCTAGGATGTCGATAAAGCGAGCTTCATAATTCGCATCATTCTAGCTATGGGGGCCAAACGAGTTGAAGCCGTCCGTGATGTCAGTCATGCTGCAAATCCGCTTTCGCAATATAATCTCTTGATTCTTCGAGAAAAGGAGCAATACACTCGAGATTGCGTACAAACCCATACCGTCGATTGGAATTGGATCAAGGACAGTCTAATTATGTCTCGTAGGCTTAATTACCCCATCTGGTCAGTTGACGAAGGTTCCCAGTGCTCTCAGACCTTGTGACTTCTTTCATCAATTTACAACGAGTAGCAAACAGTTGCATAGTTATCTAGTCAACTTCGGTTTGCATTCTTCACACTGCCCTTGAGTTATGAAATGATTATCATGTCACTGATCTTTCGTGATCTCCGTAGAGAATGTACTCCTGAAATAGCTCAATATCTATAGTGTGATGAGAACATTTTCAATACAAACTCTGGTGAGCAGTGGATAAATTAGCATTTATTATATCTACAGGCTCAAGAAATTTCTTTCTGCCACCATTGGGTGGCAGAAGCGAGCTCCGCCCTGTAGGGAGACAAGAGCCCCACATTTCCTAGCCGACCAAAAGTAGACCCAAATCAGTACCTCAGCAGCTCAGAGAAGCGATAGAATTCAAAACGGTAGCTCAGTGCCAAACTAAGGGAGAGCGAGCGTGAAAATGAATCACAGAAATTAAATGAGGGCGTGGAGGCCCCAAGATCATCATCCCTTGTCACTGTAAATGCGAAATGTCCAGCATGGGCTAGATTTCTCGAGGACAATAAATGAAGAAAAAACGGTGCTCGAATACAGTTCATGTTACACTAAAAATACCTCATCAGCTTAGCTAAACCAAATTGCGCAAAAGTCCTTCACACAGCCTTCACACAGGCTGCAGCATGGTTTTGAAATGTTTTGGAATTCTAGTTCAACATTGGTTTGTATCCATTACTTAATAACATCTTTAATTTCTATGAAACTAAAAGGCGAAAACTCTTTAGGAAGTCATGGGCACTGTGTATCATTTACCTGCATAGGATGATCATCGTCACCTTGTAGCAACATAGGTTGGAAAAAGAAAATCTAACTAAATGATTCTACAATCCACTATACCCTCAACCCCTCCTGTTTTCTTTCCCCATTTCCCTGCATCCAATCACTGCTTCATAGGCAACGCAACTCATTGGCCGACTGTGTTGGAATATCGAGTACTACATTAAAATTAGGGTTTCATTTCCTGATGGTATATTTATAATAGTAGCCAGAGATAAATACAGGAAGTTGAGACAAAACTTGTTGTATGTCTGCCATGTGTTTTTTTTCTTCTATCTTAACTCAACCCACTGGTGTTTAATGTCTCCTGCAGATAATGGTGTGGTAGGACCACATAGATGTTGCAGTTCCCCCAGGTATTGGATATGAAGAAAGGATTAATGTAAGATTCAGGGGATGGATGAAAATTGAGTCACTTTTTAGATGATTTGAAAGTTTAATCAAGGATTGATCTGGCACCTTACGGACTGCGCTCGAACACCGTTCAAAAAGCTATCATAAGAAAGACCCAAGATCAAATTTTTTTATTCAACAGTTTTTTTTATAGTATATCTATTTAGTTTTATTTTTTTGGCGTCATCCTGTCATGCATAATAATGAGGAACCTCTGAGCCCATTTCAAGATAATGCACCTGTTAAGAGAGAATCAAGCTGATTGACAGCTTGAAAACTGCATCCAGAAGGTTACAAATAATCAAATTGATGTAACAATTCCGAGGCATGACTTTTGTTGGATACAAATCCGACCTGAGTGTGACAAAGTTGATCACACCGTAGGATTGATTCGCCGACAGTGTTCAGGGACCCAAATCGTTAAACAACTTGTTTCCGTTGTTCTGTAGTCCTGATGTCAAATGAGGAAGAATATGAAATCGGTGCGCTCCTTTCGATACACCTGAATTCTTTGTTAACTTATGTAGAGTCTATCACGGAGGCACGGGTTTCGGGAGAAAAGAAGGGCAAGCGCTGGGTATGTACGAGACTCTTATGTACTTGGGATGTCTCGCTCAAAGGCAACAGGAATTTCGCGTTCGGGTAACATTCTTTAATCCCCACTCGATTTCGCATGTTTCGCTCAATGATTACTCTAGTGGAAAGGCTACAAGCCTTCGGATGATACGTGAGAGCTCCTGCTCTAACCATTTTCTATTTGCTGCTTCACCTTCTTCTTTTCCAGCTGGGAACCAGTAGAAAATTTGACAGGTTCAGGAGAAACGTTGCGGCATTTCATTCGGCATATGGATACAGGAGGGAGAGATCATCGGAATTTGACTTTGTTCAGTCCAGAAGAACACTTCTTTCCTGTTGGGCCGCCTATAAGTTAGTATGTTTTGCGTGTATGATGCAGGTCTTACCAAACCTGAAGGACGCAAGGCCAAAGAAAAGAAGCAGACACTAGAGCTTGACTTACCCTCATTCTCACGAACGCGTAAACGAGGCTCTAGCAAGATTTGCATCGATGAAGATAGGTATCCTTCCAAGCGTTCACGTCCTACACTACAGACATTTGGGAGCAAGCCCAACCTCCTTTTGACTGGGACTGATGGTTCCCCAAAATCAATGCCAGTAAACAACTCATCACCCAATTCATCTATACGACAACAGCCCTGTCCAAGCATAAGTATAACGAACGACATCACCGAACCCAAACCGGGTAGCATGGCGGACCTTCCAAATTTCTCAGAGATTTCACAATCGATCATGATAAAAAGGGAAAAGGTTGAGATGAACGTCGTTACACCATCCTTGACAAGAGACATCCAATCCAACACAGCCTTGCATCGAACTCGTACTAATATCCCATCAGTGCAACCTCCAACAAAAGAACGACATACTACTTCAGCCAAAAACTCATCAACTCTCAAACGCAAGAAACCAGGTCCCGGTCGTTCTTCTGATGGGCTTACGATTCAATTGACTGCTGGGGGAAAGGAGATGAAGAACAGAAGGGGGGAGGAAAGAGCAGAGGTTCAATCGAGCAACAGAGAGGACGAAGGAAGCGTCTCTGGTATAACTACGCATGGAGATGTTTCCGTTGAAACTCCCAAGCCTGCTGAACTCCTTCATCTAGCAGGCCTGGATACAGATTATCCGGATTTGCCTGTATCAAATGATAACACGGGAAGCGCCTTGTCAAATCAGGTTGTGGATGCGCGTCTGGCGTGAGCTCTTACCCTTACTTGACGACGGAATTCAAGTAACTTATAATATTAGTGGTGATTCCTTGCCTTCAGCAGTGAAAGAAAGCTTGTTCCCTACGAATCCATCTGAAGTTAAAGGTCATCCTGAGTGGAAGCGCCCCACGATCTTTGGTTTATTGTAAGTCAAAGGCCCAGATGGCTGTCTTGGATCATTGAAAAAAGTGCCTCGCAGAGGTTTAGGAACAGATGTCTCATATCCTGAATCTCGTATATCTCCTGACGAACTGTAGGTTTGCTACCATGAAAGGCGATCCTTGGTCTGAACTTCATTCCAAACAGCTCGATACCTTTTCAGATCAACCTCGATTCGAGGATTTCTTTACCAGTCCTGTTAAAGGATTATACCTCGGTTTCAACTTTCCCACTAGGTCAGATCGTACAATTGGGCCCTCCTGGGAAGTTTTATTGTGGATCTCATGCTACGGATTTACTGGCGACCCTCAAAGTGAAATCCTTTGCTAGAATTGTATTATCCCCGGAAGCAACGGAAGCACATATGATTAACTTTGAGCACTTCGAAAAGCGCCTTCGCAATAACGAGCTAGTGAGTTTCGGGTTATTCTCATATGCCTCGTTGTTTAATTACATTTCTGGAGTTCGTTGAAATGTTTGGCCAGGATTTACTTGCCTTCTGTTCAGGCAACGCTTCCTTCACCCAGAGACTGAATTTCGTACCGAAACTCCTCTTGGCCAATGCCATACTTGTCGCACATGTTTCTATCGAGAACCAATCTGCATTTGCGGACGTTGTCATGAGTGCCGACGACACCATCTGGTCTCGTTATGTTCTAAATACTGTAGCTGTATGATACCAACAAATTTTATCATACCTACGTGAGGTTGGATAATTCAACACACAATTTCTAAGGTTTCAGGCTATCAATTACATACATCACTATGAAATTGTCGAGTGCTGCACTAGAAATGAGTTGTGTGGTCCATAGAGATCAATACAAGTGGTTGAGACAAAACACATATTTGCAACGAGTTTTCGCTTCATCCCCTTCTTTTTCTGTCTGTCATATTCAAACTCAACATCGAGTATTCAGGAGGCACACCATTGGTAGGTAGGGTTTGATAGCCGGTTAGTGTTTATGTACGTGACTTCACTTTTTTTGATTCAGGATTTCTATCCCGCAACAAGCAAGCCAGTGCTAAGACGCGAAAGGACCTAAGTAGGCCCAGCATCAGAGGGCAAGTCTTCAGAAGGCATGTTGCCAGAGGAGGGTACAGGCGAAGTTTTCTAGTAGATGTTTGGAGTAGCGGCAAGTCCGTAGGGATTATTGAAGCAGTAGGAAGAGAGAAAGAAATTTATCTATATTCATTATCCGCGGTCCAGGTTTGTGTAGGCACGTGAACCTTTTTTTGTTTCTCCGATCCATGCTGAAACGAGTGCCAACGACAACAGATGGAAAGGTCGTAGATAGACTCCAAGAAAGTTCTCGCGTAAATCTTCCTTTCAAAGCTCCAGCACTTGCAAAGTCCTTGGAACGTGTTCAGCCACAGCGAAAACGGAAACGCGTTTCCTATGTTGGACAACAAGAAGAAAATGATTTGGACGATGACGGTAATTTAAAGAGGAAGAAGCGGGCTGACAAGGATAGTAGTTACCTCAATGAAGACGAACTTCTTGTCATGCACAAGCAGTACCCTGTGTTTAGACCCACCCCATTTGACCAAGTCATCAATCGTCGATTTTCCCTTCCTTCCATGAAAAGTAAGGATGGCTCTGTTGTCGTGTCGGTGCTATCAAATGTATCGCTCGGCATCAGACCACAGACAAAGGTGCTCCCAAGACCCTTGCATGACCCGATGGAGGATCATGCCATCGTCCTCTTTGATCCGACGATAGATATCAGGGAGACAGACGAGGAAAAGAAAGAACGTGAGGCACAGGAGGCTAAGGCTAAAGCAGAAGAAGAGATTAAAGTAAAAACTGCGGGGATGTACAATCCTCACAAGAGTCTTCGAAAGTTACTTGGGGAGGGTGACGAGAAGAAGGAAAAAGTGCTGAAAGTGCCTGTCGTCATCGATCCGCGACTTTCAAAGGTTTTGCGGCCTCATCAGGTTGAAGGAGTCAAGGTATGTCCTCTTTGGTACTGAGGATGCCCTAAATGACTGTGACCTAGTTTCTCTATAAATGTACAACAGGTATGGTCGTTGAAAATCAGTATGGTTGCATTATGGCGGATGAGATGGGTCTCGGGAAAACATTGCAGTGCATTGCGCTCATGTGGACATTACTTAAACAATCACCACATCCTGGCAAGCCTACTATCGAGAAATGTATCATTGCATGCCCCTCTAGTCTGGTCAAGAACTGGGCGAACGAGTTAGGTCTGTACTCTCCTGACTCTTACTTGCGCATTAGCTGATGCCTTAGATAAGTCAAATGGCTCGGTAAAGATACTGTGACGTCCCTGGCGGTTGATGGTAAGGGTGGAAAATCCGAGTTGATACCTAAAGTACAGCGATGGGTCTCGGCTCGGGGAAGGAATGTCACTCAACCAGGTGCGTGTGGATATTCAGCAGTGCTGTATGTTCACTGACTCCATATCAAGTGATGATTGTATCGTATGAAACACTACGCACTCTTACTGCTTATCTTGCGAGCTGTACTATCGGGCTCCTTTTGTGTGATGAGGGACATAGACTCAAAAATTCCGGTATTTAGGAGGTAACCAAATGAGCTTCTACTATATACTGATGATTAACTTATCTAGAATCTCAAACATTCCAAGCCCTAAATAGCCTGGACGTCAAGCGTCGAGTCATTTTGACCGGTACACCAATCCAGGTTTGAGATTCATCCTAAACAGACACCAAATTCTGATCTCTACCAGAATGACCTCTCCGAGTACTTTGCCCTCCTCAGCTTTGCCAATCCCAGTTATTTGGGATCAAAGAATGATTTTCGCAAGAATTTTGAGAATGCTATCATTCGTGGCCGAGATGCCCTGGCCAGTGACGCCACGAAAGCTGAGAGCGAAAAAAAATTGAAGGAACTGGGTTCGCTAGTAATGAAATTTATCATCCGAAGAACCAACGATTTGCTATCAAAATACTGTTTGTACCGAAATCTTTTTCACGACATAAACTCTAACTCCCTCTCTTTCAAGTGCCCGTCAAATACGAGCACGTTGTTTTCTGTCACCTCTCAGATTTTCAGCTATCATTATACCGTTTATTCATCACCTCTCCCGAAATCAAGGCCTTGTTGCGTGGAGTGGACTCTCAGCCCCTCAAGGCCATCAATATTTTGAAGAAACTATGCAATCACCCCGATCTACTAAATCTTGCAGAGGACTTGAAAGGCTCGGAGAAACTCTTACCCCCAGATTATACCATTGCCAAAGGCGGCAGCAGAGGGACTGACAGAAATCCCGTGGTAAAGAGCGAGTGGGGTGGCAAGTTCCTTGTTCTAGAGAGGTCAGTGGTGTTCTATTGGGAGACACAGAGACGATGCTAACTTGGTGCCTCCAGGTTCTTGCACCTGATCCGACAGACTACTAGTGACAAAATCGTGTTAATCAGCAATTATACACAGACACTTGACTTGTTTGAGAGGTTATGTCGAAACAAGAAGTGAGACATCTGTACCTCGCAAGCGCTTCGTTCTTGATGTAGAACTAGATATGGATACTTCCGGCTTGATGGGACCATGTCGATTCCAAAACGACAGAAACTCGTTGATCAGTTCAATGATCCTCATGGCAAGGAGTTTGTCTTCTTATTAAGCAGTAAAGCTGGTGGATGTGGTATCAATCTCATTGGTGCAAACAGGTTGATTCTATTTGATCCCGGTATGCTTACATTAACTTGGAACATATTCAGTATGGCTGATCATCGTAGACTGGAATCCTGCTGCCGATCAACAGGCTCTCGCTCGTGTATGGCGTGATGGCCAAAAGAAAGAGTGTAAGTAAATCAACCTCTACAGCTAGGCACTAATCCTGATATTCCTCTTGAGGTTTTGTGTATCGGTTCATTTCCACCGGTACCATAGAAGAGAAGATTTTCCAACGTCAAGCTAACAAGCAAGCACTTTCGTCGGCCGTGGTTGATGAGAAGGAAGATGCAGAGCGCCACTTCTCGTTAGATGCTCTTCGCCAGCTGTTCACGTTCAACGAAAATACCCTATGTGACACCCATGAGACTTTCAAGTGCAAACGATGTAAGGATGGCAGACAGATGGTCAAGTCTTCTACGCTGCTTTATGGTGACGCTAGCACGTAGGTTCTTGGTTTATTTTCCTTTTGAACTCAGCGAATTCTTTTGGCAGTTGGAATCATTTTACGAATGAAGAGTTGAAGAACAATCATGATGATTTGCTCCGTGCCGAAGTGGGTCTGCCTGAGGTATCATACGTGTTCCAGTATATTAGCCATTAGATTAGTATTGTATTCTTTTGCTTTCAAGGGTTTTGTAGGGAACTAGTACCATAGAACTACATTGTATAGAGATACCTAGTGCTTATAATACATCGGACAATTGAAAGAGACTAGAGCATATTCATTCAAAAATATCGTCCCAACCCGCCCATTCCCCACCTACAGGTCGAACTCTGACTTTTTCACCACTAGGTCCGAAATACGATGCCTTGAACCACGACTGCATCTCCTCTTCTGAGAAAGGACCAAACGTTTGCGAATCATCTATCTCTGATACATCCCACTTGTACTCAAATTTGACATCGGCAGAAGAGGGTTCCCAATTTTGATCAACGACACCAGAGCGGCGAACGTCGCGAACGAGTTCTTCGAAGGTTTTGGAATAGACGTCTAGATCACCGAGGCCCATCAAGTTAGACGCGAGATGGGTTATGTGTTCAATATCGGTTGGCGATGATTCGATTATTCTTGAATTAGAGGTGATCTGGTTTGAATTTCTGTAGGTGAAGAGGAATTAATGCTTTGTGTTCAAAACAACGCAGTGGAAAACATACTTTTTATCTGTGCTTCGTTTCTTTTTCGCTTGCTCACCTAGTCGCTGCAGTGCTTCCAACACGGTTTCGCCTTTCTTAAGATGTGGAAGTAGCTGCTTCTGCATCACTTCCTTGCCACCGCTCTCTCTAAACTTCCGTTCTTCTTCTTCTTGTTTGTGTCTCTGAATTTTTTCTTGGCGTTTCTTTCTCTTCCTAGCTAGTTTTATCTCTTGTTCGGAAAGACCGTCCATCCAACGGTCATGCTGACCATGAGGATCGAATGTACGGACGTACATCCCATCTGCTGTGAACTTGCCTTCTTCCATTTCTTCACGCATGTTGAAAGACGACATTTCGTACCCCATACCAGCCTTTTTGCGGCGTTCGGCATCGTCTTCGTCTTCTGGCTCAGGTTCGCTTTCGTCAGAGCCGGAGTCCTCGCTTCCAGAATTGTTTCCACCGAATTCTTGGCCTTCAATGTCGCCTAGGCGCATGTATCTTTCTGCTCCCTTATTTTGATGACCACTGTCCAGATCAGCCCCACCAGTGGCGGAAGGGATAGCTTTCTCAGCAGCAGCAAACATATCGTCGTCTTCTCCACCCAAGTCACCTTCCTTTTCATCGTCATCCTTTCGACGAGAATAAACGGCCTCATCACTGTCATCACTTGAATCGGAGTCATAGCCTTCTGTCTTCAGAGCGCGTTTTCGTGTGGGACCTTCAAGCGCTTTGTCGACTTGCTCGGCAAAATTGGCTGGATCTTCGTCTGGATCAGCGAATCGAGTTTTCTTTGCAGCGTGGATAGGTATCGAAGGTGTTTTAGGAGGGACAGGGTCACGCAAGGGGGAATTAGTCGTTGCTAGTGAACGTTTTTTGCCTTGTGGCTTTGACATTTTGGTGATCAAAAAGAGCTTCAGATTTGGATTTATCAATTATTGCGGACCAACGGTCCGGTTGGACTGGTAGCATAGCACCATGGGATGGGATGTGACCTCAATAGTATAAATAGTATTGGATTCCAATTTTAATAGTTTAAGCGCCTGTTATCTGCCTTCTACCTTCATGTCCGGTTCTGCCCTTTTTAGTAGTCTTTTGGGGTACGCCTCGGTTGCCTGCTGGCTTGGTGCTCAACTGCCGTCGGTATCTTCTAGTCTACTTTGGTGACCTGCTGAAAGAGAATCTAGTCAAGTATTCGAGAATTTCCACAGACAGTCCTGTGATGGCCTCGCCTTGCCCTTTCTCGCCAACTGGTTTCTCGGTGCGCTTTTCGTTCATCTTGCTACATGATTCCTTATCTATTGCCTAGGCGATTTTTCCAATCTCATGGGTTGCATCCTCACTGGCCAGCTCCCATTCCAGGTGCGCCCTTCGCAAAATCCTACATCGTTTCTAAATCTGATCATATTCCCCACAGAGATACCTCGCAATTTATTTTTGTTCCATAGATCTTGTTCTTCTCTTTCAATATATTTACTATCAGAACTTTCTCAACCCTCTATCCTCGCTTTCCCCTGTCACTTTCCATTCTCGGCGGGCTGGACCCTCTATCTCCGCTTCTCGTAGACTCTCCGCCGACAGAAGTAGAACTCGATATCATACCCTCTCCGCAGTTGCTTCTGATATCGCAGTATCAGCAGCTCTCGCAGCCAGATATCAAGATCAGAGTTCTGCACTTCACACTGCTGGGTACAACTCTGAGACCCTCGGTCACCCACACAGAATCATGTCAACTATTCCCTTAGGTCGGGGTCATGTTCCCCACGACTCTGAGGATGAGCATCCAGTTACCTTGGTTGACAGCTTCTATTCCGAGAGTAGCAGGGATATTGGTAAAAAACGTATATCATGGAGCATAGGGAGAAATCGGACACGTGCAAACAGTTCCAGTAGTATATTGGCAGCCGCGCCTTCAAATGCGGCCTGTGATGTGAATGGTGTTCGGAGAGGAAGATCGTTGAGAAGAGATGCAGAAGAGTTTCTTCAGGGTCCCGGGGGAGAAAGAGAGTCTTCATCTTCACCTTGGGATCGCAGGAATTCCAGGGCCGGCAAGAGGAGCGCTACTATGGTATTTCTGGGTACCTGGGCCTTGTTTGGGGTCGGTACGTTTGTGGGGAACAGGTCTAATACACATGTCGGGGGGGTACTCCCGAGTCCTGCTCGAGGTCACGTTATTCCGATTGCAGTTACATCGTCCCTGATTGTTACGGAACCCTGGACCTCTGATGCCGTTCCCGGTTCACCTGTGGCATCTGAAGATCAAGATCTCTCGTCCCCCATGGAACATGTCCTTCTCAATGATTCAAAGCCCTCCTTGGAGCGTACAATCGGGCGTATCTCAGCTTGGCTATGTACCACACTCTATCTCACATCTCGGTTGCCCCAAATTTGGAAGAATGTGAGTACTCATTATGTCAATGATGCCAATTCGCCTGATTCAGCACAGTTTGTTAGAAAATCTGTAGAGGTACATCTCCTGAAATTATTGAAGCACTGACTGATCGGTTCTGTGGTGTAGGGTTTATCCATGTATTTATTCGTATTCGCATTTCTAGGAAACATATTCTATGTTGCGTCTATTCTCTTCTCGCCAAATGTCTATCTTCCATCGTACCAGTCTGCCGCTTTTTTGAAAGAGAGCATACCGTATGTTTCACCCTCCCAAACCTCTTTTCTGATAATTGATGAGTTCACATCCAGATATCTCTTGGGGAGTGGTGGGACACTCGTCTTTGATATTACAATCGTTGCACAATCATTCATCTATAAATCCAAGCATAATTGGCGAAATTCTAGAAGTAGGAGTAGATTTGTGAATCTAGAGAATGGGGACGACATTAGTGAAGATGTGACGGAGTCTGAGCGAACAAGACTTTTGGCTGGACATGCACAGACTGAACATCGGCAAGTTGCCCAATTGGGATCGGCTTTGGCAGAGACAGCACAGGAGGTGATAAGTACCGGTAAAGGAGATTTCGGAATGGCAAGAGAGCGTCCCATTCACCCTGTGAGTGATTGGTCACTGTCTTATGGGCTTAATCGTCAATCCCCATCACTGTAGACTATGTGTTTGTGATACCCCCGCTCTCTTTATACCACCTTGCACTGCTCTCATGGCCTTCTCTCAGCTCAGTATCTATGCCTATCGTGTTGCCGTCAGTCGATGTCTCTACCTGATGCTATAATTTCATAATGTGTACAAGAAATCTCCAGCTGATCATTGTACTATGTTTCAATCCAATTTGTGTCCACTGCTTGAGTGAAGATGAGAGTTATATATAATGATTTGAAGTATCAGGATTTATATGACTGCAGAATCATGATCAAGACCCATGCATTCCCAATGACATAAACTAAACTGCAGAACCACAAACCCAAAAATACATCCTGACCCAAAAACTCCAGTTTATACGCTTCACTCAGCCATAAGCCCTGTACACCTGTCCACACACCTACACAAACCACCATTTTTAAACGAGACATGTGGAGGTTAGGGAGAAGAAGAGGGAGAAATAGGAGGTACCATAAAAAGTATTGAGACGTGCAAACTTTGTTAAAGAGAACGAAGGTAGATGTCTGGATGAACCATATGAATGGTACATCGGATTTTAGTGTTTGGTGAGTACGGATATTTTGAGGGTCGAAAGAGAGAAGACCTGTGCCCAACGAGAGGATTAATTGTGGGAGGAAAGCTATTAGTGGGGAGCTGAGGATAGTAGATATGGTTGTTGGCAAGTTGAACCGATGATTAAGAAATTGTGATGGTGATGAAGAGGGTGAAGACGAGTTAAGAGATGGGTAAGTGAGGTACGTGAGGTAGAAGTAGGGTGAGAAGTTATGTCGGTGGTCGAGCCGATGAAGGTGATATAAGTATGTTTCGTAGAGGAAGGGATAACCCCAGCTATTCGCAGGACCTTTAGTACAGGATCGACAGATTCTTGATGACAGAACGTACACAGCATAGCAAAGAGCACCTAGGATCCCAAACGTCAGGGCACTAATAACCGCGAATTTAATAGTACCTGGATTGACCAGACACTTGATCCAAGCCATTCGGCCACTCTGTCCTTTCCGTCTGGTGTATAGACTGAGAGAACCAATGAGACAAACACAGCTCACGCCATATATGACAGGGTATATCTTCCAATGCGCACTTAATCCCAAGAACACAGCAGCAGTGGTCCAGCGTTCATTCATGATAGCATGCAAAGTAAGCAAGATAAAGAGTGAGAGCACGGATTCAGATGAACCACGTGTGGATATAGAGAACACCATTGGATTGAGAAGGTGTACTGCGGTATAGAGCGTGGCTTTCATCTGCAAAAAACTTATAGAAGTAGACCGAGATTTTTTTTTCGCGCTCCCACTAGCGACAATAATGTGATGAATGAGGAGATCGTAGAGGATTAATCCATTTATGATGTCAAATACTGCGAAAATGTATTTGCCAAAAGATGGATGGAGGAAGATGTTAGGCATGACCAGGAGAGAGAGGAGCGGCGTGTAACGGTAAGTATGTCTGGTATATGGACTGCCTCCAGTAAGATCATTTACGCTTCATGGAAGTGATAGATACAAATACGTACTCTCCTATGGGTATAGGATAGCCAAACCACTGTGATAATGGGCCTCGTGCTAAGCTATCCTGGCTCGGTCGGAAGACAAACTGAGCGGCATCCGTAAAGACACGATAGTCAACATCTGTGTATTTGACGAGTGACCTAGCATCATGCCATTCGCTGTAGAATATCAAAGCTACACGAAGCCCGATGCTGACAACGAGCACATTTCTGAGAGAGAATATTGTGATAGTCATCTACCGTGTCGATGTTACTAAGTAGCGTTTTTCTTGGGGTCGCAGGTCGTGATGGTCTTGTCGGATTCAAGGCAGTCGAGATCTTATGACATTCCCACAATTGAGGATTATTGAATGTCTCGACCGTTCTGGTTCAGCACAAAGAGAGATGAGAGATAGAGAGAGAAAAATAACCAATAACCAATTAAGATTGGAAGATTACTTAATGCCTTGTTTGTCAAAGTCGTGAGTCAAAAATATCCTGGCTACACCCATACAATGTCTCTCAAGAAACTACTTGAAGAACCATTTGGGCCTTATCCTGAGCAATATATTCTCAATCAAGATTGGGCACGATCTGGCCCCTTCAAACCAACATTAACTTCAGTACAAATAAGATGTGCGGGAGATGACATTGGGTAAACACCTCCACTGCTTTTACCTCTCCTGTTTTACTCAGGATTATTGGTAGTCTGGATGAAACTGAATTGCTCGATGAGGCTCTGCCTACGAGTAGAATTATACAACATGATGTTGAAGTGATGGGCGTACTAGAAATAGAGAAGTTGAATTGGTTATCGGAACAAGGGAGGCTATGGTTGGATTATGATCTGAGGAGACGGGATGATCAAAAATCGATTTCCAGAAAGCCCAGTCAGTTGACTTTAAACGCAGTTTACGGGGACGGATTAAACAACGGTTCAACCATCTCGGTGTGGGTGCACTTTGCAAAAGTACTAAGTGCGGCTTATAAGACTCGTGAGACTTTTCGTATTATATTCTTCGAGAGCGTACGGTTGAATATGACTTTTGTTTAGTGGATGAGGATCCAGAATCTCTGGTATTGTTTTCGAAGTAGTATGTTAGTTCTCCACGAGCGTTTCAACTTTTCTGAACAATTTTACACCCAGTAATCGTTCCTTTCACGTTGCTAGCCTCGATGTCAAGACTTTCGACCTGAGTCAAAATTTTTTGGAGCGCTACACCATTCGACGTCTGATTCACCAACTCATCCTTGGTTGTGATACTCCAATTAACGAGAGAAACATCGAGTGGCTTGTGGAGCAATACTTCATACAGATCATCCCTTTAGACAAGTACATTCGGTACATATATGACCCGAAAACGGATAACATCACAATCAACTCTCGCGGTGCTCTCATGCTCACCACGCCACGATGTTTACGACCTATTCACAAGGCAGAGATCCGCAAAATATTCGCCAAACATGCAGAGTGGATATTGGCGGATCAAATTGCCGCTCGACGCTCGCCTCATACACGATATTTAAATATTCGACAGTGGTATGAGTTTATCGAAAAGTACAGGATGTCCATTGGTTCATCGACCAGTGGGAGAAAACCAGATATTGTAGGTAACCTGACAAAATTCGGTGGAAAGCGGGAGTCTTGGCAGAAGCGCCTGGAAACTGCCTTGTCAAGCTCGCAGACACCTAAGACTGTTCTCTCCATCAAACAACCATCATACCAGCAGCCATCTTCAAGTCATAACGAGAAGATCCCGAGCGTTGACTACCAGTACGACAGCGATTTCAGCGAGGCATCGACATCCTCTGCATCGGATCCAGAATCTGAGGCTGCTGACCAAAAAATGTTGGAAAAGGTACCATGGTTCTGCCGTATACCTCCGAAACTAGAGACCTCGCAGTTCGTATGGCGATGTCCTGGCTGCAAAGTCTTCCAGATTGACCTCCTTCATGTGGATGAAGACAAGCTAGAGAAAATTCCTAAACCTTATGCTGAGATGTTGCGGACAAGGAACTGGCAGAAGATCAGGGATCCTGAACTTCAGATGGCGTTTGGGTACCTTGTTCACAATCACTATAAAGAACACATGAAGGCATCTGGGTCCCAGTTCGTGACCAAAGATGGGAAGGTGATGCGTTCCTCGTATCCTTTCAGTACACTTATCAGTCTTGGTTTAGGTGACCATCCAAAAATGGCCCCCGGAGAAAATGCGGCGAAAATCTCGAAGATTGAATAGAGGAGGTAGTATATCTAGATAGAGAATGTATATATACTTGTCTGAATTAAATCATACCGATTTCACGTGCTACCAAGATCGACAGTATTGTTCCGTTCCGAGCTGTGCACAACCCTCTGTGATCTATCTGCCTCTTTCCACCACCTTCCTCATCATGCCGCCCTCTATGACATCTAGTCCGACTACTAGCACACCACCAGCTATCAGGAGCGGTAAATCGCCCAGAGAATCCTTCTCTGAGCCCACCCCATGTCAACTGGTGAGCTCAGGGTTCTTGATGAGATGACATGCAAGATCAATTCTTGACTACAGCGTTCCTTGGTGTTGGATTATCTTTTTCAAAACTGCTACACCCGTACAGCTGCCGCATTCACGAAAGAAAGTATGGTACGACACTTAGATGCCGATGGTGATGAGATCCTGCAGCCAAAAGTCCGAGGCATCCTGGCTGACCAAGACGTTCTGGAATTGAGCAAAGAAACTTTGAGGGAGGCAGAGCTTCGTAACAGTGCGTCACTGACTGTCCTAGCCCAACCGAACTTCATGGTAGCTCAAGCATATCAATTTACACACAGGTATTCGTGTCAAGATACTTTCTGGGCAAGTCGATGATGCCTTCAACTTACTCAATAAATATTTTCCGTTTGTTCTTGCTCCTCCAGATCCAAGCACTACTTCTTCGTATTCCTCAGCGCTGGAGGCCATGAATTTGAGCAAACATCTGATACCAACAACGACGGATCCACGTCATTTGATTCTGAACCTTCGGATCCTTGGCTTTACCGAACTATGTAGAACCCAACCCCTGGTGTATTCTTCTCCCTTGTTGCGGACAACTGTGATTGACTTGTCAGAGTCAGCTGCATCTTCTGATGAGGCTGTGAATGTAAAAACTGACGCGAGCTCATCCTATGGGCATTCTCAGAGATTTGGTTG
>Ga0153987_1000244_pt1 | contig 19368 bp, 27 predicted proteins | sample TSNC071MetaG_FD_102279 | JGI IMG/M metagenome (GOLD analysis project Ga0153987, IMG submission 102279) | Attine ant fungus gardens microbial communities from North Carolina, USA - TSNC071 MetaG | ecosystem: Host-associated > Fungi > Mycelium > Unclassified | place: USA: North Carolina, William B...
CTCTACGAATACATCGACAGACAGAGGAGAAACATTCCTTCTGGTGACCCAATCCAGTTGAAGTACCGCAAGGGCAAAGTAAGGCCACGGTTTCACCAGGACAAAACATAAGCTCATCATAGCTCAGAACAATATGTTTCAGTGCACTATGTCTGTCTTGGTTCACGGAGGGACTTTCGTGCTGCCTGCAGTTGCTATCAGCATTGGAGTACCTCAAGCTGATGGGGCACTAGGAACTGGCCCGTGCGTTGTTTTATCAATATCTGAACTGCAACTTCATCTACGTCTACATGACTTCTTTTTTGGTAAAAATGTCCTAGTGTCTAGTGAATAGTGTCAGGGCTGATGGAATCTGATAGATATGTCTTTCAATTCTCCTACGATATATGGTCACATAGATCATGATTTTCCTCGGCGACTCTCATATGAGCGCACAAGCTATGGTCGAAAGATTATAATGGTTGATTGTAAGTCAACGAATTATTCTGCGGTTTTATTCCTAGTTGACATGCACTCATAGGTTTGAGTATAGTTGCCAATCGATTATTCGGGCCCTTGCCGCGGACTTCAACATACCTATGTATATGGGACTTTAGCTTCGGTCATATAAAATTTGATATGTCTCTTGCTGATGCCCAGATTCTGGGTCATGTCAAAAAATCCTTTGGCTTTGGATTTGCGGACTTGGCAAATGCTCCTGCAGCAGAGTACATGGCCCCTGCGGACCCAGATAGTAAGCGATCCCTCCTGAAAAGGTGGCCAAACTCAATGCCATACAGTAACCTTTTACAAGGTCAACGTGAAGTCATTCGAACTTGTGTTGCGAGCAAATCATGCAGCCGTCCAAGTCCTCTGCAAATCTGGTATCAAGGTGGACCGCAACGACGTTGGCGATATTAACTATAGCAACTCCACGGGGATACGTGTACCTCATCTCGGAATCAAGGTGTTGTTAAACGCTTCAACAACCAAGTTCAACACATGGCTAGAAGCAGCAGACATTGTTACTGACCTATACATTGACATTTATGTGGCTCCCAAGGGGTACAGAGACCACATTGAACGACAACGTGCGTTTGTCGGCAAGCAAGATAAGCCAACAGATCGTGCTGCGAGACTGCTCTGCCATATAGAGAGGAGTGAGCCAGGTATTATCTTTCTAGGTCTGTCTGATCAATAGAAGTAGGTCGGACGATGCATAGGAATGGAGTTTATATTCCTCAGCCGCAACTCCCAAATCCGAGAGTTAGGGTTGTCCGGCCTCCAATACGAAAACCCCCACATCAAAGGCGTCCTGATGTTGTAGACAATGTCTCTGATTCTGAGAAAGAGTTTATATCTGAGGCAGATAGAGATGCCAGACTCGCGTGAGTGACTTTTCTTTGACTACCAAAATCGAGGTGACTTAACTTGCGCTCAGGAGGACACGTGCATCAACCCGGATCCATATCATTGACGATGAGCAGCATTTGTCCAGTGGAGATGAGTCGGATGATGCAGATTTGACGGATGGGGGTTCCACGAGCAGTGGATGGACAGACATTGAAGGTAAATTTGATGCTGGTCATCGTATGTTGCTGATGATTATCAGATCACGAAGCCAACCAAGACAAGGCGTTACTAATGTACTATGCGCATCTTACAAGACACTATGTGTCTGTTCGCCCCAACGACTACGGCTTTTGGGAAATGCCTTCTTTCAGTCTGATCAAGGTCGGTTTCTTGGGATACTGGATGATACACTCCCAGCTAATGGAGAAAGCAGGATCGCGGCCGTGACTCCACTTCAAGGCATGCTGGTTCAGGCATGACTGGCTCTCATCGAGCAGATCAAGACCCTTTACCTGCCACATCTGACCCGATGCAGGGATCTACGACAACTCGACTGTGTTCAAAGCGTGCAATCGAAGTCAAGCTCACGCCACTGTTGGTGTCCGCTTGTGCACATCTTCAGCAATCATTGCGTTCTATCGTAAGCGACGCTAGCTTCATAAGGGAATTGTACTTTTACTCTGATTGTAGAACTTGGGGCTCGAGTTGCAGGTCGAGGCCCTGATAGCTGAGTATTCGTTCCTGGTCGCTTCCTTAACGAAAAATGAGGCCCAAGCAGGCTCAAGGAATATACTGGAAGCAGCATGTCCTGCTATCAATGTCCGGATCCTTCAGAATCTTTCTATGGCTGAAGAAGGACACCCGAAGGTCATTGAAGGTAGCTTCACCCCCTCCCAACTCGATGCCACGATCAGAGTTGGTCTATCTGTACAGAACCTAACGTTCAGCGGTCTTTTTTTAAAGTCGGAGACCAGGATCCAGACCACCATTCACACATTGTCTCTAAACTTAGATAACATTTCCAAGAGTGTATCAACACCATCCGGCGATGATACCATATTCAGCTTACAACTTCTCGGCCTGGATGTTAATCATGATCCGAGCCAGTTTCGTCTTTATTGGATGGATTTGACCACTATAGTTGGACACCAAGGTCCAGAATTGGTGACCGCTGTTGCCATCAGCCTCAATCATGAGTTTCTGCAAAGTCTTAGGACATTGCGCCTGATTGAGCGCTATGATGAAGCAGTGATACAGACAGTGACGCATCAAATCATACATTTTTCTGAATCTCTAGCCATCATTGACCCGCTCTCCACTACCCAACCATCATACCTTGTTCAAAGGGGAATTCCACATGCACTACGCACCGATCCTACTTTTCGATTCCTTTTCCATCTTCGACATTGCCTACGTCACCTCCGGCCCGAGGATCACAAACACATCTTCACTGGGCAAGGCGATGCAGACTCCATTAACCCCGACACACTTGCATCGGTATTTCATTCAAGATTTGTCCATCTAGATCAAGATCTTGATGCCACCTATGACCTTGCTTCATTGGAACGACTGCTGAAAATCAAGCGTACAAACCCTGCTGCTTCTGCGTCTTACAAAGTGCCCACTCTCTCTGTTGACCTGCAGAGCACTTGTCTGCGCATCTGTGCACCTGCTTCATCCTTGATTAACGAGTTTCTTTTTACCGGTGTTCAGATTCATACACGCTCATATCCCCTTGGTCTAATACAACACACCCTCAGTCATCCTCCAAGTATGTCGCAGACATCTCTTCGTGAAAAACGGTTGCACCAAGTGGAACGACACTCTATCCGAATAGCCATCAACAGGATCTTTTTCACGGTTCATTCACACCTCATGGATTTTGTTCAACATCTTCTGCGCGTCCGGCGCATCTACGTGTCGCATTCGACAGCGATCCCCAGCAAGTATCAGCCCATGAACAGAAAAATAGCATCGATCATCAATTTTGGAGGCTCATCTTCGGTTTTCATCGATGTTTCTCTGCTTCTACATTCAGTCAAGCTCCAGGCTGCTGCTGCCAACTTGACATTCGTTATTGGCGCTCAAATCATACAAATTGTCTCTTTGTTGTCTGTACCGACCAATCAAGGGGATGAATCTATGAACATCACACTTCTTCTTGACAAACTATATCTTCAAGCTCGCTCACCTCTTAACAAAATGAAACCTGGCGCAGATCAGGCCGTTCTAGCTGCATTTGACTTGAACAGGGGTAGGGCCAATGCAGTCATACGACAGGAGCAAAATACACAAAAGAATACTAGAGTGGTTTTCTCCTTTGGTGGATTGTATCTCAGTGTGCCCCGAAGTGCAATCAAGCTGTATCGTTTCATTGAGGAGTGGCGAGCTGATTTCCTTACTGGACTAGAGCAGGCAATCAATGCTGCTCTTTCAGAGCTTCATATTCCCTCCAAGAGAACTCAGTCTCCGGTACCATCAATACGGTCATTCTCCAAGCAGCCTATGTTGCAAATTAATGGACAAGTCATCGATGTGGGTATATCCCTGCAAGTAATGCATGGGACTTGGCTTTCTTGGCGAGCAATTCACGTGGTTACTTATGCCCAATCAAGTTCTGATCCTTTCAATCCCTCAAACATCGTGTTCGGTCTGCAGATCGCTTCTAGTGCTCTAGAAATATCGTCGAAAGATAACGGAGAAGCTGTCTTGGACAGTCATGTCAAGCTTGTTTTCCCTGCCCTGTCTCTTGGTGGTAGCCACGATGGAAGATCGGTCCAAGCACTCATCATCATTGATTTTTTGGACCTCAAAGTCAAGCCATCTCATTGGGACACCTTGTTGGCTGTTCAACAGAAGTTCGGTCAGGACTTCAACGATTTTGTCACATTGATGGAGGAAACCCGCTTGAAAGCATCAAAGTTCTCGCGGAAATCTCAGCCAAGCTCAAGATCCAAGTTTGGTGGTTACCTCAAGATGCGTGGCTTTCGGATTGGGTTGGAGGGCTTCTCTTCCACTATGTTCTTAGAGTGCCAAGATATTGGTGGTGGTCTTCAAAACGACAACAACTTCGGATGGGATATTGGACTGACAGATCTCGCGCTTTCTCTGGCTCCGCGTCAAGTAGGATCCATGCAAGAGTCTTTCAACCGCGGGCATCGTTCATTCTTTGTCATAATTGACGTCAAAGTTCTTTCAGGAAAACAGAGGAAGTATCCTTATGCACGAACACTTGATCTAGTTATCACCAAAGCTCATGCCGTGATGCATCCAAGTTCAATAAGGGAAATTGGCGATTTTCTTGATCAGATACAGGTACGTGCAGTCACTATTCAAACATCATCACATCTGATCATACTCTCAGGTTGATATCCTTGAGCGCAAAGAACAGCGAGCTCAGGAGTTGGCAGCGTTCAAACAAAAGACCCAAAGTATTATGAGAACATTTGAGGTAAAAATTGACAATCACCAAATTGAGGATACGTCCTGGCTGTCCAAACATATAATCAACATCACAATTCGAGACCTAGGCATTGCATTTCCCATCACCCTGGAACAAGACATCCAACTCCCACGCTACCGTGCCAAGGATGCAACCATTAATGCATTCTTATTTTCAACCTCATCCATAATATTCGGTGTTAATCGAGGTGAGACAGGGGAGGCCACCGTGAAGAATCTGTCGTTTCAATTTATCTCCTTGTAAGTTCAGCAATATCATTTCTGTTGAACATACATAGATTGTGATCTTTCCAAGTTTCCGACAATCTGAACCGAGTCATTACAATGGTGAAAACCATAGAACCAGAAACCGGCTGGTTTATCCTGAAATGACTGCTCAGGTCCGGTCGGTACTTCGAGTAGACTCACGCCAGCTATGGATCAATGCCAGTGTTAGCGGCTTCATTCTAGACTTGGATTCGACTATTGCAGGCTACGTCTTCTCCTTAATCGACGTGTACCGACAAGGGAAGGAGCGTCTTCATCAACTTTCCAATAACATTGCTCGTACTGTTCCCTCTGAAGCAGAGGAAACCAAGATTAGTACTTTGGAGCGACATTACCAGGCTATCCCTACGTCAAATGTATTCACTTCCCTGACGTTTTTGAGTGGGAAAGTACACATGTATAGCAGCGCAGCCACCAAGCTGTACCTCGAAATGACGCCATCCGGTCATGCTATTGAACTATCGGATGAACAAATACTAGAGCTCGGGGCCGAAGTCTTCAATCTTCCTGTAGTTTCTGTTTGGGGAGAATATCGTGCGACGCCCGCGATGCAGAAGTGTGGCCCAAGCCACGATGAAGAACCCTCTACACTTGTATTCAAAAGTACCGTCTACTCTAGTCGTAACGTTCTTCGACCGACTCTCTTACCATTCTTGACGGAGCTGGTCAACCATATCGAGAGTCGGATGCTCAAGAATAGTAATTCCAGAGTGATGCTAGCCCCGATCCCTGCACAGTCCAGCAGTATTGTGTCTCCTGATAAAGAAGATACTACCCTCAATGCTGTCTCTAGTATGCGCATCAGCTTCAGCCTGCGTATAGACCGCTCCAAGCTAGAATTTACCTGTCAGCCTGATGTCAACGTCGTCACTGCACTACGTTGGGAAAATGGCGGCTTTATAATCAATGCTTCACCAGGTGCCCGCCAGGTGTCTTTCTCCGGAACAGTGGGGGGTTTATCGATCGGATTAAAACATGGTTTTCTTAGTGAAGATTGCCTTCAGCTTGACGCACGGAACTTAACATTCTCTGTCTGGTTCTCCAAAGTTGAGTCAGTCCCGCAGCACATATTGAACTTTGTTTCTGTCATTCTGGATACCGAGTTTCATGGAAGAGTCAAGTTCTCGAGGTTTCAAGATGTCTTATGTTTCAAAGCCGTTTGGCTTGACCTCTTTCCCTTGTTCAATAGTCAGTCACCACTAGACGCCAAGGCGCCGTCAAAGCTCAGTCCCAGTTCCTCATTTTCAACACCACCTCCTGCCAAGCGGTCTCTCAGCACAATGCTGTTAGTCCGTGTCCGCGAAACCAATTTTGAGGTTGATCTCGGTTCATCGATATCAAGGATCACGTTACAGCTCAATCAAGCAATTTTGAGGACCAATCTCACGGAAAGGTCAAATGACGTAGCAATCCTCGTGAGGGAACTTCTGATCATTGCTGATGGGAACCTGTCAGGTCGGGTCCGGGTTTGTGATTGCCTCTTCCAGACCACTAAAAAAGTAGATGACCGGTCCCTCGAGGAGTTGGATGGCCGGATGTTGGAACTCAGATTAACAAGCGGACCTGTGATTGCCACCCTGGCATCTGACCAGCAACGTTTGCTCCATTATCAGTGAGTTCTCCACTTCTAGTCCTGATCAGAGTAAGAATTCTATCATATTCAGTGCCGATCCCCTTGCGATTGAAGTTTATGATGACTGGAAGGCCATACATTCGGAAACAGATCAAAAGAATCCACTTCAACTTTCTTTCGTAGTGACAAGCCCCAAGATCGTTGCAGCTGTCACAATAGGAACCGTACCCAAGCTGATGTCATACGCGAACAATTTTGGATCCAATTTTGAAGCCCAACGACAAGGAGCTAGTCGGGACTCAGCGGCCTTTCGGAACAGTCGGTCCTTAAAGCCAGACAATCCACTGTCGGCTGTCGCTGAAGCCATGCTTCAAACTGCTAAAGCCAAGTTCAAGGAAGCCGATAGCCGACTAACTTTCATTGTTCGCCAATTCATGAGTCTAAAACTGGGCCATTTACAATTGGCTGTTTTCCCTCGTAGCATGGAAGATTTAGAGATGGCACAGTTCGTAGCTCGAGATATTCGAGCACATCTTGCTAGGCTTGTTGCAACAGATTTCTGTCCCGGACAGCGAGACCTTCATTTATCATTCGCCTCAATGAATATCTCGAAATTCACGTACAATCAGAGTTTGAACGTGCCACTGCCAGATCAAGATCAATGTCGTACGTGGCTTGAAGGCTTCGTCAAGGGCGCACTAGAGGCCACCATCGTGGGTCTTCCTTCTATGAAGATGCACATGTACAGCGAGGAGAACAACAATGATCTCACTAGGAATTTGCTCTATGATTTCCATAGTACATTCGTCAGACAAGGCTTGAAGGACGTTGATGACATCTTCATAACTCTCAACGTTGCCTTGTACTCTTGGCTTACGTTCCTCCGGAAGAACATGACTAGGGAAATGGATCAAGTTCGGGCCGCTGCAGAGTGGCGCACGTCCTTGATTCCTGGTTCGCTAGCAGTCGCTGAAGAACAAAAACAAACTTCGGATAACTCTGGGCCTGTCGAGTCGGTACCCTTCCCTACACCTAGCATCCCTTCATCTGGCACTTGCAAAGTAGCTGAGCATAAGACCATCAAGTACATGCCACGCAAAAGGTCAATTGAACGTTTGACTATGCGACAACTTGGCGAAGCAACTCCAGATGTGATGCATCCCTTCTTCATGAAAAAAGCGGGTTTCAATCTAGAAGATGCACTCCCTCAATATATCAATGAATATGCGACTACACCACTTGAAGAGATTATGGAGGTTCTACTCAAAATATACAGCAGACAACTAAGCCCCGAAAAGCAAGCAGAAGGCTACAAGACTTAGAGCATTATTTGTAAGATCACCAAGTAGTACCATTTGGAAGTCCATGTGCAATGTATATTATCCCAAATCCACAATAATATAGTAAAATGATAGAACGGATAGCGATGCGCTACTTAGTTCCCTTGAAGATACTAAGAAGAGCAAAACAACCATAAAGCAAACCGCAGGGATACGCAACTAGTAGCCGCTGATCTGACATCCTGAGGACTGCTACAAATATACCTGAGGCAGAATATGTGCACCAAAGGATAGATAACAGCGATAAAAGGTATCCGAAAGTGCGCCTAGAATTGACAGGATGAGCCAACCAAAAGAAAGAACCGAATTTCGGACATACTCTAGATAAGTTGCGACACTGATAGCACTGATTCCTACCATTGGAAGTAAACAGTATCCAAGCACGGATGCCACGCGATATGCGTCAATACCATGATCGGACATGAGATTCAAGAGTGTGTACATAGAAGCTGCTCCAAAGAGACCGACTCCGTAGATGTATCCAAAGTTGGGTTTTCCAGACTGTATAAATAATGAGTTCACAATGCTTGATAGCAAAAATGTATATCGTGACTGACGAATAAGAGGAATAGACCAAAACAGAAAAAGAAAATGATTGGACCAGCCAGGTCTGCATCATCCATTATGTGTTCATCAATTCGCTGAAGTGGGTTTAGAACAGTCATTGATTTTGCATATATATGGGAAAAGTTGATTCCAAGTTCTTTTGAACATTTGTAAGCCCACACCGTGTGGCAGAAAATGTATCGTAGCTCACAATGACTTACCTTCCAACAGGGGAGGTTCGCCCTCGAAACCACCTGTACCAAAAGCAGTCCACCAAGCACCCTGAGATTGTATGGGGCCACCATATCCACCCCCCTGAGCAATATTTCCTTGGGCCATCCCTTCTAGGCTTGGCCGAGAGCCTGGATAGAATGCTGCAGAGTCCTGGAGACTCGTATTTTGGGCATAAAATTGGAGGGGCTCTTGAGCAGGTACTTGATAATATGAACTCTGAGAGGACGGTGCACCGTAGGGATTTACATTGTCTTGCCACATGTTCTTTGGCTCAGGCTAGCTACCAATATCAAACCTGGAATGACACTGGAACTCACGTGATATAGAAATTCATTGATATCGCCGGTTTGACACTCTTTCAGCAGCTATGGTATGTCTCTTTCTTTCATTTGACACTCACGCTGACAAAAATTCTCAATAGCCTCAGGTACGGCCTATGTGCTCGCATGCCTTTTTGTGGCTTATTGGAGTATCAGAACGAATATATTGAAGAGCATATCAAGCGACATGGACGTCAACTGGATTACTACGAGCGCAAGTATGTGCCTTTTTCGAAAACAAAGATTTTTTGTGTTTCTTAATGACTCTATCTTGTTCTCTCTTGCGAAAGACGAAAGCGGGAAGCCCGTGTGGCTCATAAATCTTCTTCTGTCGCTCAGAAAACGTTCGGACTCAAGGCCAAACTGCTTCATGCTAAACGACACAGAGAAAAAGTCCAGATGAAGAAGACACTAAAGGCCCATGACGAACGTAACATAAAGCAAGCGGACTCGGGAACCGTCCCTGATGGGGCATTACCCACATATCTCCTTGATCGTGAGGGACAAAAAGATGCCAAAGCTTTGTCGACGGCGATCAAACAAAAACGGAAGGACAAGGCTGCCAAGTATGCTGTTCCTCTTCCAAAAGTCCGTGGAATAGCAGAAGATGAAATGTTCAAGGTGGTGAAAACTGGAAAGAGCAAAAGCAAGTCATGGAAACGCATGGTGACCAAGGCAACTTTTGTTGGTGAAGGCTTCACTCGCAAACCCGTCAAGATGGAGCGTTTTATCCGACCGATGGCGTTACGCTACAAGAAGGCTAATGTCACTCATCGTGCGCACCATTGACTCATCATTTGTTCAAGCTTTAAAATAGTGCTTCAGCCGATCTCAAAGCAACTTTCCAACTCCAGATACTTGGTGTGAAGAAAAATCCTCAGTCACCAATGTACACCCAACTCGGTGTCCTTACAAAAGGAACAGTCATTGAAGTGAATGTGTCTGAACTAGGTATGGTCACTGCCGGAGGAAAGGTCGTCTTCGGAAAATACGCACAGGTTACAAACAACCCTGAGAATGACGGGTGCATCAATGCTGTGTTGCGTGAGTTGTTCATTCTCCCTCTGATACCAGGTCATTATCGCTGACATTTGATGACAGTCGTATAATCTGCTTTTTGCTTTGCTACCTTGTACAATCATTGCGCTACCCGAAAAGTACACCAAAGCTCAATACCACTATTACATGACATGTCCGTGTGATAAAACCCAACCAATAACCTAGTATGACAACAGCCAAGAACACAGAAAACAAGACAAAAGCATAAATGAAAGCAAACAATCAGGTTAAGACAAAGCTTCATGTACAAAGGTAAATTGCTGTTTTCTTGGTGGAGGACATCCAGCCTGACTAGGTGCCCTGAAGCTGGATTCTGCTGGATGAGTCAAACTTTCGTTGCTCTGGCCCATGGCCCAAGCAGCTTTAACTCTGAGTCGATCAAATGACAAAACAAATCAGCGGGCAGGATGTCATCTGGAAGAGATAAAAGCGTACTTATATTCAGCTCTATTTGGCCGGTCTCGCAAATGAGTTTGAGTAGAATTCGACGACATGTAAGAAGATAATTGATCGGAGTCAAATGTCAAGGGCGATGAGTAATGAACACCCGAAGGATCTGAGAAGGATTTCTTATAAGAATCAGCAACCGCTGTGGTTGAGCCCACGTTATTGTCATTCCTCACTGCATGCAAGTCTGGAATCCGACAAAGCGAGTTGTCAATGCATCCCAACTCCTTTCTTGCTGCCATGACTGGGGCAGGTTCATTGGTAAAAATGCGCATTTCTGAACGAGGGAGATCCTTGACTCCAACGGAATTGTCAGGGATGGATGATAGAACATGCATCCTGTCTCCAGAATAAGCATGATTGGGCATTCTGCACATACGAGATGCAATTTCTTCTACCGTGGACGCTCCAGCTGATGGCATGGAGAACCCAGTGTCAGGAATATTGAACTGACATTCCCGTGACTGGATTTTTCCCGGAGGGGGATACACAGTGCGTCCAATAGACGAAGATTGATCAACTAGGCTGGTAGTCGGTCGCGCACTACCAGATGGGATAGTGCAATCATGAGATACTACCGGAAACAAGGAAGGGGGTAGATTCTGGGAGAGCGGAGTAGCATTATGAAAATAATGCGGTGGAGCTGAGTTGGGATAGGGACTTGTCAGTATCGGGTCATTAGCGTGACTGATTGGTGATGGTGAATGGCTATAATCAGGGTGCATTTGATGAAGAAAGGGGTACGTGAATGAAAACGCTGCCTCGCGAGGTATCTGAAACTTGGGCAAGTTGTGATCCAGATGGCCGGAGACTTGCTCAATATCGACTAGCCCTTGTACTTTGGGCATAGGGATGTTCAAATTTTCGAAGCTCTTGTCCTTGTCTGAAGGAAGCGCTGCCTTCAGCTGTTCCCTGATGATGTTGAATACTCAGAAAGTGTAGCGTCAATTAATGACGATAAAAACGCTCACATCACCGCCTCTGCATATTCCCAAACCGATTTTGTTCGTTTCAAGACCTCCATGCAAACATCCACGGCATCCAAGAGATCAGAGATGAATATTCCTGTCCCTTCAACCTCATAATTCCTTATCAAAGTCTTGCCTTGGCCACTGTCGACCATTCTTCGTTGCAAGACGTACAATAAGATTGCAAGAGTGCCAGCACAGACCAGGGTAACGTTGATCATGTTAGATTGGTTTGATAGACCTCTCTGTAATTCGACCTCCAAGATTTCTGCACAAGCCTTTATCGATCTCGCGCATTGTCTCAGAGCAGTAAAATGCCTTTCTTCTTGTTCAGGTCGGGTATTTCCTATTGGATTGTAGGGACAAAATGGCCTGGACACCAACATCACAACGCAGTAATACAATGAGTGAATTGACGCGGCTTGTCGCGAGAAGTCAGGATGACGATGACAATTCTGTTTATCCCACCGAACTTAATATATTGCATGAGAAATTAGAAGACGATCAACAGAGTTAACGCACGATGTGCTGGTATTTTCTGTATCCATTCTTCCAAGGCTATGTTCAACTGCCGGACGACTTCTCCGGTCCAATCACCTTTGATGAAACCAAAAAAAACTTTTCTCTTATTCACAGGGTACTGCAGCATGGAATTGAAATTAATAGCAGTGTTCAACCATTCGGAACTTGACACACCAGAGTTTTAGTGGTAAAGGCAATAATCTCGCTCAGCTTGATAAATTGGTTAAAAGCTGTAATTTTTGAGGGAAGGTGACTCGGTTGCTTGAAATTAGTTTCGGAATTTCCAGTATCCCAGTACTCGTCGTCGACTTCAAGGGGAAAATCGAGGTCATAGCTTGAGCAATTGAGTCAAAGTAAGTATTTGAATCGGTTAAGTAATCGCTCACTCTTCCTGACCAGTCGCTATGCCACGTCCCAAGCTGGCGCCGAGGATGTGATCGAATGCCAACAAAGACCAGAACGCACGTTTCCATAACTCATCATCAGCATTTGGATAATTCCTATAGACTTTCAGGCGATGGGCGCCTCTATCCTGTGCTTTCCGTAGTCCAATCGAAACAAATAGCCAACCAACGGCGGCACATGTTGTCCCCCGCAAGAATTGGACCATGAGCTACGGTGTATGTTAAACAGACCTCATGACCGATTGATATAATGAGGTAGAGACGTACAGCAAACGTTTGAATTTCTAACAAACTTGCAGGACAGGTCAAACTGCGTCGAATACAATGAACATCTAGGCCAATGAAGAACCACCTCCACCCAGCTACCTTCCACTCGTCATCACCTCGAAGCCAATCGTGGAGCTCCTTTCCACCGGAATCGTACCAGCGACTGGCCACAGCAAACACAAGAATACACAGAGTTGCGAACCAGACATTCTGGTGGTGTAATTGCTCACACCAAGAACGTTCAAATGTCGGTCGATGGAGAAGAGGAAGGTAAAGATTAGACTGGACAAAAAACAAATCGACCAATTGACGAGCGACAGGCTCGGGAGGAAAGTACTTGAGCAGCTCATTTATTAAGTTAGGCGCATGAGGATTGCAATTTACCCAGTCTAACTCCCACTAGGTCACTGTCAGTGGGGAGATGGCAAGTGATAAAGGTCTCTACTGACTTGAGCTGTACTCCAAAATTCGGGACGGCGAAAGACCCGTAATTCAGCGTTGTCAGGTTTCTCTACCGTAGGTTTGCGTTTTTCGCTCTCCTTGTCAGTAATTTGATCCTGGTCTCCCAAGGGGTTTCGATTGGCCTCCTCCTGTATACGCATGTGTTTGAAGGTTCGCGTCACCTCTACTAAACTAGCAGTGGAGCTCCTCCCATGAAAACGAATGGGACTTTCTATCGCCGAGATGTCCTTTTCCATCGCGCTGAGACCATATTTATGACGGCCACCCAGTCCTGTCTCAATGGCCTCTCCCGCCGATTCATTCTCTGTATCTTCAGATAATTCCACGGCAAATGACCTGTAAACTGCCGCTTTCCTGGAAGAATGTCTCGAAGACTGTGAAGGCCTGAAAATGAGGTGTGTCGTACGATCGACTGGTGGAAAATCTTCTTTCAACTTGTTTTTATTTGCGAAGGATGAGGGCGAGGAATGTCTCATTGTATGTGTGAACAAGGCCATTGGTAGACAGTCGGATTGCTCATCATCATTCTTCCAAGAGCCTCGTACAATGGGAGGTCCGAGTTCTTCGGAGAAGTCTGAATTGGGAAGGAGCTGAGAAGGGCATCAATCTCAAGCAGGAAACGAAGAGAAATAGTCATAGGTGTCGGAACGCACATCATGAAGAGCCTTTTCTAGTCGTTCGACTTTGTCTTCAAGAGACGTGACATAACTGTAGCCACAGTCAGATCGCGGACATATGGGCAAAGTCGTGGTTCTTACGCCTTTGGTGGACAGCGAGGTTTAGAGGATTCACTGGAAAGGGAATGGGTAAGAAATTTGAACAATTGAGATAGGGACCCACAGGTATGTACAGGTTCGATGGCCATGGATGCAGTTGGTGCAGATTTGTTCTTGTCTGCACGGACCGTCGCATTTGATTTTACGCCGCCGACAATAGTCGCAAGCCCGATCTTTCTTGCGTCTGTTGCTTGTAGAGTCTCGAAGAGCTCTTGCCCTGCTGGCTTGCAGGTGTTCAAATGAAATTGGAGCTGAGGGAATATGGATAGGAGGTGAGATTTGCATCAGGAAATGATATACTGTGGTGCTTGTCTTGGGAAACACTATCACGCAATGGCACGTGCCACGCCTACCTCCTGCCATGTCCTTTGTCCGAGCTCACCGCCGTCTCGCCCGCAGTATCTCCAGTCTCAGCAGACCTGCACCCCCTCCCCTTCCCCCATCGCAGCAGCACGAATTCCAGCAGCTACTTCGCAGAGCACAAACTCCCCTTACCCAGCCTTCTGGCCCAGTCCAGCTGCATCCTGATGCTCGCGAGCCTATAAAAGCAGAATTCGAGGGCGATACAAATCCTAAAACTGGAGAACGTGGTGGTCCTAAACGTGAGCCCGTAGGGAAGTGGGGCGAAAATACTGGTGATTGGAGTTTCAAAGGACGAGTATCCGATTTTTGAGCCAGTCTTCATGTAAACACCCAATTGTAGAAGGTACCTATTGCGCCAGTGGGCCTAGCATGGCAGACAGCGTAGAACGGGTTTGTAAGAACACGAATAGTCGATGCTCAAGTGGTTGCGTTATGATCCGTATGTGACTGTCCGAACAGTAGATTATTGTCCTTAGCATTTGCGTGTGCAGACAGATCATTCAGTGGGCCCCGGAAGCAAATATCTCGAAGGTACACATACATCTTGTCATCCTCTCCCACAAAAGGGAGTGACACCGTTGGAGCGGCTCAGTGATACCACGTGTATTTGACTTGCCTACCAACAGCTTCCATCAGTCTCTCAATGACATCCAGTCGAAAAGCTGGATAAATCGACAATACCACACACACACAAATCGACCAAAATGTCTGGTCTTCAGTCTCTTAGATCAGCAGGCCAGCAATTTGTCGGAAGACTGAACTAAGGTCGACCTAGCCAATTGTTCAGGGCGCGAATGAAGTGGCTGCTTCAATCCAGAGAGGAACTGAACTGGAATCGATTCCTTTGAATTTATTCTACCACCAGAAGACATAGTTTATCAGGATAGCAAATTGCTGACTTCTCTACATGCTTCTCAGAACGTTCCAAAGAGTGGTCTAGATGGCACTGAGTCTCCTGTATCATGATTCCAAAATCACAGAATCCGTCAAAGCCTAGCTCTCTGTTTCCTGCAGTGGATTAGTTAACTGTCACAGTTCGCCGTACGATTAAACCCTGTCAAAAACCCAGTTCTGTCAGTTTCGAGAAGAACCTTTTCGACACCTCAGCCATCAAATTATTTACAAACACTAAATCGTCATACCTCAGACATGATGCATCGCTTTATCCCCGATAATAGTTAAGCAAATGCTTTTCTTGTGGGGAGCCAGCGGGATTTTGATCGTCTCGGAATACCAAGATCGTTATCACTCACTTTTGGTGTGAAGCAGGTCCAGGACCTCAGTCTTTCATCACTATATGTTAGAGGGTATGCTGAATACTGGACGATGAGACTTGATTGTAGATCAGCATGATACCAGCAAGTCTGCATCACAGCAAAGGTGGCTCAATGAAATGTAATGGCAACAACAAATCAAATCTGACAGGATGGTAGAATATCATCGAGTTTTTTGTTGTCAGGTATCCGACAACCCTTTCACCGTCGAGACCAGTAGTAACCTCCTAAGATTGACGCATCATGACAATGGCGTAGTCGGGATGAGGTTAAGCAACATATAGTAATCTACTCACTGAATAACTATCGGACATGAACCTCTCAGACCTACAAGAAAAGATCTCGGATGTTTACAGATGAAGGTACAGGGAGCGGCAGGATGAGTTTTTGGAGAGAAACTGAAAGGCAAATTCACGAGGAACTCTATCGTCTAATTCCACGAGGAGCTGGAATAGCACCACGTCCGCGACGAGCTATGACAGTGTCAGAGAACGATCATAAGTCAGTTAAAGAGGTGAATCATACCATTTGCTAAAAAGAGGAGGACATCAGCATTGGTGAAGATCAGTTAAGCCAGGACAATTTAAAGAGGTCAGAATATTGAGTGGAAGTGGGGGATTGGCGAGTAGAAATCTAGAGTCAATGAGAACGAACGACATACCTCGCATAATTGTAGCACGTCCACGTGCTGTACCGATACCCCTACCCCTCATCGCATTGGGACCCACTCGTTTAAACCTGATTCCGCCTTCTTGTCAGCTCCAGACTCGTTATAGTCCAGTGGTGGCTCACTCACATCGGTGCATTCTGCAGCATGTCCGGGACGATGAAGAAACGGACCATACTGCCTCGGATGTATACTTGATCCAGCTGTGAGACGCGTCCATCGCGACCGGTAACTGTGATATCCTTCAAAGAAATATTCAGATTGTCTTCCGCTAAAAGGGTGAAGAGAAGTCAATCAGTCGGACAGTGAGCCAGTGATTTGAACATGCCTTCTGCCAACTTTCCACGATAAAGTTGGCCTGTCTTCAATTCAACTGTGATAACATGGCCTAATGATTCGTGAAGCAGCTTGACAGGAACACCAAGTCCAGCTGTGGCCATCTTTTTTGGTCGCGGTCAACTGAAAGGCCGACTGGTCCAGCGTGGGAATGATACTGAAGGGAAAATAACCCAAAACAATAAATATAATATTATACAACACTCAGTTTCTATAATACAAAATCTTGTTCAATAAGTAGTAAGTGGCTTTAATCAATCAATATTATTGATTACCGGTCAAGCAGTACGAATTTCTAGAACAAGATGTGAAATCAGTCTTGCTATGATACCTAAACCATCCTCAAACTGGGGGAGCCTGATCCAGAAGCTAAGAAGCAAATGAATATTCGAAGTAGAATGTATACTCCCATTACATGTATTAAACAAATAGTAAACGCAATTGTTCGGTGTAAAAAATTACCCTATACGATTGACACAGATTTAGCAAGGAGTCTATTTTCAAGGCTTTTGTTCCAAATTGTTCAAGGAGGCAAGCCAAGTCTTCTTATCAATAACACCTTGATCTGAAATGGGAATAAGTGAGTTGCTGCAGGTCTTGCAAGTGACATACATAGTCCGCCAGAGTCAGTTACTATAACATAGCGGGCACCCAGTTTCACGAAGAACTGGTGCAATAGTTCCACAGGCGACCTCGAAGAGATTGTCAACGGAGCCTGGGTAACCAGATTAGATGTAGCTGTCACTGAGAAAATTGAAATGACGGACTTGATCCATGTAGATGCTAAAGTCAAATAGTTCGTTTTGTGGGCGGGTACCATCCCACGACAATGAAGATGACATCATGTCATGAGTATAGCCCTCTTGAAATTGGATTCCTTTATCTGCATCTATATCTTCGACGATAGCTGTGTGTCATGATTCTGTGAGATCAACGGCAAGATCAAAGGAAAAGACTCTCACCCAAGACGTGCTCGAGTTCGCTGGCGCCGATGTATCCGACCATGCGGAAGCCGTCCTCATTGAGATCCTTCTTGAGAATTGGAAATCCCCCATCATCATTCCCCGATCTACTGAGTATATTTAGCTTATCTCTCAAACTCATGACTGTGTTATTTTCATCGAGTTTAATGGTATCTACACCTTCCAACATCTGCCACCAATGAGATGACTTGAGCCAAATTTCGAAAATTCGATCATACCACATCTCGGATCTGGAGAGTTCTCCATAAGTACTCGTGCTTTGAGTTCAGGAATGGAAGCTGGTTCAATTCGATGATAAAGTCGTAAATTCCTTTCCGATCAAGAGCATCTGCCACGGTCTTGGCAACGAGGACAGCAAGCATAACAGGAACAGCATAAGTGAGTGTATCAGTCAATTCGAACATGATCACTGCCAAAGAAACAGTCGTCCGCTATCACGTTGACGGTCATTCAAAACAAATACGGGAAACGGAACTGGAACATACTGTGACACCGGATAACGCCGCCGCCGCCCCGACCATTGCATACAAGCCAGGAATGACACCTTGGCAAAGATATTAAGAAGTAACATGGGAGTAAGAGGGGAACATACAATCTCCCCTCTCTTCGCAAGAACGGCTAATGTCGCCAGGCTGAGGTTCTTGATACTGCATCCATTGTATCCAAATGCCAAGAATGCGGCCCGCACACGCGCCAGCTCCCAAAGAGGGGATAAATATTCCACAAGGAACTTTCAGTCCGAAGGTCACAACAGTTAACAATCCTTTTATGATCAATGCCGTGAAAAGAAACCGAGATACACGCCACGCTTGTTCAACAGAACTTCGATCAGCCAGGCACAAATTAGACGAAGGACTGATGTTTCCTTGACATTCAGAGAATAAGTGGTAGATTAGTTCCGGTCCACCCATTCGAGTATAGGGATTCAGAAAACAAAGAAGGGCAGTGACCAGAGTGATCTGCAATAACGGGTAGACCCAATATGAGAAGACGCGTGAAAAGTGATTGAAATACAATATATACCAGTAAAACCTCCAAAAGTGGGTGCCTAGAAAGCCATGTCTTTTGCCGCACGTGCTTACCCCATACAAAGTTCAGCTTACAAAAACAAACACCATATACACCCTGTAGACGCCATGAGAAAAGTGAATTTGTGGTAGAAAAAAGGCATTACTCCAAAAACCCCAAGGAGGACGAAGGGAAGCAATTCAAATGCCCGCCAATCCTGATAAAGGGGATAAACTCAGTATACTGTCTCTTAGAGTGCTCAAGAAAGCTCACTTTATCATAAGTAACTTGAAAAAGTACTACTTTCCCTGTTCCGAACGGATCCAGTATTTTTAGAGTGATGGCAGCGACCATAGCACAAAAGAAACTATTTTCCAGAAATATACAGCAAATTTTATGTAATGGACGATGCCCAATCATACCTTCTCCACATGACCTGATATCCCGTGAGTCATTGGCAGACATGAAGCAGAAAAAGAGCGACTCGCCTTTGGGGGAAAGTAGTATGATACTTCCTCAAGGCTGAATAAAGTCCCACCGATAGGAGCTCCAAAAGCAACGGAAACACCAGCAGCACAAGCAGCACTCAAAATCTCCCGTCTTTTGGCTAAGAGAGGCCTGCAGGAAGTAATTGGCAGAATGGACAATGAAGAGATATCCACCTTCGTTATTTTCATATTTGTTAGCCATACGACTGACAATATTTCCGATACAACTGGCAATATGAACAAAGGGGCCTTCTTTTCCCAAAGAAAGGC
>Ga0153987_1000246_pt1 | contig 19244 bp, 14 predicted proteins | sample TSNC071MetaG_FD_102279 | JGI IMG/M metagenome (GOLD analysis project Ga0153987, IMG submission 102279) | Attine ant fungus gardens microbial communities from North Carolina, USA - TSNC071 MetaG | ecosystem: Host-associated > Fungi > Mycelium > Unclassified | place: USA: North Carolina, William B...
TCAGTTTATCATAACATTGTGATCATAGTATTGGACTTACATCGAGGGATGAACGACGTCCAGATCCATTTGAATGGGCTGGAGTTGTAGATATGCATCACTAAGCCATACTTAGAAGGTGTTTAGAACAGAGATAAGGGTTATTTACTTTGGGCTCTTTCGTGTCGTAAGAGACATCAGGTTGACCTCGATATCATGTTGCTGATAATGACGCGGAGATGGCTCTCGAGTGGGAGGAGTGCCAGAACTTTCTGAGATGTAAGAATCAGCGGTGGGAGACCTTCCGTCGACCGAATTCTTCCTAGAGGAAGTTTTCTGTCGTGCAGGGACACCATTAGGCCAAGTGCACTAGAAGATTTTAGTGCACGTTGAGTTGACTATCGCGATGTGACTCACTTCTCTCTGGCCATGAGTACAGCGCATGCACTTCGGTTTTGTCTCATCGCACTAGATATGTAGTTTAGTATCTCAGTCAAATCAGATAGCTTCACGATCGATGACTCGCCTTAATCTTTTTGACTCGACATGTCAAACAACCCGTCTTACTGCGAGTGTACTTGGGACGTTTTCTGGGAGCAACTTCTGGACGAGGTGGTTCAACATGGTGAACATGGTTATGACCGACGGGAGGCGTCGAATAGTATTGTGCATGAGGAAAGTACTGGACAGTTGCAGAACTAAGATAAAGGAGTTAGTAGCAATATGAGGAGGAAGCCGAAGCGAACAAACTATGAGATGCTGTCGGCCATGGACAGACAAAGAAGGTGAAAGCTTTTGACTTGAGTGTTTTCGCGTAGCATTTATAAGTGTTTGCGAGGGAGATCCAAAGACAGTTTGAACAAGACAGCAGGTCACCAATCAGGGTAGATCACCGAGTTCATCAGATCTGGGGTCCCTGTAATGTTGTATATCTTCCAAATTCCTAGGAGATGTCATGTATGGAGGGATTTTGCCTGTTCTGTGAAAACAAAAGCTTCTCTTCACCCCATATATCAGGTACAGTCAGATTGTAGACTATAAATTCATCGGAGTTCGCATGGCATGATTAATAATTTGCATTACTAGAATGAATTCATGTCCATAGAGAAATTCTCAAACCCGATCGAACTTGACTCACATAGCACTCACATAGCTTGGGTCTTTCACCGGAACCGCCGACGCTCCCGTCAGTTATCTGGCTGAAAACCAAGCAGCAACATCTAATAAGTTACTCCGGGGAGGGCTTGGGGGCAAAAATGGAGCTATCTCCGCCGAAATCCGGGAAGGCTCAAACAAAAACGGCTGACCGTCTCACATAAGCCACCATGTGGAAGTGTTTTTTTACTAGTGTTTTTACTTTGGCCTCATCTTCTGTTGTCGCATACGGACCATTGACAACTCTGAGTGAGCGCCGCTTCTGTCATTGATTCCTGGCCAAGGGAGTATTTTCGGCCTTCATGACGCGGTTGCTGTAGCAAGTCCGCCCCACCGAGGAAATCACCCTTTGATGACACCGAGGATTTCCCTTTGAATACATTTTTCTGCATATTGCACTAATGGGCCTATCATTCAGTTTAACCGGTGGACGTGAGCATCGAATTCTTACTCAGACCTGCAGCCAGTCCTCTTGGAACTTGAAGCATCAGACCATGGGGGATATGGGAGTAAGAGGCTGGAGCAGAGGATCAATGACTGCACTCAGAAATATTGAAACACAGCTGGTGCTGTTGTGATTGTTAGGCCGGCATGCTTATCATCGTTGGGATCCCTGATGTGAGGACCAGAGGTGGCTATTCTTCTGTTTTTGTGCTTATGTACCTTCTGCAGATGCTGGACCATTCTCGCTTGGTCCGCTTAGCATAATCGCAGACATACCACAACGGGTGTATCTTTGTCGAAGCAAAAAAAACTATTTGGATGTGTGTCCCCAAAGCATTGTACTTTGCTAGTAGTCTAAGCCCGTCCTCGATAAGCTTGCACCATCTCTGCTTAAGCGAATCATGAAGGACTTGATGTTGCCGTGACAAGGACTGAATAATGAATATTTTTCTTATGGCCGTAAGTATTGTGAAAGTATTGTATTCGGCAGAAAGGCATGTTCCTGATCCTAGGTAGGTTGTCGGATATCCAGATTCCTTGAAGCATACACCGGTTTTTTCACAAGAATATCCACAACTTGTAACCACGTTTAGCTACCACATCCCGCGGAGCGAAATGAGGATGTCCTCGTAGTCATTCAGTTGAAACTCTGGACCAAAGTTGATCTTTTTCTTTGTTGGCAGTGTTCCATTTTTTGGCAACCCTCGTCTAGTTTTTTAGGCGACAGGCCATTTGGCAGAGAAGGCTTCATCATTGATACGCGTAGGACCAGAATTGTTGTTCATAGTCATCTCATCATCTTTCTCTCTAACAGCTCGTCTGGGATTCGAAAAATGCCTTGCGTGTGTTTGGATTGGTGAGCTCATGCACGTTGAGATTGAAGCCAGAAAATTTGGATCTTATGGGTCCCTGTTATAAAATTACAGGGTCAACGGAGAAGCAAATCACCTATTCGACAATCCGACAGCGATCCGCTGCTTCCTGATTAATCTAAAAGGGCCAAGCTTTTTCAGGAGGCACTCGTCGGAAAGGAGGACAATAATTTGACATTAAGACGAGGCTTGGAAAACAGGCTGTAACCTGCAAGGTGGCAGTTTCATTGCAATGGATATGATCGTCCTCGAGGAAGCAAGTGATTCGGCAACTTACGCCCTCAATCACCACGAACTCTACCAACAGTAAGGCGGTGTTGGGTCGTATACACCTGATTCTCTCTATTAAAAATCCTTCACTACACATTTATGGACCTAACCATACGCCATAGTCAAAGGGCACGGAAACCATGAGTTTTCGATGAGCTATACTTCGCACAGAAGTTCCATCTCTCATATAGTGCGGAGATGGTAGAGGGGACCACCAAACGACCACCAAACGTGGGAGCTCTCTGGCATCAAACAAGGCCCTGTCTTTTTTTCTGTTGATTGGATAAATATACTTAGTTGGTCCGAATGATTTCCTCGGAGCCTTACTAGGACCCCGAAATTTATTTCCGATATCGGACACAAAAGGGGATAACCAATTGAAGATGTTAGAAATAACGAGATATGGTATTAACATGTGACAAAGGCACGTGTTCTCAACTACTTTCTGATATCGTTGTCACGGATGCAAGTGTCAACAAATCATTGCAAGCGATAGTCTAGGCAGCAAATCCTCTCATCTAAAACAGCATCTGGTAGAATCGCTGCGCCAAATGCTGAACTTGTCACTATCCGACTTGGCACTACCAAAGCTGCAAATATGAATGTCAACCACATCGGATTATCAGCTAAAAACGCCATCAACCCCTCCCATCATTCAGGCTGAGGGATAAAGTGAATTCACATCAAATTCAATTGGACTTTGGGACTGCCCGAGTGAAGCTCCAAGATCAAGTCGATGAAGATGCCAAAAAACGCTCTTGGTTCAACAACCACGATAGCTTGATGCACTAATTTCGTTCATCGACCAATCGAGTACTTACGTCCATGTGGCTTCGAGACTAAAGTCCACATGATAAATGAATGTCAGATGATTTTAAAGAATTTGATTTTTTTATAGATAATTTAGTAGTGTTCGCGTGGACGTTTGTAAGGGAAATTGCAAATATTCAACAAGGTATTGGTGAGTCTTATCCGCCCTATTGTCCTCAGTGCTATCATTGAACAAGAACATGCATCCTTGCATGCGACCTCACGAGATTGCCAGGGCGCGCCGCTGCATAAACGAATGTTTGCGGGGTTATTCATACAAGCCATATCAACTGAGGATCAGACATTGTGTCTACATCATTCTGCTCTCTAGGAGTGTGAGAAGGTGTTTCGATTTTACGGTATTTTGTTCAGCTGCTGTCAGTACGAGTCCCTGGATAATGTATAAAAGCGGAAAATTTTCAGACCAAAAATCCCGCTGTACAAGTAGATAGGCTACTCCGCGGTATTTCTCTTCATCAGCACCGAGTAAAATTAAGGAACAATGTTGATAAGTTTTTTTTGTACATTTCAAGAAAATCTACATAATCCCTATACAATCCCTACACACGACCTCTTTACCACTGTCAGCCTGGAATAAGGTTTCTAGTACACACTGTATATCCAAACAGAAGCAACACTCGTGGCGCAACAAGCAGAACATGAGTAACAACGGTGAAAAAGGGAAACAAATTTAGACATCTGAGTTCAGGATGAGGGTATGCAAATATAGAGAACGGGTAACAAAGGAGCATCATCACCAGTAGCATGGGACAGGAAGTGTGTGTTGAGAAGAGCTGGACAGGGTCACTTAATCACAGCTCGCTATGATTTGATAGAGAAGATCCGGCACGGTTTGATGAGGGTTTGGATTGAGAACTACATAAAATGAGGCCATAGCAAAAGATAATCTGCTCACTGGTCACTTGGTTTCCTCTTCGGCCAACCATAAACCTCACTAATCCATTTAGCCATATCTCCTTCTTTTCTCATCTTCATCGTATTGAGAATCCAAGGATGTTCCAGCATTTGCTTAGGGGCTGGACGGTATTGTGGATCAATGACGAGACTTGTAGCAATTGATATCAGCGCTGATAGGGAAGAATGTAAAGAACATACGCTTGTTTGATGAAATCCTTCATGTCGTAAGTCCACTGAACACCTGGTTCATCCTCAAGGCGGGGAGGCTAGATGTGAAACAATTATCACTGAAGCAGTCCTACTATGCTGAATTAACATACCTCGTTTTGAGTAATATAGACCATCAGTTCAATGGGGGGTAGGTCATTTGGGAAGGGAAATCGGTTTTGAACTAATTCGAGGAGAGTGATACCGGTAGACCACACGTCAGATCTAATCGTATATTTTTCTCCAGATATCCTTTCCGGCTTGAGAAACCAAGATCAGTATCGATTTCAAAATTGGAAGGTAAAATTGCTGACAGCCATGTAAAAACTCGTGCCCGTAAAAGTAAGTGCAACCGAGTCTACGAGTTCCCCAGAGACACCAAAATCGCACAGTCTTACAATACCCTGATTTGTCAAGAGGATATTCGAGGGCTTGATGTCGCGATGTATAGTCTTTTTCCGGTGGAGATAAGCAAGCCCTTGAAGAATCTGAGCACGGAATGAGCTTAGCAAGATACAAACTTTTGAACCTGAACCGCAAACTCACTCCTTCAGCTAAGCGACCAGCAACCTTTTCACCAACAACGGCACCGTGGTCGCGAAGCCGTTTCCCGACCGCTTCTAAACTACCTCCCTCACAGTATTCCATGAGGATTTTGACCTCACTCGTAGATGGAGAGATATAGGCACCATAAAAGCGAATGATATTAATATGCTGAGTAGTGGTCATGATATGTACCTCACGCAGAAGCTGCCTGGGCGCTTCGCGTGTAGTGATGGTTTTCCTCGCTATGATTTTTCCTGATCTCTTATCTTTGACCTTGTGAACCGCGCCGCCAGCACCCTCACCCAATCTTTGCAGTTCCTCAATCACATCATCCGACCAGTTACCAGGATTTGCAGCCGAAGGATCGGGCTCGAAGTCATTGTCGTCCTGGGGGGAAAGAGGCTGGGTAGTCAAGTTGTCGATTCCTTTGATCAAGCTATCGAGACTGTCCAAAGGCTCAGAGGCAGTGCGATTAGGCATAGTCGTGTCCTGAAAGGGCCGTAAGGTAGGTGCATCGTCTGGTGACCTGTAATCAGGGGTCTGGAAATCAGGGCCACCATTGTAGTAAGGGATGGGGGCAGTCCCATCGATTTTCAGTCGAAGACCACCAGGCTTCTGAGGAGCAGGTCTTTCAGGTGGCTTCAAGGTAGGGATGGAGAGCACTGGGCGCTGTGGTTTGTGCAGACTGGGCGACCCTGTCCTCATGGGACCACGGGGACCGGCTGGTCGAGAGACACCGGGCCTCTCCATCCTTGGTCTTGGATGAGAGGATGTGGAGGACGAGACTATGGACGACAGGATGGCAGAGAAAGCCCAATGGGAGCGGACAGAGAGTATGACCAATCCGTCGCTTGTCCTTGTTTTGTCATCACTTCTTTCTTTCTGATCTCATGACCTCCTGCTCTCCCCGTTCTACACCCTCAACCGCGTCCTCCTCGCCGCCCACTGCTGCTCGCAGACGACCGCAGGCACTGCGACTCAACCATCTCGGGTGCGTTTTGTGCTGCACCGTTGACTTACATCCATCAAACCCCGTCCCAGTATCGACCCCAGCGAAATCATTGGCAAAGTCCTTCGGAGAGCCCGGCAGTCCTCTACACATCCTACGCTCACTCTTGACTTCGCGGATCATACTGCTGTTCAGGTTCTTGTCGACGGCTATGATCCCGTTCACCGCGGCATCCCCAAGCAGCTTGAAATGGACTGTGGCCTTGACGCTATCCTTTGCGCTAACAAGCCCCTTAACCTCGAGGTGATAGACTGCGCGTTTGTTACACTACAAGACGTTGCTTTTGACTGCAAACACACCCGATATTCATCAAAGACAGTCTCGTGGGACCAAAACCACCTTGGTCTCGCCCTTAAATTTTCGGAGAAGAACCCGCGCTGGCACTGTGTCTGGGCCTGTATGGAGGAGCGTGACGAAAGGCTGGGTACCTGCGTCTTTCGCAGTTATGATGATGTTTACTTAGAAAAGCTACACCGCACTCCGAGGAAAAAAACCAAATGACCAAAATCTTCGCGTCAGGATATTCCACTGTAGATCCCTCTGGTCGGGTACGTGTCCTTGCACAGCAGAGAAGTCTGGCCTCATGATCGATTTTGTTGCAGATTGCCTTGCCCATATTTGTATCTGTTGCCTGCACTACTTTATTTGTACTCATAGGGCCTCGTTTTTTGCAACACAACTTATGCCAGGAGCTTTCCTATCACAGCTAGCCACTTTGTACTTGCTTTGTACTGCTCTCCTTGCTGCATTTTTCATGTATCCGTCTCTTCTCAAGGTAGCGTGCTGTCAAATAGTTCAGAATACTGTTCTATTTCTTCAGAGTATTCAATGCCCTTTATTATATTGTCAAATTTGTCGTAGATGATCATGACTGAGTTTTATTTGTTATTTTCCATGACCAGACCACTGGTTTAATCAGAATCCAATTTAGCTTTATTAATGCTCCTTGATGCCAGTCACTGTGTCCCGCAGCTATCGGACGAAAGTTGCTTGAGAAAGCAAGAGTCTAAGTCGCACCGTGACGACCAATCAATTTGTGAACACATTTATAGACAGTTGTGATGAACCAAAGTACTAGCTACCACTATCAACGCTAGCAACCCTTCGTTGACAAGGCCTTTAATCTCGCAGCATGATCATTACTTTATTCCCATCCTCGTCCGCTTCCTTGATATGAAATGGACCACAATCACAACATCTCAACACATTCGAATTGACATCTCCCTGTTGGTGGGCCAGTTAATTACTCGGTCCAACAGATGGCGATATTTTGACTGATATGGCCTCTGCCAAAATCAACTTCTGCCAGAAGATGAACGTCCCGAGCCGATCTCTGATACAGATTTTTCACGGGGGGAATGCGACGCCAGCTAATTTCAGCTCTAGATTTACTAAAGACACGGGCGTTGATTTTGTGAACCAGGAGACTATACAAAGGAAGAAGCCAATTCTCATAGTAACCTAGTGCGAAAACGAATCAGCACCAATCAACGCCCGAGACAGGCAGGTTGTCAAGGTGTTCGGACTGTCCTTCCCATTCTCTCGGGCTCCCGGTGCCTACGAAATTTGAGTCCAGCAGAAACTGAAGCAACACCAAAACTTTAGCGCCGGTGGATCTCTCACGCGATTCACGGCATTGTCTAAGAAGCACTAGAACAAGCATCCCATCTTCCAAAAGATAGCTTACAGACGTCTTCAATGATTCCTATAGTACACTGATTACGATTTGAGGGTCCTCATGCGCTGACCCATTCCCGATTAAGCAATGCAAATTGGGGCAAAACCGAAAACAAGGCAATGTTCCAGATTCCAGACCATGTCCAAACATAGATCTGAGAGTATGTCGAGTTCGCAAAATTGACAGAACAAGCTCCACGTAGATCGGTAATGGCCTTGCGAGTAGTGACTTAGAACACCTGTCACTGCTACCAAAGGAAAACGAGCAAATGAATCACAGTCTATTCGAGGAGCAATTTGGACAAAGAATACATGACGGGATTCAGGAGTGGAGACCAGTAATTTCAGGTATGAGTCATCGGAAAGGGACCCAGTTGAAATTATACCAAGCGCAAACGTTCAGACCTACGAGCTGGACGTTCGTGCAATACTGAGCGGGTCGTGTATCAAGAGGGTGATATCACGTTGGCACAGGAGGTGATCCTATCCCACGCTTTGTTTGGCCCTTCATCTATGTCGACAATAACAACTAAGACATCCCCTCGCATATCCCTTGCGTCAATCACGCCCAACAACCTTGGAACTATCCGTAGACTCAACTCAGTACTCTTCCCAATCAAGTATAGTGAAAAATTCTATCGTGACATCCTTAAACCAGAAGTGGAAGACTTCTGCAAGCTCAGTACGGACTTCCAACATCATTACTGCCACCTTTGCTGACAGAATCATTTCAGTCTATTTTAATGACATCCCAGTATGTCGTTCATCTTTCGTGGCTTGTATAATTTTATGTACCTCTGTTGCAAAGGTTGGAATTATAAGCTGCCGGCTGGAGAATGAGCATGATCAGACGAGTCTGTACATCATGACAATGGGCGTCTTGGCCGTAAGTCGATTAACCCCCTCAAAGGTGACGGCAGGCCCCTGATGGACTCAACTAAGCCATACAGATCCCGAGGGCTGGGGTCACAATCTCTTCAATCAGTACTCAAGACCGCAGAAAATCATGCTAAGCCCAAAATCCTAAAAGTCTACCTCCATGTACAAGTGTCCAATGATCCAGCCAAAACCTTCTATGAACGTCATGGATTCACAGAAGTGAAGATACACAAGGGCTATTATAGGAAACTCGATCCTCATGACGCCTGGGTACTCGAGAAAATATTTTGAAGGTCGAGCTGAAGAAACTGTTGAAGGTCGATACAAACCAAATTGTGAAGAATAATTATATAGATGTTTCTATGTACAGTGCAATAGTTGCAGATTTCCAAGCTGAAGATATTAACCGACTTACAGATAGTCTATTGAATAATCTATGAAGGTCATGGCTCCTCTGGCTTTCCGCATGCCTTGACAAGCTTGACAAGTATATCAACGATTGCTTACACTGTGCATAACCCCTCTCACCTGATGGCGCTTTAGCGCATCTTTTCTTGTGAAAGTTTTCCCGCAGCCCCCATTACAGAAATAAGGCTTTTCGCCAGAGTGTGTCTCTCTATGCCTCTTGAGGTCATGTTGGCGATTGAATGACAATGTGCACAAATCACACGAAAATGGGCGTGAGAGTGATGCTGAATACTGGGATGGCGATGTTGGCGCTGGTGTCAGAGGAATTTGAGGTGGATACTGTGATGACGCCTGATAAGACGTCGGGCTCGACGACTGCGAGATGTATGCATCCTGTGTTTGAGAGTAAGACCCCTCCCGTGAACGCCCCTCCAATTGTGAATAATGTGAATAGGCATAAGACTGTGAAGCCGACCGTGAATAGGCCGAGGGATAGGGACGTGTTGATTGTGGTTGGTGGACTGATGGATGATGAGTGTGGCGTTGGCCGTGTAAAGTGGCGCTATCTTCAGAAGCCTGGCTCGGGGTAGATGAATAGGCTTGGTACCCTGCAGTCAAGGCATCTGTGTGGTTATTTGAGTTCGAGTAGTACGAGGACGAATATCCTTCGTCTCGGGTCGGTGCATGGATTTCCCCATCGTAGATCTGGCCCATCGTTTGAGCAGAAGCCGAAGGCGCAATGCCCTGATATTCGACAGGAGAATAATTGGCTGCAGGAGAATAAGGTGCAGAGGTGGTGGTCCAATGCATATTTGAGTATTGGTAAGATCGATGGTCAGCCATAGACAACTTGAATAGAATGAGAGCTTTCCGCCCAGATCCTGGCATAAATATCTTGAGGAAACGGGCGCTTGAACCTCCGTTTTCGTCGCCAAATTTTCGTCGTATTACCAAGGCTGGTCATCAACTAGTTCTGCAGTCAACGTATGTGTACCTGACTTCAATTGATGTCCTCGACGTCAAATCGTGACCTGTCGTTTGCAGATACCCCGTCGCCATGTTAATTTGGGACCGGAATTGGTTAGTTCAAGAGGGCGCAGCCGCTATTTTGCCTGAATCCAGAACGAAATATACAACGCTTGAAGTCATCATTCGGAGATTTCCCGTCTCCCATCAGAATCCCCACACAAGCGCTTCGTGAATTGCATCCCAGGGGAGATGCTGAGTCTGCTGACTCGAGGGCCGCAATACTGGCCGCCAATCATTGCTTTATCGCAGCTTGTCCATGGAGAAAACGGTTCTTGAATCAGACGACCAGACTACCCTTTGTCATGATCAAATATAGAAGTATTACCTTATTGACGTGGCTTCACTACCCAATACGTTCCTGGTCATTCACAAATAGTAGCTTTCATAAACCGTTCTGTGTTCCAGAAATAACTAAGGCATTCGGCGCATGCTAACAGTGAAAGGGCAGTGTGAAGAACTTGAATAGAAATCGTCTTTGGAATGACAGGACGTAAATTTTATCTTGAAACCATTGGATAACGGGATAGGTCCTGATGCGTCACTTTATTTTGCAGCGTACCTTGATGCGTAATATAATCAACAATGCAAGAGTTTCAAATGAATAGCAAACAGTAATCGCCAGAAGAGAAGGTTACCGAACAAGATTTTAGGGTGGCAGTGCTGCTGCGCCAACACACTCTGCTCCATAGATCGCTACCGCCAGAACCGTTAGACACAAGATAGTCTGTCTGTCTATCATCCTTTCTCAATCTGTACTATTGTAATAAAACCGAACTAGTACTATAAAAAAATGACCTTGTAAAGATCTGAGGTGACTGACTCATCATTGAATATAATATGGTAATTAAGTGACATCATGAAATCGAACGTCAAACTAGCATTCAGTAATCTAATCGTTCGTCCAACCTTCCGTGAATCGGTAGTGATTTGGATACAATCACGTCGCAATGGTTCATCATTGATCGATCAGCATGTTCACTGTTTAGCCAGGCTCAACCTACGCTCAACCTACGAGACTGCCTCGGGGCCAGTCAGGTTCTATTCAACCAATGAACCAATGTTGGACATTACCTCCGTCGGTCCTTGATCGGCTGACCTGAAATTAAACACAGACACTTATCAGTGGGGTTCTGTCCACTCAAGGTAGCGAGCAATCACCAGGCAACCGTGACTTCTTGAAAGAGTAAGAATGGAATGTACTCTCCGCTTGCGAAGCCAGGTGCTATGAAGTGCATTGGCAAATTCTTGAGGACGGGCAAACAATTTCCAGCCAGTGGTGAAACCTTGGTAAATTAATCGCGTCTCATTCCAAACGCTTGTACTAACAGCTGAATGATTTTATCGTTCTGAGCAAATTCCAAAATACAACAGGATGGAGCAATCATTTCTAGAATATCTCTTTAGATAGCTCATCTCCAAGCTCTTATTCCTGCTTGTCTAAACTACAAGATCCCACAACCAGATACCCACATCCGGCCGTTTTTTTGTATGTCTATCAATCACCATGAGTGAGGAAGCACCACCCTGCGAATTATTCCTTGTTTGGCAATTGATATATCTCCTGGGCTCAGGCCATGTTTCAAACACGACAACCTAAATTTTACGCTGTTGGATGGCGAAACGTGGTCACTCTGCCGACAATGCCCGGGCCCCATTCAAGAAGCGAGCTAAATCGGGAATGCAGGCCCGGCTGGACACATTTTTTGATGCTTCTCCCACTCAAATGCGTTCGACGCAGTCAAATGCCACCTTATTGACGGAAGAGCAACAAAAAATTGAAAACATAGGAAACACCTCGCAACCAACTGTGATTGACGTTGATGAGGATGACATAGATCCGAAACCCGTTCTACCGGATTTTCCCCCAGAATACAAGGGAAAGGAGGTCCTGCGTCAGCTACCTTCCACAGAGACCAAGTCACTTGAGTTCAATCCATTGAACATTGATCCAGTTAGCTATTTGCCACATGAACAGCCTTGGCTCCATAGTGGTGCCCCATATGGATTCCTAGCCCACTGTCTTTCGACATTATCACAAACACGATCACGTATTACCATAGTCAACACTCTGACCAACTGTCTGCGGACAATTATCGTCAAGCACTCAGGATCTCTACTCGGTTCTCTATATCTTTTGTCTAATAGCCTCGCACCCGCGTATGCACCCGTGGAACTTGGGCTTGGGCCTTCAAACATTTCTCGTGCTATCCAGAACATTTCTGGAGTCACCCCTGCTGTTTTGAAGCGACTTTACAACGCCTTGGGAGATCCTGGGGATGTTGCGATGTCTGCCAAGTTGAACTTACGGACATTGGTTCCTCACCCTCCCTTGACAGTATCTGATGTGTATAATTCTCTGCGCCAAATCGCTCACTTAAAAGGCCAAGGGGCGGCAAAGCAGAAGCAGAAGGTCGTCGAGAAACTTTTAATATCGGCTCATGGAGAAGAGATCCGTTATCTAACGAGGACTCTTTGTCAGAATATCCGGGTAGGGGCAGTCCGCACTTCTATGCTCACGGCCTTGGCTCGGGCTGTCGTTCTCTGCCATGCATCGACCAATATATCAGATCTCAGTATGGACCTTCAAGTCCCACTCTCTTTGCTTTCCAAAGTCCGGTCATCCTCTCTCGACACCAAAACTAGGGTTACGGAACCTGCACGGGCTAAACTCAACGTCATCTATGCAAATGCTGAAGCATTGGTAAAAAGGGTGTTTGTCAAACACCCCAATTTTGACGATATCGTTTTGGCAATACTGGATTTCGGCCTCCCTGACCTGGAAGAACGAGTCCCCCTCACGATTGGTCAGACCTGCGCCTCCTGCACTTGCACCCTCTTACTTTCTTACTAGGTATTCCTCTACATCCTACTCTGGGGTCACCTACTCATTCACTCGACGAAGTTTACGAAAGGATGGAGGGCAAGCCCTTTGTTGCTGAATTCAAGTATGATGGACAGAGAGCTCAGATACACGCTACCTCAGAGAATGGAAAAATTGTCCAGTTCAATATATTTTCACGCCATCTGGAAGATATGACCACTAAGGTGCCTATTTTTGCCACCCTTTGAATTTTTTTCATATCTTCTCTTTGAGTATCCGGATGTTCAGGCATTGATAGCTTCTGTTCTGAATAACGCGCCTTCAATATCGACCTTTATCATGGATTCTGAGATTGTTGCCGTCGACTCACGCACTGGTGCCCTCAAAAGTTTCCAAGAACTATCCAATCGAGCTAAAAAGGACGTCAAGCTGAAGGATGTGCAAATATCCGTCTGTGTGTATGCATTTGATCTGATGTACTTAAATGGAGAGGTGTGTTAGTCCGATATGAATTGAAAGCGGCGACCTGGTTTCATGGTCATGCAGGTACTGTTACAGAAGTCCTTCAGGGAACGAAGAGCTCTTCTGCGCACCCACTTTTCTTCGAAGAAATCCAATGACTTTGAGACTGCTCGGTTTTCTCACGTAGAAAGCGTAGAGAGTGAAGCAGGCAGAGATCAGATCCAAGAGTTTTGGCAGCGTTCCGTAGAAAGTCAGGCTGAAGGTCTAATGATCAAGGTTGGTGTTCCCGGTTATACATATTTGTAGCTAATTATTATCATTCCAGCTCCTCGATAATGTCGCAGTGACAGAAGGGAATGAAAAGGGATCCAGGAGGAAAAAACCCCTGCCAGCGACATACGAGCCAGATAAACGGACGGCGGCTTGGTTGAAGCTCAAGAAGGATTATGTTAATGGAATTGGTGACAGCATTGATTTAGTGCCGATTGGCGCATGGTATGGCAACGGACGGAAGGTAAAATGGTGGAGTCCCATACTTATGGGTCTATATGATCCGATTAGTGGTCGCTTTGTCGCTGTGTGTAAGTGTATGTCCGGTAAGTATTGCCAGTATTTTCTTTCAAACGGTCGTTTATCAGATGTCGATAGGCTTCACGGACAAATTCTATCAGGTTCGTCGGCCCAACCCCTGTCAGGCAATTCTTTTCTGAGGATAGTCAAGGAACTGAGAGAGAGATATACACCATCAGACGAGGACGGGACATCATGTTCCGCGCGACCATTATGGGATTGTGACTTTGGAGGCAAGTGTTGGTTTTTCTATCTGGCAGGGTTTTTGACTCAGCATGTTTGTAGGCTTTAAGCCTGATGTCTATTTCAAGCCACATGAGGTGTGGGAAATTCGCGGAGCGGAGTATGTCCATAGCCATCTTTGAAGCTTGTCTAATTTTAACTATCAGTATCACTCTGAGTCCCGTGTCTATAGCCGCCAGAGGACTAATATCCTCATTTCGTGGTCTGAGCCTACGTTTTCCTCGGTATTTAAGGAGGAGAGAAGACAAGTCCAGTGAACAGGCTAGCACGCCTGAGTTTATGGCTTCCATATGGAGGAAACAACAAGGAAACCGCCAGGAGATTGATGACGGAGATGAATTGATAGATGCAGAATTCCTCGTCTCCTCTGCTGCATCTGAAGAAGATATCTGATGCATGTGTAGTTTATTGTTGTAGTTGTACTGTGGCTTTGTGTTTCTACTTCACTCCCATCATGTGGCACATCTATCTAAACTGGACCTATCAGTGTAGAATCTGTAAAGCAGTCTAGAACCATCACTATGCGTAAAATGTCGAGATGAAGAGCACTCTTTATGAAGCCGTTACAAATGTGATATATTTCTGGATGCGGTTGCCTGCATACTGGTAAATGGTCAAATTTCCAAAATTTGTACTGTTCATGACAATTTCTTGTCAAATGTACAATCAATCTTGCATGATCGATGACAACTACCTTTCTATCCCCGCTCCCTCGGTAGTTTAATTGAAAATTGTCTTCCTGGTTCCTTTACAACCAACTACACCTTTTTCATGCCTTGAGCATTAGGTGAGGGCCAACAATACTCGAATGTCTAATGCTCCTGTTCATTCACTATTTATCGATGACAAGCCTGATACAAGTCACTCTGGGATGTGACAATCTTCAGGGACAGTGCACTCCTGACTGGAAGATTTGCTGCTTCTTAGTTTCTTGGGCTTACTGGATTCGTTCTGACTCGAATGTAAGTATTCTGAAGTTGTTTGATCCATTGTAGTTCACCAAAGAAAGGGCAGGTGGTTGATTTAGTCGGTGGTTTCGCAAAATGAGTGCTTCGAACCATGACAAACCGCTGAGGGATATCAAGACGACGACTACGATGAAGCATATTCTGAGATAAACGACAAAATGGTTCGACGCAACAAGACATTTTGATCTACAGGCCCTCGTCTAGAGCGTCTAGAGCTTGTCTCCAGCCATTGATCTGATTCTCAAGCAACCGTTGATACATGCCTGCCTCAGTCCCCTGTTGCCCAAAGATCTCACGATTGACGCGAGGAAGAACCTCACGGACTGCTTTAGTCCATTTTGGATCTCGGTCGTGAGAGCCTAACCTTCTTTGAAGGGTACCATAGGTCAAAAGGAGCTGAAACTTGTACACGAGGGGAATCGAAAATCCATCTTCTGCGACATTCTTAGATGTGCGAGTTTCTACTAAACGGAGTATCTCAAGCACAGATGGAATTGATGGTCTGGCTACCTGCTGAAATTCCCTATCAAGGTCCTGATGGTCCGAATCTGGTAATTTCTTCGCTGGTGGCCGTATTCTGGGCTGTGGTTTCTGTGCTTCTCCTGAGGTAGGAAGTCCTAATCTACTGATCACCATTTGATAGACCCCAATCTTGAATTTGAGTGCTTGGACATTGGTGGAATGGCCAAGTTGAGATAACACTTGATGAAGCCGAGAGGGCAATGAAACACGGGTATACAAGGCGACTGTGAGCTTATTCAATTCTAGCTCCTCAGTACTTGTCAGATTTATAAGCTTTGAACAGAACAGTGAGCATATGCTGGTTCATACTAAGTGCTACGTACAAGAGATAGGAGGCGACTTGCCAGCATCCGTCGCTGGAGCAGGGTCTGTTGGAGACAGAGCGCGATGATATCAATCGGAGATTCGAGGTGAGTCTTTCCATCTCGGTCAATTAATTGATCAGCGAGCAAAAGTGAACATGGAACTTCAGCAAAAGGGTGAGATTGGTGCGATCATATTAGGCATGCAGTTCTTACTAGCCGCTGTAGTTGTCTGTTCGTCATGTTCAAAGAGACTAATAAGCCAATCAAGCAAAGGCCAAGCATTTTCTTGCACTGCTAGTGGTAAACCTGTTTCCAAGCCAGCATCGAGTTTGACACAATCAAACCGCTCCGACTGGCGTTTTGCTTTAGGCTTGGCCCTCAGGGTTAGGGAAAGTGCTTTCTGCCCTAAAGAAAAATCCTTGCTTAAAAGTTCCCAACAATCTTGGGATTGCATGATGTATGAGGCTCGCTTTGCAACCGTCGATTCTGCCTCGTCGTGATCAAGTTCTAGATCATGCGGTAATCTACGGCGGGGTAGAGCGCGGAATAGTTCATTAGGTTGACTGGTATGAAGGTATTTCAGGAGGACTTTCTGAGCATCAACTACAGTTTTCATCGAAACAAAGTTCATCAATTGCGATTGTTGTTGTTTGAGAATCTTGGACGGTGGAAATTGAGCCGAGGAGTCAATTTTATCTTGCAAGCTTTCCATCGGTTGTAGTGAGAGATAAATCAACTGACGTATGTGAGGGCTATATGAGTTTAGAGTGATGATTGATGCTTTGATATCGAGTGCGCTCACGGCCAAGGGTTGAACTCTGAGGTGCACAGCTGGTCAAGGGTAGCAATAGCCGTTTCATATTGGTGTTCTTCGAAGCAATTGTTAACGAGCTCACGTTGAGCTTTCGTGAGTTGCCATGTGTTTCCCTTGTATACCATTGTCGGGATTCTAAAGCAGTCACGGATAGCAGTCACGGGGTATAGAGAGACCTCATTGACTCATTACTTAGAGACCCCAACTCAAAAGAAAGTCCAATGTCTTCGGTACCGTGTTATCTATCTGGCTACTGTCAGGAAGGAGCCTGTAGTGTATATCAGCAATTATTATACTTTCAGACCACCACGGAAAAACATTATGCATTCCCCACTCAGACAGAGTTCGTCCCTAAAACCAAGTCAATCTTACGGTAGGTCGGCTTTCCAATACCTTATTTACACTAATTTCTTGCGGCTACTGCTGAGATTGCTATGTTACTGATGTTAATCATTATTATCATTCAGACATTCATGTAGCTAGATAACCTTACTAGTTTAGAACCCGATTCGGAGCATAAATGCTTGCTCAAAGGTAACAAAGGAGTATGTCAGCTTGAGAGGCTGCACTATCAAAGCTAGTATCAGACTCCTCCAGATGCAAATATACTGTAAGCATTTATGAAGGTTATATCATTTTTTTTTGTTTTTTTGATTCATCAATTTATTACGCGGTATACGAACACAGTCCACGGTAGAAGGTTATATCATTTTTGACTGTTGGGCTCCGCATGATGTCAACAAGTGGCAAAAATTCCAATTGAGGTTTACATAGAAAACCAAATAAACGGCTGAAGTAGACAGGGCATTCCGCATGTATTGGGAGGTTTCACCCTACTTCTGATTGGATTTTCAAAAAAGCTACTCACCCTGTACCAAAGGAGATTGTCTTTCTGTAGTGGGGATACTAGATATCACCAATAGCAATAGCAAGAATTTTGAAGCCGGAAGTCTGCTATCTGACTTTTTGGTCGTTCTGTATGGGTTCACATATCCATTGAATGGATGCCTCTCTAACGCCCTGGACCTGCAAACCATAAGACTCCTCTGTCCAGACGCAATATTCTCTAGGTAAAATACTCTCATAATGGGGCCCGAAATAGAGGAAAACCTGGATGTATCGTATCGGCAGTCACCTTGACCAACCAGGCACAAACAAAATACTGGGAAATTTGAAATCATGCTCGTCTGAGAAAATGTTTGTCCGTTTGGTGAACCCATTTCGACTTTTCTGGCGAAAGGCTCATTCAACTATGTCAGAGGGATTGACAATTCCGGGTCCAGTGGAAAAATCTATCCACAGGAAGGTTAGACCGCTCGTTGATCGCGTTGTAGGGATGTCTCTACTGATACCTATGGTACTAGTTGACGGACCTCCTAAAGCCAACCGACCTAATGATCGAAAATGACTCATGGAAGCATTTTCATCACGCTGCCATGCGAGAACAGAATGGAGGTAACGGGGAAACTCGTAAGTACGAGAAAACATCAGCTCTTCGGTTGCAACACATGTCCTAGACTTCTCAATTCGGGTTGTCTCCAATGCCTTCGAAGGAAAAGTATGTCTTCCGGCCTGATTTTCTTGGAAAATCTAATCATGACTTGCTCCGATGATTCTTTGCTTAGAGCCCCATACAAAGGCATCGAATGATCAATTCGGCATTATCGGAGGAGTTCAGTCAGGGATTGCATGCCTTGTCACTTAATACCAGAACGGAGGCAGAGGCAAAACGGAACATGTAATAATTGTGTCATGCCTGATTACTCAACAAGAAATTGATATGAGGTTTTCATCTGGGCCTCTGGCCCATTCAATTACCTCTACTAATTCTGGATAGATTTGGATTGTGTTGTATCAAAGTATCAGTCTCAGGAGTCACCTGTCAAGGTAGATGACTGTATTACCTATTAAAGTATTAAATCTAACTACAAGTCAGCTTATGGTAGATACATTATTGACATAGATTGGGCTCACCTCAGGAGTCACCTATCAAGGTAGACAACTGAGGGAGTGAGTATACATTAGTAGGTTTATATGTATAGAGATTTAGAGACAAAGCTTAGGAAGAAAATGAGAGGTAGATTTTGCTGTTTTTGTCTTGTAGTAGATACATTACTTTTATACCTAGACTAAGTACTACTAGAATGTTTAACATGCTCATGGAAGAATAGAATTATGTAGACCAATGGAAAACAATGAAATTATCTGGAAAGCCCTATGGCTGTAATCAACAACATGACTTGGCTTGCTTACTGAGGTATGTCTGAGAATGTTCTTCACTTATCATGAACACGCTTGTCAGATATATAAGCTTAGGCATCACTAGATAAAGTAGA
>Ga0153987_1000247_pt1 | contig 19205 bp, 22 predicted proteins | sample TSNC071MetaG_FD_102279 | JGI IMG/M metagenome (GOLD analysis project Ga0153987, IMG submission 102279) | Attine ant fungus gardens microbial communities from North Carolina, USA - TSNC071 MetaG | ecosystem: Host-associated > Fungi > Mycelium > Unclassified | place: USA: North Carolina, William B...
AAATCGGAGGTGTGATTCTGCGAGTGTGATGAGTTCAGGTATGCCTTTCCATCAACCACTACTGCAGATAATTTACTATTGCGTCGTGCAAGTAGGATCGCTTCTCAGGCTCTAACCAAATAATTGGAAGTGATGGTTTCGACGAGATCCACTCTATTCACCGAGTCCGAGACCGCATGATACTGATAAGATTTTAAATAACATAATAGGATTATTGCATCTGCTGGCGCCCTTGTATCAGAAACTTTTGTGAATGTCTCAGATCATTCTGACGTCCATCGTCTCAGTTGAGCTCCTCATCACGACTGAACTTGAAACATCCTTGCTTATCCCATCACCATGTCCATGCCACCCGAAGTCGAAGAAGCTAAACCTTCATACCATCCTTTATTTGATGATGACGAAGCTGATATTATTCTTTCATCCAATGATCATGAATTATTTCGTCTTCCATCCATCACATTACGAAAATCGTCAAATTATTTTCGTGATCGCTTTCAGTCCAACGAGTCGACATCACCAAGTCAACAAACCCATTTTCGAGTTCCATTTCCTACATTACCAATTGAACGCGTTTTATGTTTGATTAGTGGATTACCTCTATCCACACCTATTGAACAACTTTCACTTCAAGAAATAGAATTGATGTTGGATGTTATTCAATTTCTCGATGCTCCAGGACCACTTTCAACGATGCGCTCCTATCTTTCTCGTCGTGAAGAAGAAGAGCCTATCCTAGTTTATGGCCTTGCAATGAAATGGGGATGGAATGAAATAGCTCAAAAAGCTGCAGAAAGGACACTCAGCATTAATGATATATTCTCCTCTTCTTCTTCATCATCATTCGGCAAACTTGAGCTGCTTCCTCCCACTTCTTCATTTATTGTTCTTTATCTAATGCATCAACGTCGTAAAGATCAATTCCGTCATCAACTTCAAGATCGTTCCCAATTCCAGTTGACTTGTCGACTTTGTTGTGATCCTACCTATTGGCGATTGCTTACAACGAAGTTGATAGACGAACTGAATCAAGATTGTAGCGGAAAAAGTATCTTGTTTCCAGGTGGGATAGAAGAGTGGTCAGAAACGAGAAGTTGCTGGAAAGGAAGTCCTTGTAGAGATGCGAGATGCGATTATCGGCATGGACTGGCGAATAAGACGTTGACGATGAAAAAGATTAGAGAAGTTGTAGAAAATTTGCCAAAGAATCTGAATTTCGCTACTTGATGTTTCTAATTGTAGCCAATCGATTCGTCGCTGTCGGCATCGGACTACGATACCGTCACCGAATCCTCTATTATGTTTCCTGGACGGTAGATCCACCGCTGTCAGACATTCCTCCTTAATTCTGTTCAAGCTTGACCTCGAGATTTTTTTCGTCTTCTAACCATCGGTCTTATCTGCTTTGTCCTACATGCACAGTGAATGTGATTGAATGTGATTTTTGTGTACTTAAACAAGCAATTTGTTTTCCTTTTTAGGAAATTCAAGTCAAGTGTCCAAATATTGTGCCAGTTGATTAAATAATAACCAAAAATAAGGAGGCTTTGGGCTTTATTTTTTGGAGAGAGAAATTAGGCACCTGGGTACTACAATTAAGCACCCGATAATTGCTGAAATGGATGTGTAAGTGTTTGAGCGGAAGGAGAGAACCTTCCAGATCTGTTGGCAGTGCTGGGGAGAGCTCAGGACTGATAGAGCAGATCTTTTACACCTCAAGATATGAAAATGGTATGAAAATTTTCCTAAACTGTCAGATAACCTTTTTCTTTTGGATTCAGAATTTTTATTCCGCAACAAGCAAGTTAGTGCTAAGTCGTATAGGGCCTAGACAGAGTTTAACATTATACTACAGAAGGCACATGGCCATAATAAAATGGTATGGGCAAGGTTCGCTAGTGGATATCTGGGTAGCAGCATGTCCAAAAGTTTCTAGCCAGTCATGTCCAGTAAGAATCACAGAGGACCAGTCAGGGCCCATGTATCCCAACAACCAATCATATTCTCAGTCAAAGGACAGGAAGAACCAGAAGCTGCAGGCAGAGGTAGAGAGGTACAAGTAAAGGATCTGAATCATTCACCAATGAGGCCGATGTGTACATGCAGATCATTAAGATCAGAGCACTGCCACTGATATTGGTTGATTACAGGCTAGTGTGATCCGATCCACTCGGGATCATTCTATTCCTCGCATATGTATTGATTCAACCGCAAGATGAAATCGGCACACTCACTTTCGAGTCCAAGGTATCAAACCTCACAAGGAATCAGAACAAAGACAGAAGGATCATCAAGAAAATAAAACACAAGTTTGAGAAGCTAAGTTGCAATATTAAGCAACTGATTTGCACAAGGAGAAAGTGCCTGAGATGCCAACTGTGTGGTTCCCTTGTCACTGACTGCTAATGGTCATTTCCCCCCACACTCTGGACATAATGGTTGATTGTAAGTGCTTCACATCACGTATAAACATGCCATCGCAAAGAACAGTTGGCCGTCCGTTACAAAATGACCCTTGCAAAAAACAATATCAAATACATGTCTTTTGTCATCCCAAACCTTGTCTTTATGCCAATTGACGTGACCAAGTTCCCAACAAACATGTGCAATTTCTAAGATGCTAAACGGGGGTGAGTGTTACTTGTATCCCGCAACGTAACATAGCAGTAAAGACATACTAAGATTGGCCTTCCAAGACAAATTATGACTTCCGCCTTGAACTTGAATCTCAGATGATCCATGCAAGACAAAATTCCTGATATTCCCATCGCGAGCAAGACTACCCATCATATTTTCTGGAAGCTTTACGGTGCCTACAGTGTTTGAAGGTGTCGATACTCGGGCATTGAAGACATCGATGCCATTCTCATCTGTATCAAAACTCCATGTAGCATTAAAACGTCCAAGGGGTGTTTCAAATCCGCCTTTTGCTGCAGGGATCCCGGTATTCAAGTGTGGAGCAAAAGTCCATGTTTTGCCTTGAGTTGATGTTACTGTCAATCCCAGAAGATAGAAAGTTAGTGCAGAAGTCGGCCCCGAACTCCAACCATGGCTGTGTGAAGTGTATGCAGGATCGTCATCATAACCAACATTATAACGATAACTGTGACCAGCCTCAGTTACGGACCAAAGCAAATATCAAAGAAAGAACCTCAGTGATCCGTTCGCCGTGAAACCTTCCAAAAGCGTGCTCTGTACGGAAAGATTGGTGTATAGCATATACCCCCACGTTCGCTCAAGAAGATCCATTGCCCGCATATCCTCCCCAGCGATAAAATGGGCTTGAAGCTTGACAGTGACAATCAACTACTTACCAATTTTTCAATGAGCGATGAAGCACACCTCAAAGCCGCCAATGAAGGGGCTGATGGTATCCGGGAGCTCGGGTGGAACGGGTCCAAGAGAATTCCAATTTTTCTGTAGTCCATCGCTTATGCGCTGTTTTTGGTCTTCTGAATCGGTCAAGTTGAAAACGACAGCCAAGGAGTTGGCATCTTGCGGATGCAGTGTCGTAGTGAGATTGTCGGAATACAATCCAGCAGAATCGTCCCAAAAGGCCTCATTGTAGCGTCTCTTTAAGACTGTCGCATTGGTCGACCATGCGATTGCTTGTTGTGTTTCATTCAACTGCAAAGCCAGATCTGCTGCAGTGACGAGGACCTGATGATGATTCAAACGATCAATCTTCGGCCCAACACGTCAGGGATATATCTTCTCATACCTGGTACAAGAGAGCATTTCCTTCAGCATTATAACCGCCTCCACCTTGTCGGGCCCAGTCACGTAGACCAGTAATATCGATGAGTCCGGTGTCATCAACTTTCCCTTCCAAAAATCCCACAGCCTTCGTATAATTCGACCACAATTCTCTCACCCATTCTGTATCACCACTGAACAGATGATAGTTATCTGGAAGTTTTTTGCATGAGCCTCGATGGGTGAAATATAACACCCAAGGAAAACTGACAGACTCCAATGAGCGTCCAGGCATGGTAAGTATCGGAGCCTTGTTGGCTCAAGGGAGGCCCTGATTCTGGGAGGGCCCCACTCACAGGATTGATAGCAGCGAACATTGTGGCCAGGGCATTTCTAGTCGGGATAAGGTCATTAGTTGAGACAAACTGGGTAGGGACGGCGATTCCCATGTCACCTCGAAGCTATTGAGTCAATCTTCTCGAACAGGAGAAGTTAACTTACCAGGCCAGACAGCACTACATGATTTTATAAATCAATTTCTTATTAGTGAACGCGTCAATTAGGTTGAGTGAGTCGACATGCCGATCACGTTTTGCGCCATCTACAATTATTGGACCTGCAACTCCGAGACGGGCATCGTTCTCCCAAGCTATGAGACCCTTCATCTTCAGCGGAGGGAAGCTACTCAAATAGGAGCCACGCACATCCTCTGGGAGCAAACGGAACTTGGCGGCCCGTGTTTAGCGGAACAGTGTTGGTCTGTACCGTATAAGCACCGGCGTACCAGACTCAATAGAGACAGAATCAGTAATAGCTAAAATAGATTTTGTGGATCACATACTTTTAGTCAGGAAATCTTCATCATGAAACGTTGGATGTTTTGCAGAGAAATACCCTGTATATGCTCGTAGGTCTGGAAAATGTGGCATAAAAGAAATTGAGCATGTCACATTAGACAAAGTCAGAGGCGCATCAGAAGTTGATATCAAAGTTAGAAAACGAAAGCCGCCTCTCAGGCTAGCTGAAGGTTGTTCCCAAAGGCCTTGGATAAGAGGTGTCTGAAGGTGCAATACGCCATCATAACTAGTAGTATGATCAGGGTGGGAAGAATCATCGGAGGATGTAGGGCGGATAAACATGGGTGACTCTGTAAATGACAGTGCGAGACCGGAACCTGTTGGTGCGGAATTGATATTCAGCGAAATCAACCCTCCAACCTATCAAAAGCAACTCAATCTCTATCTAGCCCACTTGAAAAGAAACACCTTACCTCAACACCAAAGTCAAGGGCCAGCCAGCTACCAGAAGACGAAAAAATCGTATTTCCCTGGGCTCCAATAAGGCCTGAGGGGTTCATAATCTGGCCATCTGAAGAATGAACAGCAGTAGGAGTCACAACTCTCGACGATGGTGCAAAGTTGAATCTGTCCCAGTCACCCGGAGGAGCCAAGCAAGAGACAACTACAATACAGGAAAGGATCAGGGTCGAACGCAGCATTGTCGAAGTCAAGTGTGCGACAGTAACCCATCGAGTTCTTTTTTGCATGAAGGTCACCGGATGAGTACCGGACCGATGAACAATCACAAATGGAAGCACCAGTAGGTCATTCGACCATGGTGTATCAAAATCTCAAGAAGTATCAGAGAAGGACAGCATTCAACTTATCAATAATATAATCGCTAGCAAACATGCAGTAGATCACGTTGATAGGCTCATTCATGTAGCGACGTACAAGCACGACCCAGAACGATTTGGTATGGACCAGTCAAGGGATCTCGGTGGGACTATTCGATTCAAGAACATGGATCCTGGTAATCTTGTTCCGACTGATTAAGCTGCCATAAATGATCTAAGAAACATGTTCCAAACATGAATAAAAAACCCACTGGTCTAGTCCTGCTTCTCAACCTTTCCTTCATTTGCATGTTTGACCTCCTCAGGTTTCACGTCTTCTATTGCTTGTTCAGCCAGCTGTTCAACTCCAGCAACGGAAGCCTCTTTGCGTCGATTAGTATCTTGTACACGCCCAAATATCTCCTCGAGCCTTAAACCAGTAGTTTCTTGTATTTTCTCAACAGTAGAGACAGCACCGTCGCTAACACGCGCTCGGGCATCTTTCGTGCCTTCCTTCATTCTCTCCCACGTCATGGAGGAGTGGGCCTTTGCAATGTCATGCTTCTCTGCGAAATCAGGGAAGTGAGTGTCCTCGACGGAACCAAGATAATCAGAGAGATTGTGTGACGTTCTCGGAAGGAAGTACTTGGTTGATGCAACGAAGGAAACGGGTGGAAGAATCAATCGTGTGACGAGCATCCGATTTCGAGCGAGAATAGAGCCAGTGAGGGTTGCAACACTAACGTATAACAACCCTGGTATCAGTGGCTCGTCTGGCGAAACAATTGACTTGATACGGTCTAAGTAAACAGTCAATGAAATTAAGAACACAAGATCTGAAGATGGGCAGAACACTCACTTTCGATGGCATGCTCGACACCAATCCATTTCGACACCCAACCTTGGACATACTCGCGGCTTTCCCGATATGACTGGCAAAGTCGTTTGCGTACAGCTCCAATTTTGTTTTCAAGAGCCGATGGTGTCTCTACGAGAACGACATCGGGTGTTGGAGAAGGGTATATTGAAAGCTCAACACGTCAAATTGAGTGAGTGTCCGGGCTGACAAACATGATAATTCACCTTCTCTCGCGGTTGCTCGTGAAGGACAGTAGCCCCGGCAAGGGAGGTAGAGATAAGACCCTTTGGCTATTCAGGAGTCAGTCAGAGTACCTTCACACTAGTAGTTTCCATTTCCATTTGACTTACAAGACGTGAAGCTGCCCGGTACATTGCTGAGGTCAAAATTCCTGGTGACGTCGGGGATGTACAATGTTTGATTCGGGAGTTACTTGTAAACAAATTCACTGTGGCGAAACAATAGATGTGTATTATGTCTCCGAGTATAATAACATTTGCATCCATGACAGAAATCACCCACAAAACATGGCTCTCTAACGTATTCCAACTTAACTTCTATCAACATTTCCAGGTACAATTTTCGGATCCCAAATAATAATAAAAAAGAAAGCAATCGTTCCACAATAAATACAACCTAGCAAGTAATTTTACCCCTCAGAAGGACCATTTACTGTTCAATCTCTTCTCTCTGACAATGGGCCTCGTGACCAGAATGCCCACAATCAGACCCGCTATCGTCAACACCAACTGTTTCTTATTAAATCCTTCACGCAATAAATCAAAGGTCCCCGATGGCGCCGTCCGCGTCAAGAAGATATCCAAACCTTCACTCAACACAAGTGACGTCGACTCCAAAAGTGATGGTGCAGTAGTGATACGTCGGGTTTGGGCGACATCATACGAATGTGAGAGCACACATTTTGGGTTGTCCGGAAGAACAGGATCATACTGCGTCAATCCTTCTTCGAGTTCAGAGTTGGTTGGCTTGCGACGCGGTCGACGGGGATCGAGGAGGTGGCGTGAATAGGACTGGATCTTGTTGGATTTTGTTGCGACTTGTATGAGGATCAGGTTATCATGATAGAACGTATCGAACTTTGCGGAAAGAAACATACCTATTAAATCCTTCGTAGAAATCCCCAACTTAGTTCTAGTCATCGTGATCGCCGTGATGCCTTGAGTAAATACAAAGGAATCCTCATACACCTTTACCTGACTTGTCGTATTGGCAAAACTCGACGTCTCCGAGCTATATACATTTAAATATGAAGGCCCACTTTCTGTTATCAGGGCCAAACTCACCTCTTAGTCTTCTCATCGATATCACCCTCATACATCTCAACGCTGACCATCCTCCAGCCTCTTGCCTCCTCTACAGCACCCTCCTCAGGATCGTAATAATGATACACCAACCAGTTTTCTGCCAACACAGCTTTCACATCACATTTCATACCCACTCCAGGAGCAGGTAAAGATGCGCGATACAGAATTGTTCCCTTCACGCCATCCACAAGATACACCCCACATTTTCCAAGCCCCTGTACCAAATTTTCCTCTTCCTTCGCACCCCCAGTGGAAGTAATGGGAGCTGGTGGTGGTGAAGATGATATCTGCGCGGTCAACACCACGCTCATATGTGGATTCAGGTATTTGTACAACGTCGTCCGATTCGCCAACACCTTCCCATAACTCGCAATTGGATCTTGACTAGGACTGATCACTCCGATAACATCCTCGTCCTCAGGCAAAGATAACGTCCACACTGGATAAGCAACCAGACGATCTCTGCTTAATTCGTCGTTCATGGCTATTTGATGACCTGAAAGACGACGTTTCATTTGACCAGGTCGAACTGCTGGAGAAAAATCGACACTGGTACGGAGAGGAAAGTATATAGATGGTGAGAGTTTGTGGATGAACTGATAGGCTTGTTCATTGTCCGGATACGAGTAAACCTAGTCGAAATTTCAGGAAATGAGAGGAAGTGGATCAGGAAAAGAAGAATGTAGAGCAGACCTGGAGGTATTCATCAAGGAACATTATGACTTTTTTGCCCTCTTGTCGGATTAAATACGATTCTACGATAGGGCCTTGTACGATATCCAAGCCCTCCAGTACATCATCACGACCAGTCTTACCCGTCGCATCTTCTCCAGTAGTAGCATCAATATGGAAGACCACAGTATCAACCAAAGCCTGCATCAACTCATATGAGGAATTCACCTGAAAGGAAAATCTGATCGTAGACTCACGTTATCAGCTCTTCTCTGGGCAACAATGATCACGTCCGATCCCATCCCTTTCCCTCGGTCAGCATTTATACCAACACCTTCGCCGTTGAACTCAAACATTTTCACAGGGAAAATCCTTCCACCTACTTCTGCAGCCCACCCTAAACCAAGTAGTCTCGACCATACTACTTCACCTGTAGCAGAATTCAGCCCATACACTTTTCCAAACATCGTTGCAACAACGATGATTTGACGGAAACCGAATTCGTCACGATTGAGTTCTTCACCTGCCTTGATATCAACTTTAGCGGCGAGAATAATTGATTGTTCGGTAAAGAATCGTTGAATGAAGTGGAGAATATAGGCCGGTAATCTCTGAACAAGAACAAGGATCTAGTCCACATACATTCCGTCTGAACCACCACGAACATTCTTACCTGCAAATCACCAGTATGCCTGATGACTCTCTCAATGAATGACTCTCCCTCATGATTACCCACAATAGCCTTTGGAGGTGGCAACTCGACAAAACCAGAAACAACACCTGTCGTCAAGGCCTCGTCCCTGTTCCATTTCTGCTGTGTTCCTTCAACGAGCTGAATATTGCCTGTAGAGGTTGAGATAAGAACTTGAGGATTTGTGCGTAGGTCGGACCCGTTGGCGTTTAAGGCAGCAAATGTGATTATCCCATTGTTCACCGTGTTGAAATTGAAATAGCCAAGACTAACTTCTTGAGCACGAGAATAAATTTCGAGTGCGAGTTTCTACGGTGGGAATGAAGTTGTGGCAACTAATAAGGGAAGATCAAACAAACCCCGACTCTAGGTGCCCAGTAGATTCTTGCGACGTGCACACGACCACTTTCGTCCACGTTTCCGGTATATATTGGCTGTGATTGGTGCTCAAAAGGCGTCTGTGGGATATTTTCATACAGGGTGGAGGAGAATGAAAGCAGACTCACGTCGTCCTTGAAAATATGCACGCTCTTGACACCGTTCTCGACTAGCTTGATGATCCTCCCAGATCCATCCTTTTTGGCAGCTACGATATGGCCCTTATCAGTGATACCAACATCAACAAGCAGACCAAACTCTGCATTCTTCACGGCAACAGGTTTCGCATTCAGTTCTGGCACAAGACCAACGTGTTTGAGACTTCCTTGCTCTATCCAAATGATTCTGTTATTTTCCGAGACGCCGTTGGAGAGCACATAGAAATCTGCGACCGGATCTCTGATACTCGAAGGGACCATTGCACTCTGTATGATTTCACCGGATTCGGGAACCAAAGAGGTGATGTGGAGGGTATATGATTCCGTGGATTTGGCAGCGCCGACAAGGTACAGTGCCGAAGGTGTGAGGACAAGTTTCGTGTGAATGACAAGAGAGCTGAGTTCCGACATATAGTTAGGCAATTATGATGCATGTTACTGTAGAGCATACCTGACATCGGGCATGGAAAACTGCCAGCGAATCTCCCCAGTCTTCCCGTCGATGCGATAAAAAGTGTCCCCATTTGTCAAAACATAGATGTCTGTGCCATTGTCGCCGGCAAAGACGACGTGTTTTCCAAAAAAGTCAGGCTCTGCATGATGACCAAGTTCTGGTGGATGCAGCTGCTTTTCGAGCAATTGAGCACCGGTATAAATGTCGAAAGTTCGTAGTATGGCACCGCCCGGGCCAGATAGGGTGGCAACGACTATGAGAGTGACATTGAAAAGATATTGTCTATACTCGTAGATGTTCGTACCGTTGTCATGGGTGTAGTACCCGGCTATTCTGTCTTCGGCGTCAAAAATATATCGCCACACTAACACAGGATGAATGGACGTCAACAGAATCTGAAATGGACTCACCAACGCTTCCATCCTCGGGATTCAACACAGCTAGCACATTACTCGCCGTCGCTGTCAGAATAATTTCTTTTCCATGCACACGTTGGAAACTTGGTGCAGTCGAGCTGCTCCCAATAAGTGGTACGCCGACGAGCTGTTTGTACCAGTCTACCAGACCGACATCGGTGATGTATATCGCCTGCACGACGTACGTATGAAGCACAAGCGACAGCGTCCAGAACAGAGACCGCATGGTCTCGCTGTTGTCGTGTTAGCAAATAAGTAAGGGTATGAAATCATTCACACGGCGGCTTGTATCATTACTTCAAGACTGTTATGCCAAAATTCGATCCAGACAAATGGATAGCACAGCTCATGGAATGTCGGCACCTCTCTGAACAAGAGATGAAACTCCTCTGCGACCATGTCCGCTCCATCCTGCTCGAAGAGTCCAACATCCAGCCCGTCTCGAGTCCAGTCACTATCTGCGGCGACATCCATGGGCAATTCTGGGATCTACTGGAGATACTGAGGAAGGGAGGAAGTGTACCTGAGACGAGTTATATATTCATGGCGCGTAGTATGTTTTACGCCTGCTCGGGACCCGGCGAGGTCGCAACCAGGCCTACGCCACCATTTTGACTTACTCTGACGCTACACTCTAGGGTGATTTCGTTGATCGGGGGCACTATAGTTTGGAGACAGTGTCATTGTTGTTTGCGCTGAAAGCGAGGTGGGTTTTCTGACCTCTGCCCACTTGTATATCTTATCTCGCAACAGATACCCAGACAAGGTCACCTTGCTGCGAGGCAACCATGAAAGCCGACAGATCACCCAGGTCTATGGTTTCTATGGTACGCCTCCCATGCCATTTTTCCTCCTCTGCCGACTCACTCTTATTCAAAGATGAATGTCAGCAGAAGTATGGTAACGCAATGGTGTGGAAAGCCTGCTGCAACGTTTTCGATTACCTCAACCTCGCAGCTGTGGGTATTTCTTCTCCCTCTTCAGAATCAACTCATGTCAACAACAGATCATTGACGGTGAAACGCTTTGCGTACACGGAGGTCTATCACCGGAAATTCGAACATTAGACCAGATTCGCGTCCTGTCGCGTGCGCAGGAGATCCCCCACGAGGGTGCTTTTTGTGGTTGGTCCTCCCTCTCCATCTCTGATTTGAACTTCAATACGTTATAGATCTCATGTGGTCAGATCCAGACGACATCGACAACTGGGCCGTAAGCCCTCGTGGAGCCGGCTGGCTTTTCGGTGGTAATATCACGCGACAGGTAAGTATAATATTATATCTTATCGCCTTACTCTTGACTTCAGAGGTGGATACCGTATAGTTCAACCATACAAACTCCCTTCGACTGATCGCGCGCGCACATCAACTGGTACAGGAAGGTTTCAAACATATGTTTGATGAACAACTTGTAACAGTCTGGTCCGCACCAAATTATTGTTATCGGTGCTGCCCTTCCCTTCTGTCTCCTGAAGGAACGCAACCACTGATGGAATATGTGCAGATGTGGTAATATGGCCTCAATAATGACGGTACACGAGAACGGCCAACGGACTTTTACGGTTTATGATGCCGCAAAAGAGAATGAACGAGATAGAGGGAAGATTACTAGCCGCATGGTACACACACCTTCTGTCCCCCCTCTCTGAATAGCGCTGATCCCATGCTTGTGCAGAATATGCCTTACTTTGTATAATACTGCATTTTGATATAATCGATTACTTTCTCGATCTCAAATGGGACAGAAACTCGATACAGCAAAAGGTGTCTTTCGATCATGGGGCGAATCATTCATCTCAATCTTCCTCCTGCACTAGATATTTTACATTACAAGACGAGTGACAATCATTCTTCCAGCTGAGTTCCATGGAGAGGGAAATTTTATATCTGAGTCGTTCACACTTGATGAATAGACACGCCGAGTCGTGACTTGGATTGCAATACAAGTTTGCAAGTGAGACGAGAACGAGAGGACGGTCGAGCTTACTCTGTGACATTCACTGACAATGCGCGTGCTTTTCAATCATAAGAAACCTACTGTCAGCAACACATCAGGTAGTGCGAAATGTAAATCAGGCTTCAACACAACCTTATTATACCATGACGGGGAACATTCGAGTCCAGTCATGACGGATAAAAAGAAAACTTGGAGGGCGAGCGCATGTAGTGCAGCCATATTTCATCTTTCATTTGACCAACCTCAATTCACAGGTCTGATCCAGTGTACACGATTGATATCCTCGGAAAAAACACTTGTCCTTCAATGACAATCCATGAACTCTATTAAATTGCAGGGGGTTTCACGTCCAAAGATCAGGGTAGCAGGTCGAAATAACAAACAAACATGTCTTTCTACCCTTCGTCGGACTTGAAATATCCTGATGAAAGCAGTCCTCCAAGAAAAAAAAGCGGATCAAGTTGTATGTGGTGGGCAAAAAAATATATACATATTGCAAGTATAGAAGAAAGCAACTTCGCGAGAAAGCAACCGATGAAGACTACGAAAGCACATAGAAGCGAAAAAAAAAGGAAAGAAAAGCAGGTGCACAGCACCTCCAACCCAACGGACCTTATTATCCTCAGAGAATACTCCCATCCCAACTAGCCCTCTTCCTCTTGCTTTCCAATCCACTCGTACTCAGCCCAACGGCTCCTGCTCCATGGGCGTTCAACACTAAATCCTTCGGATTTACCACCTGCTGACTCTGCATTCTCTGATGTCCAAGTTGCTGCTGCTGTTGAGACCTCATCAAAGTGGTCACAGGAGAAAATACCTGTCTCGATAAACTCGGTGGAATACTATACACATGATTAAGCGCCTTCAATCCAGCCGCATCGCTCGTGCTGGCGCCCGGAAAATCAAAGTCCGTTTGTTGAGCCTGATTTGACACAAAGGCGTGAAGGCCAAGGTACTGCAGGGCTTGTGCATGCGTCGTGTTTTCATGGGTATGATGGATATCAAAGGGCTGGGCAAGATCTAAAGCCAGCCTCGCTTCCACCTCTGCCTGAGTCATCCTGCGGACTCCATTCCCGGATTCCGTAGATGAGGAGTGTACGACATCAGGCGTCGGAGCCGGCGTATCAACCAACATCGCCGTGGCACTAAAATTCTGGAACTGCGGATTATTAGGATGCTGCCCAAAGTTGTAATGCGAGTCGAGGAAAGGTAGGTCAACGTTGGTGTTGACCTCTGAGTTGACGCACATCCCTGTCCCTGAGGAGTCGATAGCTCCACTGGTGTTGCTACCAAATGGATTGGAAGGCGACGAGAGGAGATGGCTGAATAGCGTAGTCGCATCGGGTATTGTATTCGCTCCCACCGACAATCCTTGACCTTGTGTCACGGGGGCATTGTTAGAAACTCTCGCAGTGGGAGTAGTCGATCTCCATATCTCCGAGTGGGAGGGGAGAGGAGGAAGGGTAGACAAGGACAACGAATGCCCATGAGATGTATTGGACCCAGGCATATCATGGACCGTACTGCTAAGTGAACGCTTCGCGGTATCCACAGTGTCAACAATTTTGGGTCGTCCACGCTCTACAGCCTCAGACACAGTAGAAAACGATACTATCGGCGAACTGATCGTATTCCTAGCTTCAGAAGGAGGAACCGAAATTGACCTCACACCGTGTCCCTGCTCCTGATGGCTAGTCTGCTCTCGCCCAGGCATGAAAGAACTTCCTCCACCAGCTTCTAGCCTCCCACTTCCACTCAACCCTATATTTGACACCCCATACTTCTTCCCTCCCCTCAGCTGTGTGATATGCCGCATCATGGGGGTCGCAGGTGGTGTCAAATTATTCATATCAGCCAAGGTACTTGGCTGCGTCAGGTCGACAAGATCGAGGTCGTCAAGACTAAATCGTCCGTAGGTGTTAGCACCCGGTGTTGAGAGCGATGCTGGCGATGGAGAAAGCATATCTGAAGAACCAAGGGAAAGAGACAATGAATGTCCAGTGTCTGTCAGAGTGTGCGTATTCTGCTGTACGGAGAAACCATCTAGATGCAAAGGATGCAGACGCTGTTGCTGATGACGGGGATGCGAGGATTTGTGTGATGGTGAACTATGTCTCATTCTCACGGGTGAGGCCTCAGTCGAGTTCGAGTTCGAACCTCCTGCCGCATTCTGCCTCTGTTGTTGGTTCTCTGGCGACGGTGTTTTTGCCGATACCAACTCACTCTCAGCATCCACACTAGCTCGAGGGCATGTTGTCAATTGATCCGTCCCATTCATCACATCATCATCCTCGCCTATTGCAGCATCACTCATCTCCTCATCCACATCTCTCTCCTGTGGATCGTCAATTTCGGAAGACGACGCGTGCAACTGCATTGGATTAATATTCCCCCTCCCATCTCCAGGAACAACTTCATCATCGCCGTCCTTGACCCCCATTTCCTTCTCACTTTCCGAAATACCAACTAGACCCAAACCAGTCGCCGGACCATCTACCATAGCCGACTGTGGATCATTGATATCATGGCCACCATTACCATTCGATGAAGGTCCGTATGCACTTCCGAACCAACCAAATCCACCACCAATTCCATAGCCTCTTGCACCGAAAATCAGATCACCAGCATAGTCAGAGTGATGAGTTATTGCTCTAGTCACCGGAAGTCCACCACCGTTTCCAGTCGTATGAGTAGCTGTGTATCCTAAATCATAAGTCTCATCTCCTCCGAAGACATCCTGATGTTCTCGATCATCAGAGAAAGTCTGACTTTGTGTATCTAGACTAACTTCCGACTCAAAATCCCCGCCGAAAGACGAGCTGAGTGCGCTCAAGGAACCTGGGCCAGAAAATGGCCCACCACTTCCACTCAGAAGAGATGAACAAGCTGAGGAATTGTTCACAGCGGATAAGGACGATGACAACGCCAGGGCGGGAGGCCAAAGATCATATCTTTCGATGACATGATGGTGTTGATGCGAACTATAATTATTCAGGGGGCTCATCGGCAGATTGAGTGTCGTTAATCCAACGAGCGCGTTGAGGTTTGTAGGAGCAACGGCAGTGGAACCTACATTCTGAGTGACAACATTATTGGAGGTCTGTATTGCGGCAGCAGTGGTAGAAGGCGAGAGAGGCTGAGACGTATGCAAGGGTGTGAGATCAAATGATGTGAGAGGAGATGATGGAGAAAAATAGGATGAAGGTGTACCAGTGCCTGGCGTACTATTTTCGGTTGCAGAGGATGCATTGACCGCTACATTCCCACTGGTGACCCTGGTTGTATTTATGAGGATATTGAAAGAGGAGTCGAGGCGTGGGTTCGGTGAAAGCCATTCCTGAGGTCCCCAGGCGGATTGTCCAACCTTGAGTCCTCTGGGACCGTGTTGCTGCTGCTGCGGTGCAGAGGTCTGGGCGTAAGAGCGTGTATGAGGACTGTTATTGGCAGCAGCAGAGCTCTCAGGGGAATTACTCCCGCCTCCACCACCGTCATCGACAGACGTGTGTGACACTGGCGAAGGCCAGGTTGGACGATGGATATGTGTTGTGATGTTATTGTCACGGGGTAATCGAGACCGACTGTCCAGTACAGAGGACGATGGAGGATACTCGGCAAGCGAGTCAGGTGCAAGAGGCTCAGTCGTGATTGAACGCAAGCCTATCTCGGCGTGATCGTCGACAATAGAAGAGAATGAAGGCTCTGCAGGCGCCGCAGGGCTTAGTAGTTGTAGATTTTTTATTCCGTCAGTCATGGAAGGCTGATCTGCCAATGCTGGTGTCTTTGAGAATCCTTGAGTCTTCAAATGCGAGCTCAAGTCTGCATCCGTGTCTTCTGGAGAACTATCCTCATCCTCTGAGGGGACTGTGCTCTGTGGTACGCTCTTTGTACCACCTCTCAACAAGATACCTTGGCTTGTCTGGGCTCTTCTCCTTCTGGTGCCTCTGACAGGCCCAGTCCTTCCTGGAGAACTCGCGGGAATCAGGTCATCTGTTGCCGCACGTGTCGTAATCTGCGAGTCGCCCATCAAATGCTGTTTCTTTTTATTGTTCCGCGGTTTGTATCCCGCAGCTTCGTATAGATCAGGATACGCATTTCTGAAGCGGTCTCGTAGGTCAGTCGAACGGCGATTTTGCTCCTGGAATACAGGATCCTTGACAATTGCCGCCCAGATGGTGCCATGTCTCTCATAACCGGCTTTGAGGGCTTTATCTTCCTCCTCAGTAAAAGGCCGCCTGCGCTTGCTGCGAGTCTTTTCAAAGAGTGGAGACCCGTCGGGCAGGGTGGAACGGATCTTGGAAGAAAGATGTGTGCGTGCGTTCGGGTAATGTTTCTGGTACGCATCCGGGAAGTATGTGCGAAAGCTGGGAAAAGGACCAGAGTTCAACGAGGATTGATCATGTCAAAAAAAGAAGAGCTGACCGGTCTTTGAGATCTACAGATGAGCGACTGTCGAATTCGAGACTGCAATCACTCAGGATAGTTTTCCAATTTCCTACGCCATGCTGGCGTTGGCACAAGTCAGACCTGGCTTGACAGCCCATTGCGGTGAATTACACACTCGATTACAGCCTTCGACGAGCATCTGTGTCTCTTCGGGGGTCCATTTTTTGCGGGGTTTTTTCTCTGGAAGGGGTGCAGCTGGATCCTGGGGGTCTGACTTGCGGGTTTTGCCTTTTCTGGCGAGTGTGAGCTGCTGCTGCAGCACATTGCTGGGTCCTGCTGAGCCGGTGTCGTCGCGCAAGTCCCAGAACATGGGGGGCGATGACGGTGGGATGGCAAGAGAGACTCTGCGTTGTTTGGGAGGGGCGACCATTGCAGGAAGCAACGAGCACGCTGCATGTGTGCCGTCCGAAAAAAACCGATCGTCTACTTAACTACGTTCATCATTCCCACGCCTGATTCTATTCTATTTCTATTTCTCCTCGACCTCGGCCGCAATCCGCTGCTCAACACCGTTCAGCTTCTGCACCCACTCGTCCAGTCTCGTCGCAAGCCCGCCAATTTGCTCCCGCGAAAGCACGCGCGGCTGCACCCACGATATATACGTCTTTTCGTCAACCTGGTCCAGCGAACCTCGAATAAGCTTCAAGCTGTTCATGAGGGAGAGTCATTCAGCACGAGGCATCATGGCCTGGTCTTTGATGTCACCAACCTCAGCGCCTTCATTACCAGATGCTCGACCTCGTCTACCGGCAGCCGCGTCTCCTCGGCCACCGTCTGGAAGGTCATCGTCCGGTCATTGACAGGTCTCTTGAACACACTTTCAATCAGTGCCATCAGACATATCTTTTGCCGCAAAAACGCATAGTTTTCTTGAAGTATCGGCTATTTCCAAAAAGGCAACGCATGCAGCACCACCATGACGACATACCCAAGTTTAATTCGAACAAAATCACCATTTGACATGTCAGTGATATGATGAGGTCATTCAGAAGGCAAACAACATGCTTACTTCTTGCGGGAACAACGGGGCAAGAGCTTCAAACTTGCCAATACTACCCTCATTGAACGTGAATAAGAGTTTCTTGATCCACTCGTGAGGCGTTCCGTTGAAAGCGTCCAAGATCGGGTGCATCAACTGTATAGTCCATACGTGAGCGCTTCCACAAAGATGTGCATGATCGTAATACCAATTCTCCGAAATTATGGATCGTATCCGCCAAAAAGGCAGAAATTGCAAGGTCGTGCGCACGGATAAGTTTCTCCTCTGCAGACATTTCTTTTTCAATATCAACACACGCCAAGTATAAAAGTGAATGACGGTAGTAGGGTGCATACTCGGCTTTTGCCTGCAAAAAAAAACTGAGTCATGAAGAACAGCCCAGAGAAACAAGAACTAACCTTGTAGTAATCGGCAGCTACACCATAATAAGCAGCATTCACACCACTGTCAACACCCTCCAACGTATCAAGAACTTGCCAAGCGGCATCCATGTCTGCCTTTGTTCCCTCTAGATCACCAAATACAAGTTTAGCATGAGCAATTGTAGCCAATAACAGCACATGAGCTTCTGGCGATTTTTGAGTGTCAATGCGCGAGAGGAGAGACGTCAGAAAATAAAGATGCGTTTGCGGATCTAACGAAACAGCAAACAATTAGCTGGCGGACTAGATCGAGAAAGATAAACATACTGTCAATATCCTTCGACACCTTTGCCCCCATCTCAACAAGTCTCAGTTGATTTATCCTCCGCTCAAAGTCCCTCACAAACCGCTCAAATGTATCCACGCGATATGGGATCGCCAACGGGTGCTCAAAAAACTCAAAGAGCTTTTTTGTCAACTGATGCCATAGTCTATAGATCAATCCGTTAAAAACACAAAGAAACAGCGACAGAGAACCTACTTTTTGGTATAAAGGATCTTGAAGGATTCAAAATACGGATGCAACTCTGGCGGCGTGCTACTCAAAGCAAGAGCAATGAACTCTTCGAGAACAAATTTAGGCGGTGATGCCATTGTCGTCATCGCTGCCGCCATCGTTCTTGAATACCTTTGAGATGATCGTAGGGTACCCGCGCTCAGAAATTATGTGTTCAGAACTCATAATGCAAGAGCATGACGCGTCAGTTCCATCAATTTGGCTGTAGTTATTGCTGAAGTGATCGACAAACAGGTATAGATAATTTTAGTACAAGATAATTTCAGGATGAAAAGAGATAATATATGTCAAGCTCAAACAAAGTCCTCCAATCCTTCTTCAAGCGTACAAAACCCGTGGTACAACCGATTTTCGAATTCTTGATCACGCCAGGGTACTGGTGTATTTGTTGACTCGAGCTCGCTCATCCCCCGTGTTCTTGAACCACTACCGCTTCTCCAGGACTCGATGTCAAGAAAGGTTAGCTTCGCAAGTTGAAGAAAAAAATGCAAGCCTACTATAGGCTCCAAAGACCGTCTTCATTTGAAATTCCCCTGCAGTTGTAACATTAGGATCTCATACCCTTGAAAGAGTTATGAGGGTGGAAGGTATACTCAAGGGTGA
>Ga0153987_1000250_pt1 | contig 19007 bp, 26 predicted proteins | sample TSNC071MetaG_FD_102279 | JGI IMG/M metagenome (GOLD analysis project Ga0153987, IMG submission 102279) | Attine ant fungus gardens microbial communities from North Carolina, USA - TSNC071 MetaG | ecosystem: Host-associated > Fungi > Mycelium > Unclassified | place: USA: North Carolina, William B...
GAGAAGTCCTGGTTCTGACAGTCCAAAGGCTGGTGACGATTTTGAGCGTCTACTGAAATTGCTCGACCAGGAGCTCTGTACTCTAAGTGTTCGAAACGAGTTACTCTCTCCTCGACCTCTGAATCAACTCTGGCTCCATACACTCACAGGCCAGGCAAGATGCTCAGTCAAGGTCAATGATAAATATCTAGTAATACATGATTTCATAGTACTCAAACGACTATGACGACCTTGGATGCTGAACAATCAAATTTGGATCAAGCACAAGCATCTACCACGCATGACGAAAGTAAGGATAGCCATGTCACCAGGCATTAGTAAGTGATAAAAAATGCATGAAGGCGTAGTGAGTAAAATAATAGTCAAATAAACGTACTGGCCAGTGCAACAGTTATAACATGTATCAGCAAATAGGAATTTCGTGCTTGACGGGATAGACCACTTAGATAAAAATTACTTCATAGACGGTCTCATGAAATCCTCCAAACTGTGACTCAGGACAGTGTCAAGTAATTCTTAAAGTCTAGGCCATCTCGATTTGAAAGTAGTGGCTCGCCAGACCATGCTTCACCAAGATGAATGAAATTTCAAATTCAGCTCCGGTATCTCTCCGCTCATCTTGTTAAATCTGAGATCTTTGTCTACCTAATACACAACTAAATTTTTGCATGATAACTATGACAAATCGGGTTTCAAATTTTTGGACCGTTTCATTGTTGTCATCTCGGCAGTTGGAGCCAACTGATCACGCAATGATTGAGAACAATCTAGTCAGACAATTCTAGATCATGTTGCGAAACAAGAGCGGTCCCCTTTTTGAAAAAAATTTTAGCCCACAAGGCCGCGATGTTCCGCGCTCCTGTTCATCTGGGTCAAATACTCAAAGTTCAGACACCTGTGATCTTCATTTCGACGGGGTCGAAAGACAGGCCCGCTATGAGTCAAATCAATAACTGTGTCAGGTCATATGATGCAACTCTTTTGTTCAGGGTTAAGATATCGCTTATCATTTTTACAAATAGGGGTACTTTGCTTAACTATTTTCGAACTGTTTCCGTAGTTCCGGATTCCCCCATGTACCTTTTGTACCCTAGACACCCCTTTCCAAATTTTCACCTTGATTCAAGCCTCAATTCATGATAATTGTACTCACTGGAGATTTGATTTGATTTGAGGCGCACCAAAATTTGAACTGTCTGGACGGGGACAACGATGCAATGACTCAGAGGAAGAGGAGGGGATATCAACCACATGATCCACATGACATTTCCCGCTACTTGAAATTTCTCAATAAATTAATTTTCGAGTTTTTTTGTCAAACTTTTTCGGGAAATTCTTTATATTGTTTGGACGATTACAAAGGTATACATGATAGATGATCTAATCCGTGCGTAACAGAAAGATGCTGAAATATGTTGAGATTAGAAGTACAAATCATTGGTCTGGTGTTCATGTTGAATCAGATGGCTCCTCCTCCTGAGATGTCTTCGACTTAGGTGTCCGTTTCGTCTTCTTGGCCTTGTAGTCATGCTGTTCCTGACAATGTCGGTGACGTCGAGCTACATCATTGAAACGCTGATCACAGTTGGGACACTTGTAGGGATAGACGCCGAGACTGCATTGCTCATTCTCAATGACAGAATAACCCAAGTTTGAGGATCAAACTCACTGGGTAGTTAAGTGGCAGACAGCGGACATTAACTATTGTTGCACGTCAGAAAAAACCCGCAGACGAGTGGAGATGTAGCTACCTGGTGGTAGCTGCCGTCGCAAAAAGGACACCCAAAAAACCTAAAGAGCAGTAAGATTAGCACTATTGAAGAAACAGATCATGAAATCTTACTTGATCCCGAGATGTCTGCCTAGAATGTGACGGCTCATTAATTGCTTCTTGGCGGTATATCCACAAATGATACATGAATAGTCGCTCTTCGGATTCTTAGGGTCCGGTCGATACACTGCATACCCTTCCCATTTCCTGATGAGTTCAGAAGAAACCGGGTACTTTCTAACCAATGCCTTGACCTGAGTGGGAGTAATGTCTTTCAGGTCAGCGCCATCAAGAACTTTTTTAATCATCTCGGCAAAGTATGGTTGCTCCAGTATCTGGGCCCGATTGCAGCGAGTCGATCGCCCTGTCTTACGCCGGTCAGGTGGGTAGTAAGTTATTAAGCTATCATCCACGGAGCTTTGAGATCTTTGGTAAAAGAGTATCAGCTAAAGTAATGATACTAAATCTTTCATAATCAGCTGCTGTCGACCTGAGGCCTAATTGACATCGCATTGAGGTTATGATTTCTAGAAAGAGTTGATATGATAGATGCTCTGCACTCGAGATAACTTACATGGGATATGGATCACAGCTACTCTTTGAACTCTGTGGCCCATCAAGCTTATATTTTTTTAGGACTAGGGGAAGTCCTGATCCATCCTCGCCTGACTCTTCCGGAATTGAGTCGTTGCTACTAATAGGTTCGGAGTATTGTTTTCGAGAGTCTGAGATTTGGTTCAAAGGCGGTAAATTCACAGACAGTGGATTGTCATTGTAAGATTGAGGCTGGCGACTTGAGGAAGGGAAACGGTTCACTGCAGGGGCTGATTTCTGGTAAGACCTATGTCAACTATGAATGAATGATGTATTATCCGAAGGATAGACCAAACAAACCATTGGGGAAGTGACGGTGGAGGAGGAGTCAACATACTACGAGGGAACATAGGTATTTGTAATCAGGATCAGGCAGTTCAATACCTACGAGTAGTCATCCAAGGCATGTCCGTTGTTTCCGGAAGACGAACTTAAGTCTTTGTTCACGGGAGATGGATTAGATGCAGGGGGTGGACGACCACTGGTGCCTGTGAACAAGGGTCAATGACTAGACTTTGCCTACACTAGTTGAATGTATACCCCCAGTATCTGAGATAGGACTTCAGGTAATCAAAACAGTCTCGTCAGTTCAGCAGTGTTTATATACACAGAGCTCCCACCAGTGAATGGGAGGCACTCATAGAATAGGAGTGAAGGACGAGATTGCACTTACCGAGACATTGAACAATGATTCCGTTGAGAGGGAAGGTGATCAATATTCGAACGAAATTGCTTTTGGGCCAAAGAATAGTGGGACATCGTCAAGGAAGATGACAAGTGGGGAAATGGGGAAGAGATGTGTTAGTGGTCTTATGAACATTTGTCCATATTTAAGTGACACAGAAATTCATGTCCGAAAATTCTCTTTGGGACAAAAGGTCAAAACAAGTGAGCCAGATCTACTTGACGGATCGATCCTTGCTGGAAAAGGAAAAGGGTGCGTTATTTTATCATTGGCCTCAATTTAAGTAGTTGTAAATCATGACGAACCTTCTCGCACTCAACATGCAGGCATGTGGTATTCATTGTCATCTAGATCAACGTTTAATTTGAGATGGGATATGCAAACGGGGTGAGACATCAAAGCCGATTTGATGCGGAGGTTAAAAGAAGGTTATCATCCGCCACGTATTGTTTGACTTCCACGAGTATCTACATAAGCTAGTATATGAATGAACAGAACACCTAAGGAAGAGCTGACACAGGGAAACGAGATGAAATAAGTGATCAAAAATAAGGTCATTGATTCTGAGGAATTCCAGGTCAGATCTCTCCCGATCCCACAATACAACCTTGCCGGTAGAATCAAACATCAAATCAGTCCGGTGTTCATGTCTCAAGAAAACTACATCAGAGTTCAGACTCCGATCAGGGACGTTTAATTCGTGGCTAACTTGAGGTCTCTGTTGCTTGGTCTCATGAAAAGAGTAGTGCCTTTTAAGCTGTAAGCATCAAAATGAGGTAGAATAGTTGTATTTATAAAAATAGTTATATTCACACTCTTGCTCCAAGAATCTATGTCAAGAGGATTTGGGAACTGTTCGTGTTTTTGAAACCCAGATACCATGAAATAGTGAAGTTGTCAACATTTAGTAATGTAACAGTTAGGCACTACCCATACCATGCACGGGAAATTCTTTTTACCTTTGACTCTTATTTTAGTGCAAGACAATAGCGATTCGGTGCATTTCATTTCGAGGGAGGTATGACATAAAGATAGTGCATCTGTGGTGATGTTTCTGGAAATTTTGGTGGGTCATCCAATGAAAAGTGTCTTTGAGGTCATGCATAGACATCGCACATGAAAATGGAAAATTTCTTGGGACGGTTTGGCCTGGATTTTCGAAGCCTGTTGGTGATTTTGGCAATTGACGGGCCATAGTATGTCGAATCATGGTGATAGGGCAAGCAAGAGATAATTATGACCACTCGGAATGCATCAATTTTTGGTCTTGTTAAAAATTTGCGAGGATCGTCAAACACAAACCGCTCCAGTCAAACTGATGTGGCTAGAAACCAGAGCCGTATAAGGAGGATTGCTACGAAAGATACAATAATCCGGCAGGAAGAGGTTGAGACTCCATGTTTCGGTGCGTTGGTGTGGTAATGCCCTATATCGTTACCCAAAAGGAGACGAGATGATGTTCGGCATCTCGGCACAATGTATAGCACTGGAGTCTGGTCACACAGTGTGTCGTCAATCACGGCGTGCTCCTCACGCTGGCGTCGGGCTTGCCAGTCCCCATGCCCGTTCCCCTCTTCCTCGTCGTCCTCGCCGTCGTCCGCGCACAGACCATTTCAACCTCAACCCCCGTTCCTCCCCTCCAGTGGATCAATCTCTCCACCGTCCTCCAGGGCAATGCCCATCCTCCACCTCTTAAGGACGCTACTATCGGCTACGACGAGATTAGGTCTGCATTTTCGTCCTATTGCTCTGTTGCTGATCTCATGTACTGTCAGTCGTAACATTATCATCTTTGGAGGTGAATCACAAGGTGGCTTTGCCCAGGGACAGACCTATATGTGCGTTACCAGTCTCTCCATTCATGCACAGTGTAATCTGATCACTGTACAGGCTCAATCTTGATACTTTGAGCTGGACAACACCCTCTCCTCCCTCAGGTCTCCAGAGCACTCCTCCTGCTCGGACTGCTGCACTTGCCGGCGAGGATTTTGCAGCTAGCAAGTCCGTCTTCTTTTTTGTTTACATTACGACGGTTTTGACCCTCATTGTCCCATACAGTCGTCACGCTTTTGTGGTTTACGGAGGGAAGGGATCAGACGGGAAGGCTTTGTCAGATGTCTGGGTACGCACTCCGGATGTGGGTTCTTTCGGTTAACCGACGCCTTTGACAGGCCTTTGACTTCATCAATCAGTTCTGGTCCCCAGTAACGCTATCATCTGGGGGCCCATCTGCTAGATGGGGGGCTGCAGGTGGCATTGACCCTCGTGTACATCCTGTTCAGGATCCTATCGTTCCGGGGCCCAACAACACATTCTATATGGCTGGAGGTACGGATGGCGTAAAGGTGTTTCCTCTGTCTGATGTATGGCGACTGCATCTTTCTGGAACACTCTCTTCCAATTTACCAAATAATGTCAATGGTAATTGGGATAAAATATCGATAGGTTCATTTCCCCCAGCTGTGGGAGAAGGAAGCACGGTCGTAGGCCAGCAACTGGTTTCAGTACACGGGTGCACTACGACGCCACCCCATGTTTCGTGCGCACAGCAGAAATCTTTTGTGCTAGACATTGAACGGAGCACTGGAATATCCCCTGGAGGGTGTCCACCACCACGGCTTGGCCCCGCTGTGGCGTCGAATCTCAATCCTTTTTCGTCTTCTTTCTCTTCTCAAGTCTTCTCGGTAGTAGGAATATTCAACAACTCACTCTGGAACGATACTGGCGGTTCTAGCAAGGGGGAAATTGTACGTCTTTTTTCCTCGGACATCATATTTGGTTACCAATTATTTACAAGGACATCCTGGATATTAATGCTGGTACTTGGACCCGAGTCTTGCCTTCAGGTGACCCAGGAAGCACTGGTATACAGACCTTTCCCAGCCCACGTGAAGGTGCTTCTATCCTGTCATACCAGACAGGCCTCGTTGGACCTGCCAGGAATTCCTCCTCCGATACAATCGTAAGTCTTCGTGACATTCCACACGTTGGTTACTCATACATCCGTAAAGATATTCGGAGGTCGTGATACATCGGGCCAATACTTATCTGAAGTTTGGCTACTCCGTGCTTACAAGGGCTCGATAGTTTCCACAGATCTCCAGTGGGAGGGTTTCGGGAATGGCCGGCTTTCGACCGGCATTGGAGCAGATGGCTCAGGTGTCACTGTTCAATACTTGTCGCAGTGTGCAACGGCTATTTCCACCAGTGCTAACATCACTGTCTCGTCAGAGCCTCCAGTTCCCACTTCTACCCACACTACTCATCCCACTACTCATCCGTCTGCCCCAAGTGATCCCATCACTCGCACATACGAAACATCATTACTACACAAGTTATTTGTGCCCCTTTCTCTGATTATTTTGCAGGTTATCATCCTGATTTTCCGCAACCCTATTCGGCCACCTTCTACATACTACTATTTGGCAGGTGGTCTAGGCGCCTATGGGCTTGGAGTTGCTGGATTTGTCCTTGCTTTTACAACTATCTCTGTTTCTCCGGATATACCTTCCACAATTTTGTCACACCTGCATACTGTTCACGGAGTTGCCGGTCTCATTTTTTTCCTGTGCGTTTATGCTCTTGTTCCATTATTGATGCTTATCAATGCATCCACATCTCGACTACGAGGTTCATCGCGGAAAGCATTTCGTGGCTCCCACCAAACTGGAGGAAGCGATCCAGGTCCTGTGCGCTCTGATATCGTAGTTGATGAGAAACCCGAACATATTATTGGCAGTCGAAGTGCTCCTCAAAGTTTAAGCAATATATCTCCGCCGTCGTCTCCTAGACTGCGCACGCAATCCTGGGGTCCTTTTGAGGCAGGCATGTGTAGTGACACAGAGTCTTTCACGTCTGGTATTCCGCGAGGCTTTGAGGTTGTCAATAGACCCCCTCGACTCCGGCAAGCCAGTGGAAATACTGTTCCGGCTGAAATCCCTCGATCAACATCGAAAAGTCTAGGCGAAGTTGACTGGCTTTTACGACGACGTAGTCTCAACTTGGTGGTAAGGCGAATCATATACCTCAAGCGTCGTCTCAGGCTTACAATATCTGTTCAATCAGGGCGAGCTTGACTATGCTCTTATGCACGCTCAAAATGCTCGATACTCCACGCCTGGGACAGCGGATATTTTGCTTGCTCCGGCAGATAATACGACTGAGTCTCCGGTAAAGTTACCGACACTGTTAGGCATTGTTTTCCATATCTTCATGCATATTTCCATTATGGGACTCAGCATTCTGTCGCTCGCTGTACTATGGGACCATGCTTCAAAAGTCTTGTTCGTTCTTTTTCTCATCTGGACAGTGGCTTTCTACATTGTTTTGCTTTTCCTCGCCTGGAATTGCCGTCCTTCTGTCTCCATCCTTTCTACCTTCTTCTATCGTCTCCGTCATTCGCCTCCAACATCCGAAAACTTATCCACTCCCCTTCCTCAATCGCCTCTTAATACTCGCCCAGTTTCACTTCAGAATACTGGTCCATATCTGCACCAACCACTTTATCGAGCTGCCGCTACAGATGAATATTCTCACTCTCAAGCAGGTCCAAGGAGTGAAGCTGATGATGATGATATTGATGAGGTGACAAGGCAAAGAATCATTGAAGAGGAGATGGACCGACGAGAAGTCTCTATTGTCACTGTACCCAAGCGTAGATTATGGGTGGCGAACCCTTCCTAAAAAGCAGCGCTTTGTATATTCCTGTTTAAGTATATCCCCTTGCTTGTGTTTCTTTTCTTAGTAATGTTCCGATACCGTGTCACGCTTGTCACGTTTGTTTCATATTCTAATCGAGTTCCTGTACTGAAAGTCAGAAGTGCAGAAATGCTTATTGAGAGAGAATGTCCCAAAATTTATTTCAGAATGCAGTAAGGAAAGACTGAAGGTAAGAGATAAATGCAGGTGACGATTCAAAGTTGGTGATTGTATCATCTTTCTCCCTCTACAGCGACATCCCGACGCCACTTGTCGACACGGCCAAATTTGGCTGCATCATGTACAGGGGGAGGTGAGGGTATAGAAACAGGTGGTTGCATCCACATCATGTGGTTGCATGGTGCCATCATCGGAGTGGCTAGCGGTGGGGGAAAAAACCCAGAACCCATTTGAGTGCCGAGAAACATGTTTTGAAATCGAGTTTGCATCAGCATCTGCTGCTGTTGTGCAAACATTCCATACTGGGTGCGACGCTGTTGCTCAGGATGTAAACCTAGCGGGCGATTGTCATCGTCTTCACCGCCTCCATTACTCAATCCAGATAGCACCCTCGAAGCTCGCAGACCGAGAGGTTGATCATCATCTTCATCGTCTTCAATCTTACTGCGGGTCTCGCCCATGGAGAGTTTATCGAAATTAAGCACTGGAGAAGTAAGTTTTTTGATCTTGGCATTCTCTAACAATGTGAAAAGTGGTCGCTCTTCATCATCATCGTCTTTCAGCTGATTGGATTGTTGGAAATCAGAATTGAAATTCTGCTGGAATGCCTTGTGGAAGGTAGCCGCAAGTGGGACATCCTCGTCACTTTCCACATTCGCAGGAGGATTAGATACCCGCTTTCGAGTCCGAAATCTAGGTCCTGTCCCAGTTGTACGATGAAGTGTTTCCTCATCTGACGATCCGGCATGCCACGCTAGCTCGGGAACTTGGTGTGCAGGAATGACAAGACCTTCATCTTCGCTTTCATTGTCGTCATCATCCGCTAGTGGCAGAGGCCCTCTTGATGAGGACTCAATGTTGGGCAATATTGGTGGTTGGGTCGACACTCTGGGCCCAGCACAAGATTCAGATGCGACCAAATTCTCAGGTGATAAGATTGCGGTATGTTCTCCCTGTTTCTTGTTCTTGCGCTTCTTACCCTTCTTTTCCGGTCTGCGTCGCTCCTCTTCCTCGTGTTTTCTACGTTCTTCATCTTCTAATTTCTCCTGTGCCTCAATTTCATGAAGTTTTTGTGTCTCACGCTCCCATAATTTATCCACGCCGAAGACAGACCGACCATTGATGGGACGACCAGGCATCGGGGCAGTTTGAGGAATCTTGTCATTTTCAAATGATAGGAGGGGTTTGATGTTTGTAAGATTCCTCTGAGTAAGTCCTTCTCCAGATATTGAATGATTTAAAAACTGGGACGCTGGGCGTGCGAGCGCGGCTGGATTGATAAGTGTAGTGCTTCGTTGAGTTTCACCACGGGCCATCATTGATGGACGCTGATCACCATAGAACACCCTGCTTAAGTATTTAGAAACAATCGACTAGACTAAATGATACAGTCTTACCTCTGCTTGCTACGCATCTGAGCTTTTCTTGCCTCCAAATCATCGATGAGACTCTTTCCATAAAGCTTTCCAGGCGGGCGTTTGGGAGCAGAGGCTTCAGGATGCAGTGGGGATGGAAGTGGTTCCTCGGCTTCTACTTCTTCAGGATAAAGTTGAGCTTGTTCTCCTTCCTCTGTCGCTCGAGGAAGATCTGCAGGAAGAGCATCAAAGCGACCATCAATGGCTAGTGTATTACGGAAGAGTTGTTGAGAGAGGGTAAGATCTTCTAGTGGATTCGGAGTGAAAGAATTGGATGCAATACGTGGAACAGTGTCAGAGATACCGAGGAGAGTCGACATTCTGCGGTTAGTTCGAGCACCTGGGGGCAGCGGAGGACCGTCCTTTGACAGAGTAAAACCTTCCCTGATACGACTGTCAATTGAAGAAAGTTCGGGTGGAGCTGTTGATTGGAGCGGACTTGGCATTACAAGCACTTTGGGTCGGAGTAGATCAAGAGTAGTTGAGTAGCGACGGTCTCTGGTAAAGTCTCCACCAACACCAGTCATTATGGACTCGGAGTCATCATTGAGAAGAGCCCGGGTCCCCAAGGATGCATTGGACATGGTTCGAGCATGGGCGGCATATTTAGGGTCAAAACGTGATGTATGTGAAGGTGGCTTCAGAGAAAAAGGGTTATCTTCTTGGACTACAACCTCTCCGCTCTCATCGTAAGTTAATTGTGATCGACTCTCTTCCTTTACGTCGCCGAGCATCATCCTAGAATTCAAACTTGCCATTGAGAAAGTACGGGAATAAACTCTTCGACCGGTTGCAACTTCAGAAGGACCAGGGGAGGTAGCACGAGTAGAACCGGTAGGAAAAGGAACGCCTTGTGATGGTCCAACCGTATCCTGCATGATACCAGTGGAGCTAGAACGATGTCTTGGAAAGGTTGCATGGTTGACCTCCACATTGACGACATCAAGAGGCGAAGCGATAGAGCGGCGACGGGAATCTGCAGAATCTGAAGGGGCATTTCCAGCCTGACGGAGAAGATCAACGGAACTGCCTAGGCTCATAGATCGAGAATAACTGATCGCACGCCTGGGAGCAAGAAAAGCTTGTTCGGAGCCTGGAAGCAAGTGGGGGCGTACAGTTGTCGTAGGAGGTGCTGTTGCAGCAATAGAGGGGACTTTTCCCTTTCCCTTTCCTGACTTGTCTTTTGCTATAAATGCATCTAATCCCCAGGAGGTCAAATCCACTTCTATATCTTCGGCTTCCTCTTCACCATCATTACTATCGGCTCCAAATGGATTACGCAAAGCATCTATTGAGCCTCGAGATCGTCTAGTGCCTAAAGCAGACTCTTTACCGCCTAAGCTTCCCGTCTCGCTTGGTAAATTGACGCCCAGGTAATCGCTTTGTCTCGGGGCATTTCGAGACGCTGCTGCAGGGTTACGGCGAAAATGTGCGAATATGGCACTTTCCTGGGCGTGACGACGTGGCGTGTTAGGATTATCCAGATCGTTGTCATACTCTGCGACGAGGTGAGCGGGAAGCAGCAACCATGATAAGGCCAGCTCACCCAGCAATGCTGCTGCTAGTTGCAACCGAGAGAATGATGCAGGCATTTTGCTATCTGTATATGAATTGATAGCTGAAGGGTAGAGGAGAGTCGAGCAAGTCGAACAACAGGTATCAACGGCCGTGGCAACTTCTTTCTAATTACTCTCATCTCAGCCTTTACATAATCATGTCTGAAGAAATATATCATTTCATCATGAACCAAGATACAAGGCACGAGACACATCTCAAAGCTCGTCATGCTGCGACTCTTTGCCTTCAGAAACGATGTCTTCGTCATCAGCAAGTTCCTCCATCTCAATAGATATTTGATCTTTGAGATGGTCGGGAAGCACAACTTTCGCTTTTCCGTCGTCCTCCTCGTCCAAACTTTTCATGTACTCTTCCATGAGTTCTTCTTCAGTAGGCATTGATGGATCTACAGGAGGCGCAGGCCTGACGCTCTCATCTGTAGGAGCCGTTTCGGACACACCCAAGGACCTCCTTAGCGCACGATCAATCTTGAACATGAACCTTTAGATTAAAATGTATAAACAAATGCGGAAAGAAGTCATCTGGAACTTACGAATTACTGTTGGGAACTTCAAAGCCAGAGCGGACAAGTGCACCATCGATAAGAATGGAAGCCACCTCTTGGAGCTCCTCCTCGGCTTCAAGGTCTCGCTCATCTTCCTCAGTTGGAAGATCTTTGACACGACGCAGCAGGCCCTCAATCAGGGGAGAACGAGGGTTAATCTCGAGGTGTTTCGCTTTCAGAGCATATTCATGGATAATACCACCCTGCTTTGCCTGACCTTTCGATGAGGCTAAAAGTGACTCAGTAACTTGTCTTGTCAATTATGGTAGTCCAGCTTACTCATCATCTTCTGGACATTGGCAGTGTAACCGCCAGGAGCCGCAACAATAGCGCAGGCACTCTTCACGAGACGGTTAGTGATGACTACTATAGGGGCACGTTGGAGTGAACAACTGTTTGATTAAACTGGATGAACTCACCGTCCTGAACAACGTCCTTGGCCTCCTTTTTAATCCATTCCAGAAGAGGTTTGTACTCTTCTGTTAACTGCTTTTGCAAAGCTTTCTCTTCCACCGGATCCTCAGCTGAAAAATAAGTAAAATACCAAGGGTGACTCGACCAGCATACCTTCATCACCAAACTTGAGACCGGATTTGGCAACATCTTGGAAGGGTATTTTCCTATGATTCGTATAAGCTCGAAAAAATCCACAAAGAGTGACCAACACCCACTTCCATTCCCGAATGTTACCAAACATTATTTCATCAAGGGGCTCATTCAACAACAAAACTTCATAGCCACGAGCATGGAGCTTCTCAATGAAAACACTCTCGGCTAGCTGGCCGACTTCCTTTGCAATTTCAGCAAGATAGAAGATCTGTTACAGACCATATGAGGACACAACAGAAATCCAACAAAACAGAAAACTTACGTGTCTTTGACCCTTCTTCTTGTTCTGGATGTACTGTTCGAGGGAAGTTGTGTTACGCTGGTTAGATGCGAATCGGGTAAGAGCAGTGAGTTTCTCGCGGTTCTTAGTGTCCTCAATGGCACCCAGCTTGAGAACCGAGCCATAAACGTCCTGAATTTTCTGAAATCTCTCAGGTTCTTCCTCCTCAATCTTGCTCATGAGCTGTATCAGTCTCTTGAGAATGATACTCTTGAGCTGTCGAAGAAATTGGTTGGACTGGAGAGTCTCGCGAGAAACATTAAGCGGAAGGTCATCGGCTGAAAACGTATTCGTCATAGATACTTTTATCGAAGGTACAGAGGACTTACCATCAACAACGACTTTGACCCAGGTCGCCCACTTCGGCAGGGAATTGTCCCCAAAATCTGAAGTAATAAATGTCCGCTTGACCATTAGCTTGACACCCTTTGATTGATATTCCAATGGTTGTTGCCAATATTGCTCGTCACTGATATCATTAGGGATTAGTCTTTGCCTGATGTCAATACTCACAGCTTTGAAGGAATATATACGATGGCTTTGAAAGAGACACCAGAGCCAGAATCGCCAGAAAAATGTTGCCAAGCTAAGGGCTCATCATACTCCTTAAAGAAACTTTGGTAGAATTTCTTATATTCTTCGTCGGAAATCGTCTTGGGATCACTAAAGGCAATTTCAAAACAGTCCAGCCGACGCAAGAAGCCGAGCGTACCGTGTCCAAATGGGAGGCTGAGCGTTCAGTTGCTCCCATTCGTCGATGATCACCTTTTTCATTTTCGGAGTTAGAGGGTTCTCATCTCTGTCCTCCAATACTTCCTCGACAACAGCTTCATCTTCGTTTGTCTCTTCGGGTGCGAGAGGCTCATCTTCTTTTTTTCCGACATCAAACCCAGCGTCTTCATCGACAACCTCCCGTTCTTTTTGAGTGAACAGATAAATGGGAAACGAAGAAGAATAAGAAGAGTGTTTGTGACTGGATCCTAAGTTAGTGAGAAAATCAGACTCCGAGTACAGCTCCTTACACAAGATCTTTGATGTTCTGTTCCTCGAGGTAATCCAAGGAATCATCCTTCATGTAAAGCGTGATCTCAGTGCCCCGGCCAAGAGTGTTTCCACGATGATCAGGGTAGACATCGAATGTACTATCTTCTGCAGCAGAACTGAAGATGTGCTGCGTCGGATTAGGATTCTCCTTTGTGGCAGGGGGGATCGAGGCAACCTCGACACGATCAGCAACCAGGAAACTACTGTAGAAACCGAGACCAAATGCTCCTATCAGGTTTCCTTGAGCAGCTCCTCCTTCGGCTCTTTCTAGAAATTCGGAAGTGCCAGATTTTGCAAGGGTACCCTATACACCTCATCAACATATCTCACCTCAATCAAGAACTCAACTCACCAAGTTTGTTGCAAGTTCTTGGTCTGACATGCCAATACCAGTGTCGGAGATAACAAGCTTTCCAGATTTTCCATCTTCACTCCTCTCTGCTTTGATAGTGATGTTCAGTAAGTCACCACCATTCCACACATCCTTGTTTGTGAGGCTAGTAATGCGTAGTTTCTCGATTGCATCATTAGCATTTGATATTAGTTCACGAAGGAAGATTTCCCTGAGTGTGACTCAGAGAAAGCAGAGTGAATAATGGAAGTGATTGGCCTACTTATGTGAGTAAAGGCTATATTACGCGAACAACACATGAACATGGATGGAAACGCGGCCGTATACACGCGAGCACCTACCTGTTAATGACAATCTTTCGCATGCGGGCAACATCACTCTGAAACACCGCATTAGAGTCATGAATTGGGTTGAATAAGGAGACCCACTTGGTATTCATGCTTGACCCTGGATGCATCCTTAGCAGCCCAAGCGTCGACAGAGAGGAGGGAAAGCGCAACAAAGAATGGATGGAGGAGCCTCATGACAGCAGCTTACCCTCCTTAAGGTGCAGATGAAAGAACGGCAGCAATCAGATACAACTCAAGAGTGCTCTACAACAATTCAAATGCAATGACGTGTCACTGTCGTGGTCGTTTTCCGCCACGAAACGCGTGACCCCTACTGTGTGTGAGAGATATATCATAGTGATATTACAATATACAATATTGATGAGACTGAGACGCCAAACAAAGCCGACTCTTGAATCCGGTCTCAATATCAATATCAAGAGACATGAACTGACAACTTGGGGGCTGAAAGATTTGCCACGTATTCCTACGAAAAATGAGCAATCAGTTGCTGAAGATTATCTCAAAACAGCTCACTCGTAACCATATCTCTCTTTCTTTAGGAACATGATCAAATATCGTATAGCGTTTGTCGTTCTACAAGCCCAATTAGTCACAAACAACTCGGCAACCAGTACTCACGCATACCTTCAAAACCTTAATCATCTCTGTCAAATCTACCTTTTTTGCGAGGGCCTTCATGTCGACTGTCCCGCCACCCCCTTCTCCCTCATCCTCTCCCGTTTCATCGGCTTTGACACCTCCATCCACACCCTCACCGCCAATCTTGTTCAGTCTTCCCCAAAACTCAATGAAGGAGTTTTCAACAAGCATCTCATTAAAGGCTGCTCGAGCGGCGGTTGTCCGTTGCCTTTGCCAATTGTCGTACTCACCTTCCAGTTGGTAGATATCTAGACCAATTCTTGCAACGGGTGAACAATTGAGTAGCAACTCGACGGGTAAATCACTGAAAGACGTTGCTAGTGAGGATGAATGTGTTTGGAATAAATAATGAAGATTCGTCATATGTTTTTGACGAAGATGAGCTATATGCGATTGAAACAATTGTAGCTGCTGATCACGAGACAGGATAGAGTCACGGAAACGAGGATCTTTTCTGAGTTGCGGTAGTACGCCGTTCCAATTCACCTGAAAGAAAGAGTGTGAGTATTTGTACCAGATTGAGCTAGTAAATACCTGTGGATCTCGGATAGCATCAACAAGCATTGACCTAAGGAACCATAAGAATGTCAAGTCTCCGACGATAGAATTGAAGCCCGCACTTGTAGTCACGCTCACTCTCCTCCTGATTAATTTCTATTCTGGATCGTTTGATGTTCAATTCAATAAGGCTACGCTCAGCTTTGACTTTTTCTTCCCGCTCTCTGACGGCACGCTCCCTTCTCTCTTCCCTAGTAAGAGCAGCTGGTTCAAATGGCATGGCTTCGAGGTTTCTTGAAGACAAGGGCTGCTGGATGCCTTTCATGAACGTATTGAAAAGTTCCTCTCTCAGGGAAGAAGATCCTATTGCATCGTACCGTGGGTCCTGCGTCATGCTTTTCTTTGCCTGAAGTATTGTGAGACAAGGCCATAATCTAGTATTGATTGGAATGTAACCTCTGTCCATAAGACACCTTCACGCATGTCATTCTGATGTTCTTTCAATAGTAAAAAGAAATCTGCCTCAGCCTTTTGAGCAGCTCTACGTTTCTCTGTCCAAAGTGTAAGGTGACAGCATATTCTGGGGATAAGACTCACTCTCTCCGAGATCCTTGAGGAATTCCCGGAAACGTTTTTCCCGTTCCCGATCATCTCTACCCCAACCATAGAACCTTCTGTCCTTCTTCCAGGCTCTACGGAAATCGGTCCAACTTGTTCTAGTACTTTTCACCTCTTGTTCGAGAAGGCGTTTGAAATCCTGCCCAGGATCTACTGTGTTTCTTTCTTTCTGAACCACATTCGCCCTGAGCTCCCGAGCACGGTCGCGGCAGTATTCATCAAAAGCATCGCGGCGTGCAGTAACAGAGGGTAGAAGGACATATCGAGGATCATTGACGAAATTGGGCAGTGATGTATCCCAAGGGTGAAGTGGATTAATACCTTTCTCCCTCAACAGCGACTATAAAAGCTCTGTTAGACGAAGCAACCTGACAGACCTGACAACTTATACCTTGAATAGGGCTTTGGCTTCGTCGATGGACAAATCAACCTTGGTCGGCATATTTATGACATTTTGATCAGTCTTTGTTTCTTCCTTCTGTCGTTGGCCCACTTCTTTCTCTTCTTGTTGCCTGCATTCTTCTGCTGCTTCGGCAGCCAGTTGGGCAGTAGCTTCACGTTGCCATTCTTCTGCTTCTTCCTCTCCGCTATCTTCACTATCTTGGTCGCTCTCTTTTTTGACCTTTTTAGAAACGACTTCATCTAGAGGCGTTTCTTCATCAGCCTTTCTCTTGGTAACTCTCTTCGTCTCTTGCTCAGCTCGGTCTACCTCTATTTGTTTTTCTGCCACAGCAGCTTGGGCAAGCAATTCTGTCTGTGCCCTTTTTTCGTCTTCCCTTTCTTGAGATTCCATCGCTGACACTGCTTCTGCTATTTCCTCTGGGAATTGCCAAACGCTCGCCTGTTTGGAACCACTGAAATAAAATTTATTACCTAGATTCGTAATGACAGACAACCAGTCTGTGTCAGGGATAGGCTTCTTGAGTATTGGTTTCTCTTTACGAATAGAATCTCGAGACTTTGTGGCAGAAATAGTGGGAGAAGAGGGAGTGGGACGAATGTAAGTTGATTCTTGTGTCTGAGCATTGTAATAGTAAGTAACCCCCGTAGGATCTGAAACTAGTCAGTTGGAACATTGGAACAAGGTTTTACCCACTTAGATGTTCACTCCATGCCGGTGGCAATGGCAGGACCATGTATAGGTCGACCCAAAAGTTATTTATTTATTTTTAATTCATCAATTTATTATGCAGTGTGCCATCAAGCCCTATGTCCGCGCGCCTCTTGAACTCTTACCCCCATCACCGATGGCTGCGTCTGAGAGTTCTTTTGCGAATACAACCTTTTCTCCTGATTCCAACCCCAACCATACTGACAAAGTCGCTTCTAAGTACAATTGTGAGGACACTTGTGGACGCCCTATGTCCAGAGTTAGCATCGGACTCTTCTTCTGAATCACCCTCCTCCTCCTCAGTCATGGATTATTGTGACAAGGTAGCCCTCGAAAACAACTCCTCATGGGCTGATGAAATGGAAGTCGTGTTCCATCCCCCCAACAAAGCCCTGGCTGATAACCCCATGGACACACCTTCCTTTTCATTCACATATCCCACCAGCAACATACAAACAGATGCTAACAACACACCCCTCTATCATGGTATCCCTCCTTCACCGAGCCATAGGAAGCCTCAGCCATTCCATACTACAACAGTACTCTTACAGACCCTAACCTCTGGGATGGCAACTTTGGCTCCATCTTGTTATTTGGTACCAGTAAATATCTAAAATTTGACATAGCCAACATCACATGCTCCTTGCAACACATTGCCACTTTCATCCAACAAAGGTGTAATGATTGGTCAGTTGGGATGACTTACAACTGCATTCAAGGTGGTGGTACCAAGAGAACTTAATAGAGTTTTTACTCAATTATGTCCCAGACTTTATACTACTTTACATGGTCTGTGCACACTATTAACTAAGTAGTCTACTCTATGACTTGTCTAGTGATCCCATCTTATCTCCTATCACTGATTTTCAAAGTATGGAGAATCTAATTCTACAACTCCAGATAAAGGTTAGTTAGTTCTTCTATATCTGAGTCCAAGTCTATTCCATCATCCATTAGTTCTACAATTCTCAGAGTCTCTTTCTCCTCTGAATACATATCACATAGTTTTTTAATGGAGTCTAGTTGATTCATGATATTACCTCTCTTTTAAGATTCTTCCTCTGGAAGAATTTTCCGCCTTTCCATTTCCTCCAGTTTCTTTCCAACTTCTCTAGATACTTCTTCTCAAACTTCCTATTGTCCCATCTATATAATAGCTTTGCTGTGTATCTCTCTGGTAGCTTACTTCTACTATAGGTTTTGTCTTCTTCTTCTCTAATCTTTTTTGCTATTTCCTTATATTCCCTCTTATAATCTCTTAACATATCTTGTACATTCTCCAAATTCTCCATCTTTTCCCAAGTGTCTTCTTCTACCATGTACTCTTTTCAACATACTAAGTATTCTACTTTTCCATACCTCTTTCTTTTGCTCAAGATTTTCTTTACTTTATACTCTTTCTTGCCCTCTATTATTATAGGTGGGGGTGGTACTATCTTTTGATCTACTATTTGTTTTCTATACCTATGTATTCTACTTACATTTACTACTGGATATATCTTAACTGGCTCCAGTAGCTCCAACTTGACCATATTGGTCAAAATGATCTTCTTAATCCTATAAGTTATAGTGAACCCAAGTTGTAATAACTCAAATGCACCTTCTTTATTGGAGTTAACAAAGAGAACTCATTAAGAGTTCCCGATGGATTGAGCTACTACTTATACTACTACAGTATTTGCTGTTGTTTGTAGCTATTGCATCATTATCAAGTCATTATCTCTAAGTCATGTACTCTCTTGTGTATTTAACAAATAAAAATAAAAATAAAATAAAAAGAAATAATAATATTGACTTAGCTGTAGTAGCTAGTCAATGGTTTGAAGAGACAGTTAATAACACTACCCCTCTCTTAAGTTTCCTTGTTCTGAGGATTTTCAGAGTTCTCCCATAAGATTTCCCATTTGTTCCATTTCATCTTTCTTGTTCTACTCTTCAATTTTTTCTTCCTTTTCTTCAACAACTTTGTCACAAACTTCATTTGGACATATCTCCATGAATAATAGGTCTTTTTCAACGATCTGAGTTGCATTGGAAA
>Ga0153987_1000251_pt1 | contig 18976 bp, 19 predicted proteins | sample TSNC071MetaG_FD_102279 | JGI IMG/M metagenome (GOLD analysis project Ga0153987, IMG submission 102279) | Attine ant fungus gardens microbial communities from North Carolina, USA - TSNC071 MetaG | ecosystem: Host-associated > Fungi > Mycelium > Unclassified | place: USA: North Carolina, William B...
GTGATCTCTTTGCAGCCATAACGGAAAGACACATATTTCAGAACAATGATGCGTTGGTCAAGAAGATATATGTCCAGATTATTGACGCAGTCCAGTATTGCCATAAAAAGGGTATCTATCACCGTGACATCAAACCAGAGAACATTCTTTTTTCGGAAGATACACGTCGTATCAAGTTGGCTGACTTTGGTCTCTCGACTACTCATGCCGCTTCTGCAGAATATGGTTGCGGAAGTTGTTATTATATGAGCCCTGGTAAGGCTTTCTTACTCCTGTGTCTCTTATTATCGACTGAAGCTTTGGGCTTTGGTTGTTCACAGAATGTATCGCTGAACAGAAGCCACGTCTCAAATATTCCTCAAAGCAGACCGATGTTTGGTCTATGGGTGTCATTCTCGTCAACATGATATCTGGACGTAATCCTTGGCGGTACGCCACCGTAGATGATCAGTGTTTTCAAGCCTTCTTGAACGATAACAATTTCCTCGGTAACGTGTTGCCTATTTCTGCAGAAGCAAATATGATCATCAAACGTATATTTACTATCGACCCATTGAGGCGGATCTCCCTGGAGAAACTGAAAGAGGAGATTATCCAAGTTCGCACGTTCTTCAAAAGTCCGCGGCAACTGAAACCACCTCCCAGGCCATTACAAGCAGAAAAACACATTGAATCCACCGATTCGGGCTGGCAGACTGAGTCCGAACCTGTTCCAGCCAAACCAAATCGGGTTCTGGTGGAGACAGAAGGTGGCGCGATATCTAGTCCTATCCTCCAACCTACTGCTCCACGCGATTCCAGTTCTCAATCTGTGATGCTCAAAGGCCCTGTCCCTGGATCGGACAATAAAATTGGATCTTCTGCCGCTGATTCTTCCAAGTCATCTCTCGTTGTAAAGACTCCCTCAGTGCACGCTGTCGCCCCTGTCACTGTTGCCTGTCCTGATGGAAACCCTGATGATGACGTCGAAGAACCGTTGATCCTTCCAGGGACATTACTGGACAAGGTTTTACGTTCTCCAGGTGGAAAGCCCAAATCCATTACTTTGAAAAGTGGGCGCAATATACTTCGTGCAGCCGTTCAGCGCATCAAAGAATTTTCTGCACCTACAAATGGTAACAGTGCCGCATAAATCGCTGCTATGATATTCATATCTTCTCCATCTGTACAACTGTATTACTTTGTAATGTGATTTTTATTCTTCCTGACGTCGGATGGTGTCAGAACTACGGACACGTGCCTATAAGTCACCATCAATTCGCCATCGCTAATTTTTTAACATCAACATCTATCGTATCTTTCACACTCAAAAAATGGTTTACTCCAGCGTCCTTGGTTTTCCCCGCATTGGTGAACTCCCTCCCATCTGATTAAATATGCTTTTGCAATTCCAACGTTGATTGCCTTAAAATTAGGTCCCAATCGCGAGATCAAGAAAGGTGTCGAAAACTATTGGAATGGTAAAATTACCGCAACAGAACTTAACACAATTGCTACCGATATAAAGAAGGCTAGCTGGAACGTGGTCAAGTCTCAGGGTGTTGACTTGGTTCCCAGGTTTGTGGTGGATCGAATGATTAGATGCTGAACTTATTTTTTTGCTCAAGTGGCGATTTCTCCCTTTACGACCACGTATTGGACCATTCTACTGCCTTCAATGTCATTCCACGACGTTATACTGGTCTTGGCTTAACAGAACTAGATGTATATTTTGCCATGGGTCGTGGACGTCAGTCAGAAGGTGTTGATGTTCCTGCTTGTGAAATGAAGAAATGGTAGGTATCTCGTTCACTTCTAAAATTCAGACGTAGGTTGAAAGCATGCTTGAGGTTCGATTCAAATTACCATTACGTTGTCCCCGAGTTTTCTGAAGAGACCGATTTCAAGCTCAACTACAACAAGGCTCTAAATGAGTACAAGGAGGCTCGGGCTGCAGGTATCATCACTCGCCCTGTCATCATTGGTCCCATCAGTTATCTCCTTCTTGGAAAAAAGGATAAGACCGCTCCATCAGGCTTCCAACTTGTATCCCTCTTATCTAAACTCATACCGATCTATAAGAAACTCCTCTCCGAATTGAAGACCGAGGGTGTTGAATCGGTACAGATCGATGAGCCCATCCTGGTCCTCGATTCTGCCGCTGCCCTCGAAAAGGAGTACGCCGCTACATATGCCGAGCTCGCTCCTATATCCCCAAAGATCGTACTTACTACCTACTTTGCTCGTCTTGACTCAAACATCAATTTTATCGCTAAGCTTCCAATTTATGGTCTCCATATTGACCTTGACCGTGCTCCTGATCAGTTTGAGGACGTACTTAGTACCATCCAGGATACAAGGATATTGCTTTCCTTGGGTGTCGTCTCTGGCCGTAACATCTGGAAAACTGATCTTGCCGCCGCAATCAAGTTTGTCCAGACAGCCATTGATGCTCTCGGTGCTGACCGTGTCATCGTTGCAACGTCTTCTTCACTCCTCCACACACCTGTCACACTCACCTCTGAGAAGAAGTTGACGGAGGAACAAAAGGATTGGTTCTCCTTTGCCACAGAAAAGGCTAGAGAGACCTATGTCATTTCTGCTGCCTCCTCTGGATCCCAGGATCCTCAAGTTACTGCAGCGTTGGAAGCTAATAGGAAGTCGATTGCCGCCCGTCGTCAATTTGAACAGAATTCCGACGATACTGTCCGCAGGCGTGTTGATGTCATCACTCCCGAAATGCTCGAACGCAAGAGTCCCTTCTCTATCCGCAAGGATATACAGGCCAAGCATCTCAATCTCCCCAAATTCCCTACTACCACTATAGGTTCATTTCCTGTTCGTGTCTTATTTGTCATATTATACAGTCAATTTAACCCATTTTTCACAGCAAACCAAAGAAATCCGCCAGGCTCGTGCTAAGCTTGGAAAAGGTGACCTCACTGAAGAGGAGTACGAAGGCTTCATAGAGAAGGAAATCGAGAATACAGTACGTTTCCAGGAGAAGGTGGGCCTTGACATCTTAGTGCACGGAGAACCTGAGCGTAATGATATGGTCCAATACTTCGGCGAGCTTCTCCACGGCTTTGTCTTTACCCAGAATGCTTGGGTTCAGAGCTATGGTTCTCGGTTAATAGTCTCATCCACAATTTTGGGTTTCTCTGTCTAATCAACTGTTACTAGTTATGTCCGCCCACCAATCATCGTCTCCGATGTCAGTCGCCCTGGACCTATGACTGTCAAATGGAGCAGTTACGCACAAAGCTTAACCAAGAAGCCCATGAAGGGTATGCTTACTGGTCCTGTCACCATCCTGAATTGGTCCTTCCCTCGTGCCGATATCCCGCGCGAACTCCAGTCCAAGCAACTGGCCCTTGCTCTTCGTGACGAGGTAGCTGACCTAGAGAAGGCTGGAATTCATGCTATCCAGGTTGATGAACCCGCTATACGTGAGGGTGTAAGTGACGAGCCAATCTATCCTGCGCTATAAACGTCGCCTAATACTTGTCTTACAGCTCCCTCTTCGCCGTTCCGACTGGGAAGAGTACCTTGAGTGGGCTGTTGACTCCTTCAAACTAAGTACAGCCGGTGTCACTGATCAGCTCCAGACCCACTCCCACTTCTGTTATTCCGACTTTAATGATATCTTCTCCTCAATCCAGCGACTCGATGCTGATGTTATTTCTATCGAGGCGTCTAAAAGTGACATGAAGTTACTGGCTGCATTTGAGCAACACAGCTATTCCAATCAAATCGGTCCCGGCGTCTACGATATTCACTCGCCCCGTGTCCCGAGTACTCCGGAGATCAAGGATCGTATCAAGGGTATGCTAAAATTTATCCCTCAAGAACAACTTTTTGTCAATCCTGTGAGTCTGACAATTCCCGTCAAGTCGATTATCTTTGACTGATCCGACTTCAAGGACTGTGGTCTCAAAACTCGTGCTTGGAAGGAGACGGAGACTTCCCTAACCAATCTTGTTGAGGCTGCTGAGTGGGCTCGCCAGACTTATGCGTGAAACTTCCTCTTTTTGCTTCAACAGCGCTCCTTGACTGGTTATTTAAGTAATGCAAGCCCTTTCTTCGGCTTGTGTTCCTGTACCATGTGGGCGGTTGGGATGATGAGCATGTTCCTCGCTGAGGACTATAAAAGTATTGCTTCGGCCTACTGGGGTCTCAGGGTACCGGATTTCAACAATCCTTAATTACTTCTGTATGCTGTTGTATGTGCTTTGCCTAGTCATAACAAATCCTTTTGACCATGGCACCTTCAATATCATACACTGTATGCGAGAAGTACACCATGAAGAAATTAAGAGGAAATCCTCACTTATCCAGGTCAAATTCAGTCCTGGATTATCATGATCCATACATTGTTTGAACATTGTTTGATCGTTTGTTTGATCATCACTGCAGCGAATGCGATGATGACGTGACAGAAAAGTGTGACTATATGTCACGATGTCATATGACTCAATGCCCACCGTGCAAATATGCATTTCATTCCAATACATCACTCCATCGATTATCGCTCCAATACTTCTACTCCTCACCTATATTTTTGAACCTCCTTAGCGCTCTGTCCCGCGCCTTGGAGTGATCAATCATCTCTCTTGGGTAGCCGAGTTTGTCTGCCAAGGACACAGACAGATTATGGAGGTCTGACAATGCTAGATAAATTGGTCTGCAGCCCTGAAATATCAAAATATTTACCTGGACCGCATACTTTCTCAAGTTCTGGAACCCAATGTCGAATAAATTCACCGGACGGATCTGTCTGGATAAATACTGAGGTGACTCTTTGATGACGACAATAAGAACCAGCCCACTTTCAAACTTTGACTATGCGGATTGAAAATGCGAAAGTAGGGACAAGGGTCAACTCCAGTGCTCGCACACCATTGCCAGCCACCATTATTAGAGGCTAAATCACCGTCAATGAGGTTTTGCATGAAATACTGAAAAAAACCATTGAGAAAGAAGTTACACGTCCGTAAATTGCAGCGACGACATACCCTTTCGCCAACCCTCCAGTCGATCATCAAGTCCTTTGTCAGATACATCGCAGTGATCATCCTAGCTCTGTTATGCACCCAGCCCATTTCACGGATACAACGCATCGTAGCATCGACTATGGGGACTCCAGTCTTGCCTTCCTTCCACCGCTGCAACATCTCCCCATCAACAGCCTCGTGATGCTCATGGCTCCTTGCAGAATCTTGCTTTACTTGATGGTCTTCCCATACGACTTCGGAATATCTCTCGTGATAAGGGCGGCCCATGGAGACTCGAGGGTAATGACATAAAACCCCAGTGTAAAAATCTCGCCAGGCTAATTCCTGGATCCATCGACCAACCCCAGACGAGAAGTTGCATTCAACTTTCTTGGACCCACTAAGTACCATTGTTCGACGTATGCATTCCCTAATTGAAAGCACACCAGAAGACAGATAAACGCTTGCAACAGTAATGAGTTGTATAAATGGTAGTCGAGACTACTAGATTCTTACCTCAGGCGGCTGGTAGTATCTTTGTCCATCTGATCCCGTGCATCCTTATACTTGGCAATGCGGCTGTGTTGTTCGGTGTCCTGTGCTCCAGGATTCAAGGGATTGACAGCACCCATTTGAGACGGACGAGCCCTCGTTTTCAAAAAGCGTTCCAGAATCTATCAGAAATTCGTAAGAAAGAGAAAGATCTTGATTGGTTTACCAACTTCATTTGCTGCAAGTTCTCCAGCGGGCCAATATTCCTCCATCTTGGCCCCCTCTTTTTCGTCAAGTTCAAAGCCTGGAACGGCGTCTGGAACGGAAGTTCCAAAAAGAGCTGAGAACTTTTTGTCTTGTCATATGGATTCCTGGTTCGATGATGGTTCAGGCGACTCTTTGATATACTTATCTGGTGCACGATTCAAGGTATCTATCCAGCTTCTCCAGTATGGAGAATAAACCTGTAATGGTTTCAGGGATCTAAACCGTGGAGACGACATACACCTACTGTATAACCTTTTCCTTGTTTTGTGCGAATGACACCGGGCTCTATAACATTTTTGTTATGAAAAAAATTGACTTGAATCCCATGCTTCTCGCCAAATTTCCAGATTCGTAAATCACGTCGGAGCTCATCAACTTCATATTCTAAATTTGCGAACAAATGATTGCACTCGTACTCCTTCAGAAGCTCAAAGACTCGCTCTGGAATTGCTTTTCTAGGTGTGTGGGTGATAATGTAAAATGGAATATGAAGTTCGTGGAAGGAGTTCTAAGTGAGTCCTGTCAAAAATATATTGGCAAGTGTCACACTTAATCAAGGCAGACCTGGAGCAGGACAAGGTTGCGAAGGACAAAATCAATGCGGCGAGAACTCCTATCATGAGCGATGTAGTCTTGGGGGCTGAGAATGAAAAGAGCGAGTAAAGGAACACCAATGTCCTTGGCACACTCCGAGGCTCGCGCAAGTGCCCTATTATCACTGACTAGGAAGAGTGAGCCTACGGATTGGCCTCAATTGTCCAAACCTACTGCGAAGATCTGCCAACCTCATCCAGTAGAGCACTGCCTTTCCCCCACTAGGATTTGGCAAACCTTGCTGCATATATTCCTGGATCTTGAAGCAAGGAGGATCAGCATCGACGATGGCCGCAGCCTCTGCAGTTGCAACTTTGATGGGATTGAAGCGTCTGCCAGACATTCGGGGCCGTTTGGCATCATGTTTGGAAGTGTGCAGAATTCCCTCTTTCGTGGTGGCGGCTGAACTTATTTCTGAACTTATTGATCGTTGACGCTTGGACATGATACAATCTCGAAATCGATAGACTTGGGGGTAGAGGAAGTTGGTCAGGCCAAATGAAAATCTGAACATTCATAAATTCTGAAATGCACATTTTATATGCAACTTGTGATCTCCTTTCTAGACATTCGGTGTGTATCGACGAATCACGTGGAAGTATGGGATCTAACTAGATCATACTCCTCTTGTCGTTTTCGCTCTTCTTCGGCCTCCCTTTCTTCTGCTTCGACGATTTCTATGTCCAGAGGAAATGTAAGAATTGCAGCTATTCCGGTCAGTTGATTCAATTCTGAAAACGTCATCTGAGAATCTGGGACTCGATAAAGATAGTAGTCCGTACGTTGACCTGATTCATGCATACTTGAAAATATGAGAACTTCACCACCTTTCTGCTTGACCGCTTCGGTTACGTGTATAAATTTCTTTCGTGTGACTGGGTCACTAGACCTAGAGGCAACTTTCAGTCCAGTTGAACAACCAGTATTCTGGGTAAAATAGGCTTGCCGGAAAAGATCGTCAGAAATCAATAAAGTTCCAATAGCACCCCTATCTGCAGCAAGGCAAACATGGTCAGGTCCATACCATGCCCTCATTTCGTCTGTTCCTAGCATCTTGAAAAATCTTCAATGAGCAGTCCAACCTAACATCAAGTCACAAAGCTACAGAGAACACAAAACAAACACTTGCCTATCCAACATCATACCTTCTCGAGCAAATTTAGTTTCCTTTAGTCGAGCTGTAATCTGGTAGTGTGTCAGAAGTCTGTGCATGAGAATCTCGCCCGAAACGAACTTCTGGATTTTTCAACACCTCAACAAGACTATGAACATACGGACTGCTGATGTGTACCCGAATTACTTTCTCGCGAAGCGCCTTCTGAAGTTCTTTATTACTTCGTCTGATTGCCTCAGCCACCAGGTAGTCATAAGCACCATCTCGTATCCAGCCAGGGCTCGCAATAACGATAGCCCGAATACCATCGCTTGCGAACGGAACGTGCCTCAAAAATGAGTCAAAGAGAATGGCATAAAATTTCCCGATGCCTTTCTCATGCTGTGAAGCCCCAGCAGTAGCTGCTTTCCGAGGAATGGAGATGGAGATCCGATGCGTTACAACGGTCATATGCTGGGATAGAAGGCAGAAAGTAGCGGTTCCTTCGCCACAGATGACGGCTGCAAGCTCAGCACCTCTCCCAGGAACGGTGCTTTCCTCGACTCTAGACACTGCAATACTGTCCCAGCCAATGGGTTTCTCAATGCGGACGTCACGATTAGTTTCTATGTCCAACGTATGAAAAGCTCCGAGTCTGACATGAGGATTTTCAACAACCACCTTTCCCGAGATATGCAGGGAAGCATTAGCATTCTGAGATGAACTAGCACCTGGATTAGTAGATTCTTGAGCAGAATTACCACCTCCTGGCGAAAATTCAACACGGCTGACTTGTAAAGTCAGATTAAGCCGTATCCGGTTTGAGTCCACTGATCCAGTATTTGACACTGACTGTATACGTCTATAACATCCTGAGTATAACACTGATAGGAACAGCCTACGTACGTACCGCACTGTGGTCGCCCTCACAAGATCACCTGCCTGTATCAGATTATATAAGTGCCACATATCTTCATCATCCTCTGGCCTGAGAGTGACATGGCCCTAGAGTTCAATCAGACGAGAAAGGAATGATTGTAGTGGACTAGACTTACCGCACCGTGCTTGTCGATGAATCTGCTGATCAACTTCATGAAATTAATTGCTGACCAACGTTACCTAAAATAGATCTTGAACTACCCTCAACCTACACTCATGGTTAGGTGTGTGACATATCACTTGATTTGCTCGTTCAAAAATCTCAGCCCATGCCAGTGACTCCAAGATAGCAACCTTGAGTACCCGGCTCGTTGAACCTAATCAGGCTCCAAATCGACACCACTTCGACAGTGAAGATGACGATGACACCATCTTTGCCGAGCTTGAAGCCGAAATTGAAAATGATGACAACATCGCTATGAGGGAGCGAGGCCTGGAAACTATCAAACGCGAGTGCGGCGACCGCTTTACCTCTCAGTTAACTCGGGTCTCAATTTGTCATGTCGTAGGATGGAGAGAATGAAAAATCTACGAGAAAATTGCCACGGCACATATTCCGAGGTGACCGACGAGAAGGAAGTTATTCGTATCACTGTGTAGCTACATGCCTTTCTTTTGCCTGGCGAATACTCATCATTTACCAGACGAGAACCAAGATGTATCGTCCACTTTTACCACTCCAACTTCAAGCGATGCGAAATCATGGACAAGCATCTAGCAGTCTGCTCTCTACCCCATCTACCACCTTCTATCGCCTCACAAGGAATGACAGAAACTCGCTCCAAAATACTTTCACACGCGATTTATCCGTGTTTTTGTCGAGAACATACCTTGGCTGGTGGAGAAGCTCTCTATCAAAGTCTTACCATGTGTGGTTTGCTTCATCGATGGTGTATCTCGCGATAGGTTTGTTTCTTTCTCGTCGATCATGCAAAATAAATCACCAAACCCTGGAAGGTTGATTGGTTTTGAAGAGCTCGGTAACAATGATGGCTTTGGTACCGCTGTACTTGAGCTGAGGCTCTTGAAAAGTGGTCTGTCCATCTTCTCTGGTCATCTGGCAGTTGTCTTGAATGAATGACAATAGGCATCATTGATCAGCAAGCTGAAAGCTCCTCCAATCCGATATACAAAATAGCGTCAAGCAACGATGACAAGGTTTTCGATCTCGACGACTGAAGTACTTTGCGCGGTGACCCCAGCACAGCAGGATTATTGTTATCAACACACGTGGATTAATTCAGCGCTCGGGGCCGAAGTATTACCACATGGGCCTATGTAAATCTATAGATAGACGTTTCATATCCATGCATGTAGTTCATCCAGCCAAGTGTTCGGAATTTCGACAGCAGTGTCTACAGAAAAGTGCTACCTGTCTTGAGTTAGCTATAATTTGTGTTTTTTTTTTGGGTTGACTTCGTGCCGCAGTCTTAAGACTTATTGCTCTTCGACCCTCGTTTTTTCCACCTGTTACCAGGACTCCTTATCTTTGTACATGCTTTATACATGACTCTCTTGAGAGGATAGTAAATAGAAATCTGTATTCTCCTTTTTGACCATCGCTGTGTTTCCAATGACGTTTGGCCTGCATTTTGTACTGGACAAGTGAGCAACGTTTTTATTCCCATCCTAAGCTGATATTCTGTATACACAATATTTATATTGATGCTCTCAAGTCCATGAGCTATATATATGAATTCAATGCTGAGTTGGTACGTCTAGTTTACGGCTATGCAAAGCGTCTTCGTCTTGCCTTGTGAATTCAATACCATGGTTTCTTCTGACTGGTGTCGAGCGGACAGGCCTTGTGAGACAATGAATTCCGTTCTCGTACATGGCTGTATCTGCGCCTTCAAACATACAGCGTTCAAGCGTCTAAATTTACCCTGACATAAATATTGTTATAGCAAACTAGATGCTCCCTGTTGACTTTATTGGTAGGAGACTGATAGTGACTTGGGCTACGTTCAGTGACAGCGGTTCTAACCTAGAGTGCACAGCGTCTAGGTATATAAGAGAAAGGTCTCCAAAGCAAAGCACTCGTATGGATTTCATGCCAAATGAGGCGGAGCAAGGTGCACAGAGCAGAAATTTCTGTTGATAGCAATCATTATTCCCGGAGGCAATAGCCTCACTGCTCTGCAGAGCACTTCGGCTGGATCGTTAGTTATAATTTATAAATCATTCTCGAGTCAGGGTACACTTCTAAAAAAGCTACCTAAATCTTATCCCATTATAATCCTTCTAAAAGCTATCTTGGTTCTGCCTTCTACTATACGTTGTCTGTAAGTATTTTTTCTTGAGAGTGTAACACCCGACAGACGACTCGATTTACGTGATAAAAATGGCTTCAGTTTGCCATGTTCTGGACCCACCCCTTCTCCTTCATTTCTTCCAGAGGAGCTTTATCGCCGAATGACACCGAGATGTCATGGTAGCACCATTCCTTGGAGCGTTCTCTGAGATATTTAGATATGTAATGGGGAATGTACCAAGTTTTTTCCTTTCCCTCATTCTCTCTGCATGCATATTTTATCGTGCTGCATCAAGCATATCTCCGCAACGTCTTTTTAAATTAGGCTCAGAGATGTATCAAGTTCCAGTGGCTACCTGGCAGCTCAAGTGTCTGATTTTTCAAATTCTATCCAGTACTATGAACAGTGTTGACAGTAGATTTACATCCGATATACTTCAATGTGATTGTCTTTACGAAATGTTTGAACTACTAGAGCTGCAATATTTCCTTGGATCTTTGTTCACTTCAGTGTGTATGGACATAATGCATCTCAGGCATACATTGTTAAACAAGCGCCCCCAGTGAGGGGCAAACGGATACTATAAATAGAAACAATCTCTACTGCTTATTGAACAATGAAAGATAAATTTATCTTAGGCATGCCGTGCATCACACTTCTTTTTGGATTCAGCATTTCTGCTCAACAAGCAAACTGCGACGCGGAGGGCTATAAAGGGCCCAATGTCCGGGACGTGTCTACAGGAGCAGGGTGTGGGAACGTGCACTACACAGACTCACTCAAATCCCAACATGAATGTATGCATTCATGTCCATTTAGTTTGTCCTACACCTTTCAAAAGACCGATATTACTACACCAGAAAATTTGGACGGCTGCCGTCGTCACGAGTATCGTAACTTATAAATTTTGTTCGGAAAGAAAAGACTACCGACAACCGACCTGCCGAGCCCGCTCCGTCGTCAGCAGCTAAACGAGTGTCACCTATTTTTGTGTATTATATAACAACCTTCATGAATAAAACAGTATTCGGCTCTGAACAGCATTTGTCACTTCTCCAATTTTCTGCCGCTAGTTCGGATTGTACCGTTGATGAAAAAGCTTTATTCAATTTATCATTCTAACCGTATGTTGAGTGCCGAACAATGTTTGATGAGGCTGGATGTACTTTCGGATCAAGTACGTTATGTCACTACTGCCAACGAGTGACAATTGCTTCCGAGGCTTCCTCTATTTGGGCGACATCTAGGCTGTGATGAAATGATTTCTTGGAAAGAATTCTGTCGTATTGCATGTCTTTACACCATGTCCCTACCATGTCCGTGTCTATGTCATGTCCCAAGCCCACAATAACGTAATCCTATTCGAATTACGGGACTAATGTTGTTGCGCACTTCACGTTTCCTCTGTGAGAGTTGTGCAGGCTATCGAAAATTGAACAAAAGAAAAGATGAAGAGGCAGGCAGATATGGAAAGCAGAATGAACAAGTATGACCCGGACAAGGAGTACTGGAATCCGTATAGAGGCGCGAGTATAGATGGGATAAATGAGTAACAGTGCCAAGTCAATCAGAGCGCTCGCTTCCTGAGTCTGGCGGAGAGTCTCCCCTAAGTTTGCCTCCTATCGTGTACTCAATGGTGATGGGCTGGTGATGGGCATGGGCGTACGAGAAGGTTGACCGGGAAATGGTAGATCAGGCCGAGAACTCACTATAGAACCGAGGTCGGGGAGCATGATTCCAGTTCAGATCTTATTAGCCGGGTACCGACATCGACTAGAGCAAAATAGACGAAGTATCTTTTATGATCTATTGATGCAGATAGATGAAGCCAAGAGACGAGCATGTACCAACCAAGATTTGACCGTAATCTAAGCTGTCGCTTGACAACTCATGAATAGACAGGGAGGAGTGCAACTCCCTCCTCCCTTGCCTATTGTTCCTCTCAACGTCTTAGTAGGTTGTCACGTCTCACGTCAAATCTGTTGTCGTCGTCATTTTGGCTGCAGTCTGACTTCTTTGGAAACTCAGATGGAATCAACGTCTTCTAACAGCCCCCAATGAACAGTCAGTCTTGATTTTTTTCTTTTAACGATGTCAGGTTGTAGATGATTGAATGGCACCCGCCTTGGTCAGCTCCGATGACGGTCCAGCGCCTTTAATAGATACTGAACGAGATAATTCAAGATTCCTTGAATCTAAAAGCTGAGAACCACAACGCTAGGAAAGAAGCAGTCGGTAGACAGCAATTTAGCAATGTCCTCCAGGCAAATGGAATCAAAGAACATGATTTAGGGACGGCATGTCACATAGGAGAATCTGTAACGACACCAACCAATATATCCATGATAGCATTTTAAAGTAAAGTTCTAGTGTTAGTTGAACCTTTGCACGTGTACGAGAAAGACCCACATAAATCAGTTGCAAATGAGCGCGATGGTATGACAACCCCACGATCAAACTATAGCGTGCAATTGCGGATGGTGTTGTCATAGAAAGGCCAAGCTTTCATACATGGGTATAATGAATCAAACCAGTTTCTTTCTGGTTTTGGTGATACGCCCAGGCATTCTCCTGGACAGACAAGGAAAGTATCTTTCTGGAACTGTCTAACTGCCCAGCGGTACTAGGTCAGGTGGTAGAGGAATTTCAACACTCTGATTTCTATCTTCGAGCGACGTATCAGAGTCGTTGTGCATCCGGAAGTGGGACTGTATAGCATCTGAAGTCCAATCTCTGGGTTAGAAGAGTTTCTCATTACTGGCTGCTGTCCCATGTTTACTAGACTGTTGGTTACAGTGCATTCAGGATGAATGGATGTAACACGTAATTGGAGAGTTGCAGTGGTGATTCAAAGGGTGGATCGGACTATGTAGCCCAGTGAATGTAAAGACATACATCTTGAGGTGGAGGTACGTACACATTCAGGAAACCGGGCATATGGGTGGACCAGGACGGCGACCAGGAAGGACATTAGAAATTCTCGCTCGAACAGCGAGCACTGCCGCCATTCGTGTGTAATGCAATCTCGTAAACCGCAAGACCCGGGACATGAGATGAGACACGCTTTTACTTTGGACTTGTTAGGCGCAGAGCGTGAAAGACAAGGTAACTCGGTCAACAGTACCAAGAGTACGCTCAACCGGAGGTAGTTAGATGGCAGGAAGGCTGTGGTATGGCAACCAATGTACAGAGTGCGTCCGAATGTGAAGAGGACATCGGAGAGAAATAAGTTGAGTCAACCCGCTCGATTTCATGAATATGTACGCCGGATGGAAGGAATGAAAAAAGGAATGAAATGTAATGGTATGACGTATTTCAATCTCAAGTGATATTCATTGTTCAGAAAATTGTCTCGGACGCGCCTCCGCGGTCAACGCTGGCGCTGCGCAGGACCAGGTCTTGAGGACGGTCAGTCCTCATTGTGAAAAAGAAAGAAAGAAAAGAAAAAAACTGCGTGGGCTCAGGACCAGCAAAGACGCGTGTAAGGTGCCCCAATGAGGATACGCGCTGGTGAAAATGGATGCATGACTCAGACACAGGCCTTGCCACGTGTTGAGCCAGAGCCTTGGATCGGGCAGGAGATCTGAGATGAAGATTGGGAGCCGATCCTGCATTGGTACAAATTGGTATATAATGGCTATATAATGTGACGCGCCGAGTGCAGAGCCAGTCATGTTGTGTTCCCGCCCTGAGTCGCCTCCTCCCCGGGCGCCCTCTCCCCCTCTTTATGCATTTACACCTCTCCCATCGCCCTCATCCCGTGCAGTCCGCAAACCCTCCTCATCGTCCTCGGCGCCCACCTTGCCTCCTGGCTTCCAACAGGATCGCTCTCTACTTACTGTTCGGTCGTGTGAACTTCTTTCTCCACGACGGTCAGACTCTCATCGCCGGCCAAAGCGCATTCGCTCAGCAATGGATCATATGTCTGCTGCTTCTCGTACTCAGTCTCTTTCAGAGCCCATCATCCGTCCTCTCGCCTCGCCGCCGCACCAACGTACAGCATCCCTCACTTCGCAAAGCTCTCTACCACCTTCCCCTCAATCTCAATTGCCTCCGCCACCTGTTCCTCAAATTCCTCTCTGCGTCCTCACTCAGGCGGACAAATTGTCCACCTATTCCTCCGACTCCCTTTCGGGCACCACTATCTATCTTCCAGACATTGAGCCCATTCCATCGATAACTGAACTTCCAGCTTCAGTATTGAAATCGTCAAAAAGGACAGGTCTTGGGAGGACCAAGGCTGCAGGCATGACCTGTCTCAAATTCCTCACCCTTCGCAACTCGCTCAAGGGCAATCGGCCGTAGGAGCTCATCGATTGATAATGACTATTCTAGCCTTCGGTTCATCATGTCGGGAAAGCTCGATCACCCCTGCTTATGGTGGCTCATTTGATTTTCTTGGTCGCAGCAGCGCTTGTTGTGCTTTTCTTGAATGTGCATACTTCATTCGCATTTTGCTCACACCAACACCGACTCATTCATTCCTTTGCACTTTGCAGTCACTACAGATTGCGGGTCCGCATCATCACGTTTCCATCTCATCTCCCAACTTCATCTGTACCATCGCTCCATTGTTACGACAGATCAACACCTCCGCTGATTTCTGTACTCTACTTCAGAACGCCGTACCATATTCATGAATACTCTACAACTAGTATATTTAGTATAAAGTAAATAATATTTTCTAATATGACATTGAGTTCACACAACATCTATTTCCTGATATGGTACTCTTAATGCCAATTGGGGATTGCCATCCCGCATAATCCTGTTCAGGCTGATTTTGTAAGACAGTTGAACGTCTGAAAATGTAGATTATATTAGCGAGATAATATTCACTGACATTCGTTCCCAATCCATTTCAGTATTGATATCGGACTTCTAGTCGGCTCCCGTGCCTGCAAAGAGAACACCAGGTAAGAGACGCTGGATCAACTCCGAGGAGACAACCTTGCAGTCCAATCTAAAATTACGAAACCAGCCAGCTCATGTGTATTGTAAATGAATTACTCGCGGTTCAACAATCCATGTCTTGTTGAAGCGTATGAGTCTCGCTTCCTTGAGAATCGGTCGTGCTGCAGTGGATCCATGTGCTCTCATTCAGTTAGTAGCACGAGAACTATCCTACTTAAAAGGAAAGATACCAAGAGCAGAGACCACGTATTCAATTCCTTACCCTGCATGGCAACACAGTTTTTAACTCACACGTGTCATTTATACGTGAAAAGTCTGGATCACTGGAAGACATTGTTGGTGACATTGTTAGTGACTCCACAGGGGCGCTCACTGACAAGGCCCATCCCCATTGGGTGCTTCATATAAGAATAGGATACCTTTCGTTCCTTCTGGACTAGAATACAATAATTTCTTACAATGTATAATTCTCAGCTGGCACGGTGCTGACACGCACGCTGGTCGCCTGCTATTTCTTCGATCTGAGAAAGGTACTTCCTGGATTGATTACACATTCCCTCCTATGGCTTGATGACTGTTCATCCAATGGACGACTCAAGTTAGAATCATTGTCCATAGATCCCGGAAGCGAGTTTGCTCCTGGTCTCTTGATACCTCGGACCATTGAAGCTGATCAGACGGGGAATTAATTGCTTTACTTGGAATTATCATATCGCAAATGGCGACGTGGAGAACGGACTGAGAACGGGTCTAATTCGGGGAGCTACTGGAAACGATTTGAAAAAAAATGTTTCTTCGAACTGAATGCATGGGGTGATGAAGTCGGAGCCACAAACATCACGCCATCTTTAAACGCGGGACATTCGACATTTATATGGCACGCCCTCAGCGAGTTTGGGACATTCAGTCTTGTCCTATAGTCTTGACTTATTCCATTAGAGAATCAAGGTGAGTGTCAGTAACCGTCTACTTGGAGTTTTCACAGTCCGTGTTGATCCTGGATGTTCGATTCAAAGTTGTTGTGATACTCTGAACTCAATTATATTTTTAAGCTTTTCGAAAATTAAGAACTGTAATTGTGAAGTGATACTGTGTCAAATCAGGGTAATTCTGATAATCTGCGAGATGTTTAAATACAGAATATTTGTTCACCGGACATCTTTGGAGCAAGATCGTGATGGTTTATGGTAACCGAACAATCGTAGCTGTTCCTTATTTTATGCTTATTTTATGACGTCAATCCTTCGGTGTCATCGCTTTTACTTTTGCATGATGCATCTCATGAAGAACAACGACAAGATCAAATGGGTCTCAATGATCGAGTGAGGTGAACGGAGGCCAAACAGTATGTGACGTTCCAAAATAGAATGACTCAGAGTTTTGTCAGAGTCTTGTCTCTCCCTTCCCTTGAGTCAATTTACATTAGTCAATCTTAAATAATTTCAGAACAACTCCAAAATCTTTTCAGCAGTAGTAAAAAAGCAGACTAGTACATTCAATGACACGAGAAAACGGGTGTCGTTAGGGAATGTTGATCGGATGTATGTCTCTGATCCGTATGTACTAAATTTGTATTTTCCATTTCAACACACTTGTCAGTCCGAAAATTCTCCACTATCAAAGATTAATTTTCAGAAAAAGCATCCCAAGAAAAATGTTGGAATACTGGACGCTATACTAAAAGTGACTTAGTGTTTCATATCTTGGTATCTGAGTTTTGTTTATTGTTTTAGATAGGATAAATAGTGGAAGGCTTAGGCAGCATTTTGCACCCGCAATTTTTCAGTGAGAATCCTTTGCAATGTTCAAGTGTCCATGCCTTGGTATATCCAATATGTCAAGTTGTGATGTAAAATGGACATGAGAAAAGAGTTCCAAATTCAAGGACAAGGATTATTGGAATCACGTTGTCTGAACCTCAATAACTTTTCAGCTCTCAAACTAAGTAAATCAGATAGCGTGCTGAGAAACAGGATTCAACCAATGTGACTCTGCTTCTGGGCTAAAAATCTCTGTATTTCTCCTGAATTGATATTTTCTTTTCGATTTTATTATTATTATAATATCAATTTATTACACGGTGTACGAACACAGTCTGCAACCTTTTTCTTGAGATGCACTACTGTGCCCCACAAATAATCGATGAAATATTAACCCTATGACTTCAGTCCCACCTAAAAAGGCCAATCTTTGAACTACTTTATTTTACTGATAGAGCAAGGAATATCCTACAATGAATGTTTCAAATATTATATCAATTTCATCAAGAGGATCATAATAACAAAGGTAGTTAACTACTTTAAGAGATGTTGGAATACAATTTAATGAAGATCATCCTATAGTTGGAAAAGTCCCAACCTGTCACGTCCACAGTGAACAAGTGAAAACAAGACATTAGTTAAACTCGTTATAAATATGTCAGAGACTATAAGACTGTAGAATAGAGTCAAGTTTGCAGCGAGTTTTCCCTCCGAAATTCCCTTTGCTCGATCTTAACTCAATAGAAAATCGAGGCTCGTCAAGAACGATTGGTGACCTACTAGTAAGCTCTGATCCTTCCTCTATTTTTTGGAAGGTCCCAGTAGCTTGGACACGTCTGAGCTGGGACCCTGTCACAAATTTTCTGTTGAACACAAGTGACTACTGTATATATTATAAACTTTTCATCGCCAAGGAGAATTAGCATCAACTTCCGGTAAACACATGCCCCTACATTGCAGCCCTTCCTATGCGAGAGAATGTTAAGGAGCAGGTCAGAACAGAGCCCCCATCACAGAAATATAGCAACGCCAAGAAACTTTGGATGGGGCATACCTACCTATTTCACACCTATTTGTGAGTTGTGACCTGCATTGTCCGATAATTGTCCGATATTGATATCCGACGCAGCTACTGATTGCTGAATATTTCCTCCTCACTGGGGATTTTTGAAAGACGGGGAGACTACCGGTGTTACTTGCACCAGCTATTGTCAATTGGATGGTGGCAATCCCGGTTTCTGAATAAAACAGGATACACGCAACCAATTGGATTCATCTATTGCTTCAGTCAGATTTCTATCCACTCTTTGTGTAAATATTCTACGGTTCTAGTCTCAGTCAACATAGCATCGGTAAAGTTGGCACTATTCCCTAATCGGACATTGCCCGTGTACCCACTGCGTAGACATATCTTCACAAATCTACATACAGCCATTTAATCGACAGCGACTAGTTGGTGAAGACTTTGGGAAGCATTTGAGAGCATTCGCCTATCTCCCTTACCCTGAACCGATGTTCCTTGCTATTATAGTCTCTTTTATCTTTTAGCGCTTAATGCCTTGATTCTGTATTTTGTTTTGAACAGTCTAGCAGTTGCGTGCTGGTTACAAGCGACCTTTACTTGTTTCCGTCTCTCTTCATTGTATAGAATTTATGAAGGAGGAAAAGTTGGCACTATTACTTACGATA
>Ga0153987_1000252_pt1 | contig 18931 bp, 25 predicted proteins | sample TSNC071MetaG_FD_102279 | JGI IMG/M metagenome (GOLD analysis project Ga0153987, IMG submission 102279) | Attine ant fungus gardens microbial communities from North Carolina, USA - TSNC071 MetaG | ecosystem: Host-associated > Fungi > Mycelium > Unclassified | place: USA: North Carolina, William B...
GTCACCAGCTAGGTCACCTAACACAGGGTGTGTTAGCAACTGACAGTTACCTCTTGAGCCGGTATCAAGCCAACTGCTCAGAGGAGGTTTCTTTCAGGGTTAGAAAGAGAACTCGATAGAGTTCCCATTAAATTACAAATGACCTATATACTCATACAGTATTTGTACTTGTATTTACTATCTCACAGTCCTCAATATATCCTATGTCCAATTGCTTCTTTATTATTGTCTACAGACCCTCATAAGGGTCACACATCTCTCCCATACTGTCACACTCTTCATCTGTCACTTCATAGTGCAGATATTTACTATCAACTAATCTCCCTTCATCATCTAACTCTTCAATATAACCGAGGGTTATGACAGGGTGTCACTCCATACTCTTAGGCTATCAGGTCATGACAGCTGCCACTGTCCATGTCAGGTGCCTGTCCAAGGCAGGTCATGACACTAGGGGTTGACCTAAGTCCTTCACAGATTCACTCTAATATTTTGGTTATTTACTGTAGTAATTTCTCTACCTAGACTACTAGTCTTTGGTTGGGGGCTTGGGAGGTATGCTTACAGCACATGCTGGGGTGTGTTAGCTACCCTTTACTACCAGACTGCCATCATACCCCATGTTATAATTTGTTGATTTTTTCAGAAAAAAAATCATGACAGTTGGTTTTGGAAGCTACTTTAACTGACAATTAGAAGATATGTGAAAACCTTGAGCCAGAAGTTGAACGGTGTATGAAAACCTCAAGGAAGAAATGTACTGCTTGAAGGTAGTTGAGGGTATTTTTTAGTCATACAGAGTTCTATGTGTTGTTCTAGCATTACAGCTCAAAAAAGTTACACAATCAGTCACATTTTGTCACATCAATTGCATTGCTAGGAACAGGTCTGTTCTGTTGCCCAACCGTCCTCTAATTCAGAATGAAGATTTACTCTATCTCAGTTGTTCTTGCTCCACCTTCCGGTGCTTCTGCTGTTCTCAGTTCTGCCAATGACCTGTCAAGTTTCTCATTCTACCAGCGGGGATCCGTTGGCGAATTCATGAATTTCTTCACAAAAACGGTAGTAGAACGCACAGCACAAGGTCAGAGACAGAGTGTTAAAGAGAGCTCATACACAGCCCACATCTATAATCGTGGGGGAGCCGAGCAGCTCGCTGGTATTTGGCGGTCAACACGTTAAATGAAACGGGCGTTCTTAATCAAAGAAATAGGTATTATGATCACGGACCAGGAGTATCCTGTCAGACCAGCATTTTCGTTGTTAACAAAACTTCTTGATGACTTTACGGCCAAAGTACCCCAATCTTCGTTCAAGAACCCAGGATCAATATCGTTCTCAGATATCAACATGTATATACAAAAGTATCAAGATCCGCGCCAAGCAGATACAATTATGCGTGTACAACAGGAACTTGATGAAACAAAGATAATATTGGTAGGTGTTGTCATTGAAAAAATGGAAGAGCTTAAGCCAACAGAGGCACAGCATAAGACGATGGAATCGGTCCTGCAGCGCGGCGAGAAGCTTGATACTCTAGTCGAAAGATCCGAGTCACTTTCGGCACATTCGAAGGCATTCTACAAGACTGCAAAGAAAGTATGTGATATCACTGATTTTTTTTCTATATTCGACTCACCGCTTCCTTCCAGCAAAACAGTTGCTGTACTATCATGTAGTGTTTATATATCGTACGCTTTGTTTATACTGGAGTCTGAAGTGGATTAATGCATGATTTAGAACGAGTGGCAACTGGTGTGAAAACAGTCCCATCTGATTAAGACACTGGTGTGAAGAATCCGACCAGAACGTGGAGTTGATCAAGAATATCAAGATACATATAAGTATCATGGTTATACAGTGCATATAAGCTGCATGTAAGCTTTGTTCGGTCCAATGAAATGGATTGAGGATGTAAAATCAATACTCGCTATCTGTGCAGTGCAACCGGACCCGCCTATCAGACCTAATAATTAGTCTGTTTGCAATTTTGGTTGGCGTTCTCTCAGTATATAAGCAACCAACTGTTCTCTCACCTCTGTTTCGTTACCATCATGTCTGCCTTCAGTACCTGGGCGCGTTCCTTGGCCAAAAAGGCCGATTATAAGAGCGTCTCTCATGCATTGCTCAATACGGACGGCGCTCAGCTGGAGACACACAGTACAGAGAAACAATTGCTTATGCTCGAAAATATACTGTCCAAACCATTAACCCACGAGGATTTGGTAAGTACGATTTCTATCTGCTCTTTTCCTGTATTGAGATACGCCCAGCGGGCATTTAGAGATCTCGTTGAGCATGATGAAGCAATTGACGACCGCAAACTATTAGTAAGTTGCTGCTTCGTGGCATCCACACCTTCCTCTAATGACTTTTGCTTGTCGCTAGTTGGAGATCATATTGACCAGATTGGCGCGCTTCAAAGACTTCTCCTGGTCCTTGAAAATACAACAATTCGTGATCAGTCTTCGTGCGTGCCCTCTTGCTTACCAAATGAACGTTCATAACCCGCTTTCTGTAGTTTACAAAGATCTACCGCATCCTCCTACCGGTTTTCTGTCTTCCTTAACTTTGGTGCCATTTCAGCATGATTTTAAACCTGGTTATCCATCTCTTCCTCAGAGCCCAGGGCTTGTCCATTATGCCTATCGGGCACCTGACGGCTCAAACTACAATCCTCTCATCCCTGGTCTGGGAAAAGTAGGATCGCCCTATGCCCGCTCTAGTTCTTCAACAAGTCTCACCCCGAACACCTCTCTCCCCCAACCTGGCCTCATCTTTGACAATCTTCTAAAGCGCGACAAGTTCGTTCCCCACCCTGATGGAATTTCATCCCTGTTTTTCTCCTTCGCGGACCTCGTCATCCATAGTATCTTCAAAACAGATAGCTGTGATCCAAAAATAAACCAAACAAGCAGCTATCTCGATCTTAGTGTGCTCTACGGGAACTCGGAAGATGAACTTGCCGGAGTGCGAGCCGCTGACGGCAGCGGAAAACTCAAGCCCGATTGTTTCGCTGACATCAGGCTTCTGATGATGCCCCCTGCCAGTTGCGCGCTTCTGATTCTCCTGAACCGTAACCACAATGTGCTCATGAGCATTCCTGTTGTGTTCCTTGTGCTTTGAGACTCAATGTCTGTTTCAGTTTATTGCTCAGAAGCTCCTCGACATCAATGAATCTGGAAAATTCAAGGATCCTTCGCTCCTTGACGATAAAGAACGGAAAACGCAGGATGACGAAATTTTCCACCGCACTCGTCTTATAAACTGTGGATATTTCATGCGGATCATCCTTGGTGGTAATTTTTCGATCTGCTCTAAGCAGCGTGCTCGTCTGATTCGTACGCAGACTATGTTGGTGCCATTCTCGGTCTTGTTCGGGATGGGTATGACTGGCGACTTGACCCTCTCATGGTAATTTCCAACTTCCGCTGGATATGAATCATAACAGATGCCATCTATGACAGGAATTGCGAGAGTTGGACCATTCAATATCACCCAGAGGCCAAGGCAACGTTGTTTCGGCTGAATTTAACTTACTTTACCGTTGGCACGCAACTCTCTCAGAAGAGAACATCCGATGGTATGAGAAGGAGTTCGCCACCGTGTCTCGCCCAGGGTTTAGCATAGCCTCTATTGCAGATTTTAGGGAGGCTGCTTCTGCTTTCACCGGCAAATTGAAAGGAGTACCACCCACTCAATGGGAATTTGGCAGGTAAGCGCTGGTCGGATGCTGATGTTACTACCTGGGCTTGATATCTTCAAAAGAAAAACCCGTTTAGATGGCAAGTTCCGAAATGCAGACCTCGCGGAGATTCTTCAGAATGCGACTCAAGAGGTGGCTGGTGCTTTCAAGGCACGTGGGGTTCCTGAGTGCATGAGAGCCATCGAAATCCTTGGCATTGAGCAATCTCGCGAATGGGGCGTATGCTCAGTACGTTCTCCTGAGTCAGATTAACTTGATTGGTCTGACTGATTCCACCGTAGCTCAACGAGTTCAGGAAGTTCATTGGATTAAAGCGTGCGTCTCCGGTTCATTTCACCTTCGCTAGCCAACTGGACTTTCTTAGCATATGCCACTTTCTCGGAATGGAATGACAATCCGAAAATTTCGACAGCTGCGGAAAGGCTTTATAGAGATATTAACAGGCTCGAGCTTTACGTTGGTTTACAAGCAGAACAAACCAAAAAACCAGGTCCCGGCGCTGGTTTGTGCCCAGGATACACCATCTCTCGGGCTATCCTTGCTGATGCCGTCTGCCTCACCCGTGGAGATAGATTCCTCACTACTGATTTCACACGTGAATTTTCATACTTAGTCAAGGAATTTGATGCATATGATACTTATCCTGCATTACACTACAGCTTTCAATCTCACTGCTTGGGGTTGGCAAGACTGCCAATATGACAAGGAAGATGGTTCATATGGTGGTTTATTGACGAAGTTGATCTTCAGGACACTACCGGACCATTATCCCACTGGTTCAGTCCTCGCACATTTCCCATTCAACGTTCCCGAAAATATGCTTATTGCACTCAAAAAGAATCGTGGAAGCATTCAAAAATATTGTTGGCCTGAAAGATTCAAAAATTTACCTGACAATGTCAAGCGTCTTCCACCCCTCATGGATCATACTTGGCGCGTTGTCCGTGATTACGAGGGTGTCAAGAGGGTATTGACTACTGAGAACTCGCACTTCACTTCAAATATTGTCCAGCGTATGGAGTCCACTGTTGAACTTGTCCTGGAGTCGCGAATTCGAGTGTGTGACTCCATCATGTTTCGTCTTTCTAGGAGGAGGACTAAATGACCATCATTAGGACAAGAAGAAGATCTGGGATAGACAAGCAAAGGTTACTCAGGCTATTGTTGATAATGTCGAGTGGGCGAAGTATTTCAGAGAGAAGACCGAGAAGCTTATGGGGATCCACGATCCTTCCTACTTTGATATCGTCAAGGACGTCATCAACCTCTTGCCCATCTATTGGATTTGTGAGAAGATTGTAAGTAATGTCCAGCAACTCAGAATTGATCTAGAATCTTGATCCTAGACTGGTATTCCGCTCAAATCCGACTGCACGCCTCGAGGAGTATTATATGAGCAAGAAACTCACGACAAGTTTGCCGGTATTGCACGCTACATCTACATTGATTCAACTCCCGTGAATGACTTCAAATTCCGGGACCGGTCTCAGAAACACGCCCAGGAGCTGATCGAATTCATCGAGAAGAGTCTTGGCAATGCTAGTAGTAGCCTTTCCGTAAGAAAATTTCCAATGAATTCGTGATTTTGAATGTTTGATCTGATATTTTTTTCAGTCCATGGATGTTCTTGATTGGTTCAAGAAGAAGTCTGAGCCCCCCAAATACCTGAAGGATCTTTGTGGCACTTTTGGCAATGTGCCTCATGCAGAGCTGGCTATCAATATCTTCAACGCTATTATCCCCACTTCCGTGTTATTCTCTAAAGCCGTTGTTCAGGTAGTAGATTTTTTCCTCGACGACGCTAATCAGATGGCAAGGTCGGAGATTGCGATGATCCATCAGGGAAGTACAAGCGAGCAAGATTCTTCCCGAATGATTATGCGTTATGTTCGTGAGGCTCTCCGTCTCCGTCCACTCGTGAGTCTGTCATCCTTTCAACCATCTCAACCAACGCATTGTGCAGTTTGCCGGTGTCTATCGCACTGCGGTGGTTCCTGTCCCTGCTCATAATATCAAGCTCGAGGATTGGGTGTTTGTGGATATTGCGAAAGCGAATGTGTGTTAATCCCTGTATACCGGAACTTCACCGCTAAGTAGATCAAGACAGGAATCTCTTGGACTAACCCCTGATTATACTCCAGCCAGCGAGCATGGCATCATGACGCCGTATGAAGATGGTCTACTGACGCCCATCTTCTTCGAGCGAGTCGTGCCGGTAATTGTTGGTACAATCTTGAGCCATGAGAATTTGAAGCGAGTGGACGGAGAGTCTGGGAAACTCACTAAGTGAGGTTTGACCACTATTCCGATTTTATATTCACATATGTTTGGTAGATTTGTTGAACTGTGGCACGGGACAAAGCGTGAAGAGTATGTCGACATGTCCGGAATGGTGACTCCCTGGCCGGATTCCATGATCGTTGAACTGAGATCGTGATATCGTTATATCTTTATCCCAACATGGCAACTTTGTATTGTCCTGTATATGTTTTCCAAAATTAGTTAAAATTAGTTGGACCTGTAAGTCACGGGATCAAACATTACACTCGCGCCTTGATTCCTCCATATTTCTATGGCCGCTTCACGGATAATTTCTGCTGCGGATGTTACGCGACAATCCGCACAGGTCTGGGTTCCCGATATTAAGAAGGGATATCTCGCCGGCTTGGTTCTGAGTGAAGATGAAGAGGCTGCAGTAGTAGAGTTAGAAGGAGGGGAGGTGTGTAGCCATTCATAGACAAGCGACAGTGCCTCAAACAAGTACTAGGTCAGGAGGGTACCACTCGACTCTCTGTTTAAGATGAATCCACCAAAGTTTGACCGCGTTGAGGATATTGCGGATCTAACATTTCTCAACGAAGCAAGTGTTGTCCATAATCTCCGGTTAAGATATTATTCAGGTGCCATCTACGTGTGTGTCACGGATTGGATTATATCACCTCGCTGATCTATCATCTGATAGACATACTCAGGCTTGTTTCTAGTCGCCATCAACCCTTACCAAAATCTCCCTCTCTACACTGATGCCATTATCCAACAATATCGCAACAGACGACGGGATGACAACCAACCTCACATTTTTGCAGTCGCGGAACGTGCATGGGTTAATATGGGCGACGAGAGGGAGAATCAGAGTATCTTGATTACGTGCGCCCCCTATTATTGATCCCGTTCCCAATTGATGTTGGTTGCAGCGGCGAATCAGGTGCTGGAAAGACAGAAAGCACGAAGAAAGTTATTCAATACCTTGCGGCAATTGCCACTGATGCCCCGAAGCCTGTGCAGCCCACTCACACACGGAATGTTACCATTGGATCGACGGCTACCATGCCCTCTGTTGGATTATCGAAGAATATCACGCGAAAGGGACATTTTTCCTCAAATTCTGTATCAACGACAGGTGCTTCACTGACATCAAAGGGGCGTCTTGGCCTACTTGAGCGCCAGGTTTTACAAGCCAATCCAATTTTAGAGGCGTTTGGGAATGCTCAGACGCAAAGGAATAATAATTCAAGTCGGTTTGGCAAGTTCGTCCGTATCTCGTTTGCTCCAGATGGTAGTATCGCAGGGGCGAATATAGACTGGTATTTATTGGAGAAGAGTCGGGTTGTGTTTAGGAATGAAGCCGAGAGGAATTTCCACGTATTTTACCAGTTGATCGCTGGTGGTGGTGTACTCAAAGGTGTGTATCCGGCTACCTGTCATCTAATATCACCTATACATTATCAGATGAGTTACTTCTGGATGGAGACGTAGAGAACTATGAATATCTCAACAAAAGCAGACGGGAGATTGATGGTATCGACGATAGAGAGGGATGGAGCTCATTGAAGGTACGCCTGGTTCGCGCTCCCCTAGTTCCGCTGCCAACGTCTGTGAAGGTCGCGCTAGATGTAGTTGGTTTCACGCCAGAAGCGCAGTTCGACCTATTCCGAATTGTCGCGGCAATTCTGCATATAGGAAATATCGTGATCAATACAAGTCGTGCAGATGACGCAACGATGCAGGATGCTTCACAAGCGGAGCGCGCTTGTCATTTGTTGGGCATCCCTCTGGCTGAGTTCACTCGAGCTGTCCTTCGACCTCGAGCTCTCGCAGGTCGTGAGTGGGTGACGCAGGCGCGCACGCGGCGGCAGGCACTAGATGAACTTGCTGCTCTCTGCAAAACTCTCTATGAGAAATCTTTTGGTGCTCTTGTCGATCAAATCAATCGTGCTTTAGATCGTCCTTCATCCAAATCAACGTTCATTGGGGTTCTTGATATTGCAGGTTTTGAAATTTTCGAGATCAATGGTTACGAACAGCTTCTGATCAACTACACAAATGAAAAGCTTCAGCAGTTCTTCAATCATCACATGTTCGTTCTTGAACAAGAAGAATACGCTCGCCAAAACATCAAATGGGACTATGTCAATTTTGGCCTGGATCTCCAGCCTACTATTGACCTTATAGAGTCTACTGGAAACGTGATTGGTATTCTCAGCTGCTTGGATGAGGAATGCATCATGCCCAAAGCGACCGACCACACATTCACTAACAAACTACACGCCCTTTGGGCCAGCGGTGAGGAAGAAGAATACCACAGTCCGGGAAAGGACAAATATGAACCAACTCGCTTTGAGCAAGGTTTCATCATCCAACATTACGCGGCTAAGGTTGATTATCGGACAGAGGGGTGGCTAGAGAAGAATAAGGACCCACTCAATGACAACCTCACTCGTGTTCTAGCTGCGTCTTCTGAACCTTACATCGCCACTCTCTTTGCAGAATACGGCGATGCCTTTCCTCCTGGTGGGCCTAATAATGCCTTTTCTGTTGGCAAGAAGCGCACTCTGAAAAAAGGAGCATTCAGAACCCTTGCACAGCGTCATAGAGAACAACTCTCCAGTCTCATGACTCAACTTCGATCCACCCAACCTCACTTCGTCCGTTGCATAGTTCCAAATAACTTGAAAAAACCTCATCATATTGATGTGCCCCTAGTTCTCGATCAGCTACGCTGCAACGGTGTCCTAGAAGGAATCCGTATCGCTCGCTTGGGATACCCAAATCGACTCCCCTTTGTGGAGTTCCGGCAGCGATACGAACTTCTAGCTCCTAAAATTCTACCCTGCGGATACATAGATAGTCGTGAAGCATGTCGCCGTATGGTCAGCTTCCTGGAGCTTGATGAGAACGTATTCAAAATCGGCACATCCAAGATCTTCTTCAAAGCAGGTGTTCTTGCGGAACTGGAAGAGCGCCGAGATAAGCTATTGTTTAATATTTTTGCCCGGATTCAAGCCGCGGCGAGAAAGTGGACAACAAGAAGGCAGATGAAGAAGATATTGAATAGAGCGATAGCAGTACGAACTATTCAGCGCAATGCGAGAGTCTATAACGAGCTGAGAGAATGGCCATGGTGGCAGCTTTACACCAAAGTCCGCCCTCTGCTTGCGGCTACAAGGAGTGATGAGGAATTGAGAAAGAAGGAGGCAGAACTGGCCTTGATCAAAGAAAGGGCTGAGAGGGATTCGAAGGAGCGAGAGGCACTGGAGAACCTGAAGATGTCTCTGGAGTCTGAAAAGCGTAAGGTTGAGGAGGCTTTGGAAGCGGAGAGGACGCTAGCTTTGGACAAAGACGCCTTGCTTGAACGAAGCAAAAGACGTGAAAGCGAGTTGGACGAAGAAGTTGCTGCGTTACAAAGTGACCTTGATCTACTTGACTCTCAGCTTGATCGTGCTATGAAGCTGCAGAAAGAGAGCGAGGAGAAGTACGAGTCGCTGAAACAAGCTTTTGACCAGGCTGCTGAACACCTTGTCCGTATGGAAACGGAACAGAAAGAATGGATGGACAGAGAGACCGAGTTGTTGGAAGAATTGACTAGTGCACGTGAGGAGTGTGATACTCTCTCGCATAATCAGGAGGAGCTACGAAAAGTTGGCGAGGAATTGAAGAATATTGCTGTACAACAAGAGGAAGATCTGAGTCGTACAAGAGAAAGACTTGATTTGGATGCAAAGGAGTTTGAAAGTAAGCTAGAGGCGGAGCAGAGAGCAAAGTAAGTTTTGTCTATCTTTCCCTTGACTTTGGACTCAGTAGTGTACAGGGAAACTTTGAAGACCAGGATGTCACATCTGGAAAATGAGTCTCGTTTGACCAAGGAGCAGTTGGTAGAAGTTACCCGGTCAGCAACAGAGTACTCAGACATAATTACAAAGAAGGAGGAACAAATCAGAGTCATAAGTAGAGATCTTGAAGACTTACGAGCCGATGAGAGGAAGAGACAACATGAGATTGCGGAGTTGTGTAGTCAAAAGTCGACCCTCGAAGCTCAACTCCAAATTGAGAGGAAAGAGTATGTCCAGGAACAGTCGACTCGGGACGCTCTACAAAAGGAACTCGACGACTTGCGTTCCCTACTCCAAGCCAAAACCAGTGAAGAAACCCGTCGCAATGAGGTCGAGAAGAGCAAGGAGGTTGAATTAGTCGACCTGCGGAATCAGGTCAACGAACTGAAGCACGAGTTAGCGGAGGCCAGAAGAATTGCTCTTGATTCGCAAAGCAAGCTTGAATTGGAGAGGACAAATGCAGTCAGGGAACATCGGTCACTCGAGTCTGGCTATAACTCACTACTCAGTCGGGAGGGCGAGGTTTCGTCACAGTTGTCACGTACCAAGACGGACCTTGCAGAGCTGGAAAAATCAAAACGAGCTATAGAGTCGGAGTTACAGACATTGAGGACAAGACAGATCGAGGTTGACAGTCAATTGTCTGAGGCTGTGAAGAGTAAGGAGGTAAGTGACATAACCAATATTTTTGATTTTCTTGAGGTTGAGTCTATGCCTAAGAACCTGGAACGGCAATTGGGCATTGCCCAATCCCGATATCAAGATTTTGAAAATGTTGTTCTTGAGCATCAGCGAGAGAGGGATAACTATGTTCGTCAGCTTGATACGACTCGCAAGGAGTTGGAAACACAGTCGATAAAGCGAGCTGAACTAGAAAAAATTTGTTCAGGTCAAAAGGCAGAAGTTATCAAGCTCAAGGATAGGAATGTCAAACTTGACCGTGAGCTGAATAAAGCTCTTAAAGATCTCAAAAATCGGGAATGGGAGATCAAACAGCTTGAGTCAAAGCAGGACAAAACCATTGTTGAGCACGTACATGTTCTTGAAGAGGCAAAACGAGTCACAGATCGTCAATTGGCTGAAGTTCAGCTCGAGCTGCAGAAGAATCAGAATTATATCAAGTCATTGGAGAAAACTCGAGGCCGTTTGATGATGGAAGCGGAGGATTTGACGAGAGAGACCGAAAAAGAAAGATTGGAGCTGCGACAGAAGGAGAAAAATATCAAGTTTCAGGAGGAAAGAGCAGCTCGTGCTTTGGCTGATGTGGAGAAGGAGCGACAAGCTCGTGATACAGCTGCGCTTGAGGCCCAACGATTAAGGACAGAGCTTGAGAGCACCCGAACCCAGAGTCATGAGTTGGCCGAGCATTTGGCTCTAGTGCAAAAAGCAAAGGAGAACCTGGAGAGCGAGTTAGAACGACTTGCTGATGAAAGCGTCAACTCAGATTCACTGTCGAAAGCTCAGCGACATTATGAAACTCGTATAGCACACTTGGAAGAAAAGTTAGAGGAGACCGAGATGGCCAAATCTACTGTTGCGAGAATCCGAGAAAACATTGAACGTCAGCATGCAGAAATCCGTCGTCTGGTCATGCAAGGTGCTCCTCGAGATGAGGATTTTCAAAACCGACTTCTAAAAGAGCTGCAAAAGGCTGATGGTATACTCGAACTTGGGACGAACCGCAAGGCACCTCAGCGGAGTGAAGCGCAGGGACCGAAGGATCTCGCCAACCGCACACCAACTAAAAGCCGGTCCTCCACTGGTGCACCAAGCTCTCCTGTAGTCGACCGTGAAGCTCAGCAAGCACGAGCCTCCAGCAATCAACAAGTCGCGGAATTAAAGCAACATGTACAAGTCCTCGAGCTTCAAATGGCGGCATCTGACCGGGTCCGCCATCACCTTGAGGTATCTCTTCGCGAACTGACAGCAGACCTCGAAAGTAGCGATGGGTCTATATCCTTCCTTCAGCAAACACGTTCGCGATTGGCCCGGGAGAACGGAAGGTTAGCTGAGTTGTTGAAGGATGAAGCTGATGCGCGTAGGACTGCAGAAACCGCTCAGGTTGAAGGAATCCAGGCCATGTGGGCGAAATTCCAAAAAACCATTGCGGATGAACGAGACAGTTATCTCAGACTTGAAGAGTCTAAGAAAGCATTGGTGAGCGGGAATGCGATGAACTCATACCTCAGATATTCTCACTCATCTCGGCGTCTAGCTTATCCAGCAACGAGATGCTCGAGCCCAGATTGAAACTCAGAAGGGCCAAATCCGCGAATCTACTCATGGGAAGAAACAGCTTCAGAAGGAGGTAGCAGAATTACGTGAACAATTAGAACATTCTAAGAATGAAGCTACCAGTAAGCTTTGTCACATTGGATGGAGGATGGAGGATCACATTTGATACAGACATCAGACGACAGCTTGCGAAAAAGCTCCAGGATGATGAACTCGAGTCAACGACATCCGCAGCGGCCGCATCAGGTGATCGCCCAAACAGCACCTCGAGAAATCTCAACTGATTGAGAATTGCTACAGAATTCAAGGCTGCCATTGAGTCATATCAGCAGAAGGAACAAGGGTACCTAGAGAGACTTGAATCCACCGAAATTGCGAGAGCAACGGCAGCTCGTGGCGAGGCATATAGTGAGATTAAGACTCTTTGAAATTTCTTATCTAAATTTTCTTCTAGCTCGGCGTACCCTCGAGACTACGGAGAAGGCACTATCAGACGCCAAGTCCGAAGTGGATTCATTCAAGAAGAACTTCCATTCTGCCGAAAAAAAATTACGATCGATGGAATCCAAGTTGGAGGAAGAGCGTCGTGAAGTATCTGACCTTGCTGTCATACAGAAACGTCTTGAGGAGGAGCTAGAGGATGAGCGAGAACAGCATCAGAAAGATCTTTCTGAACGTGACTTCACAATTGATCAGACTCGCAAGAAGTACCAGTGTAAGTCGATCATCAATGATTTTCGAAATCATATGACACGTGAGTCTCCAGCCGAGCTAGCGCAACTGAGTGAGGAGCTACAGTCCCAACGAGACAGTTTGAGCCGGATCCGTGAAGAGAACCGTAAAATTCGATCTGACTTTGACGAGCTTCAGCTTCGCTACGATGACGAAGTCTACAATAGTGGAGGATGGAAGAAGGAGAAGGAACGGATGGACACCAAGATTCACGATCTTACCAAGGCCTTCGAGGCCTCTACTCACGCGCAGGGTGAACAACAAACACAGATCATAGCACTTCATCAACAAGTTCGCGAGCTACGGACAGTGCTAGACGATGCAGAGGCAGAACGTGCAATGCTTCAGAAAGCTCGTCGTGCACTACAAGCAGAACTGGAGACCATCAAAATTGATCACGTCGACGCGAGCCGGTCAATGTCAGATACTGAATTCCAACGATTGCAATTGAAGAAACAAGACCTTGAGAGGACTCTGGAGGAACAAGGAGATCGTGTAACTCAAGCACTGGACAGAATGAAGAAGGCAGAAGCTTATGCGGCGGAGTGCTTCAACGAACTTGAAAAAGTGAGAAAGGAGAATTCAACACTGGATCATCACAATGTATAATATTACAGCTCTGGGATCTTTTGAACCGGTTGACTCATTATTATTACAGGCACAATTGGAAAAGCAGGTCAAAGAACTGAATGTTCGCATTGTGGACCTTGAAACGAGGTCATACGCTAATTCACCACGACCTGCTACAATTTCACGACGAGTGGACGGCCGAATTGAAGAGCTCACCAACCAACTCAACAAGAGTAGTCGAGATAGGAACGTTCTTGGGCGCTCGGCAGAAAAACTAGCCAAGGACGTCAAGTTCCAACAATCTGAACTTGAACGACAGCGTGGCAAGTTTGAAGAAGATAAAAAGGAGTATGAGGCTCGCATTCAGGATCTGAGGAATGCCTTAGATACGGTGGTATGTTTCTAGGTGATTTATCTGAGGTGTCAACCTAATGTCCTGCACAGCAAACGAAAGAACACGAGCTACAAGCCGCTAATCGTCGGGTGACACGAGAGGCTGTTGATTATAAACAGCGAAACCTCAAGTAGGTCATCACAATGAGTTGCTTCCTGCAGAACGTTGAGAACTTGGCACAGCTTGACAAGAGAACTAGAACGACTGCAGAATCGGTTTGAACAACCAAAATCGCCCCATGGCTCTCCTCGAAAATGATGCAAAGCACTCCGCAGAGATTTTTTAAAATCATGTATCTTCATCGCATAATATTGTACGTAATACTCACAAATAATTGTAAATAGCATTCGTAGCCCGCAACGTATCACAAAAGTAATTACCATGTTGCCATCGGCATTCAGACAAGCATCACGAACTGGTAGAAAAAATGTACCAAAGATTGAATACTTAGACAGCGAGTCTCCTCTGAGTCCGGCCGCTCAACGAGTACAACAGTCTTTGCAGAAAATAATCAAGAAGAATCAAAAGGATATAAGTAAATTTCAACGCTTTCTGGACCGGGGCCTTCCAGCCGACGTGAGTTGTCTACACGCGCTGTACTGCATATCATCATCCTGGATGATAGGGAGGTGCTCCAGCACTGCAAGGTCGAACAAACCTCCTCTGGCGAGTACGGAAAGTGATCAGTCATCGTTTCGGCTCTTCTTACTCCGTTGATACTTTCGGCAGCTCAAAGTCAGTTTTTTCTTTCCATTCTATTTTGACCCAACGTTAATGGGGACCCATGAGGTATGGAGCAGCATCAGCGAGGAGCGACATGGACCTCATCATCCTTGTCAGTTTTACCTATATCATAGAACTTTTTCCAATTTATGTTGATCAGGACAAATCACGACCGCTTGGATTCGATCCGATGGATAAAACAAAATTCCCAAGTGACTACCTTGGCCAAATCGTGTACTTGACATACTGATTTTTCTCTCAGAAATTTACCATCTGGGGTTCGTCGACATTATCCCAGAAGCTGTCCACGCCTGATACTTTACCCCTCAGTGCACTTGCAGGTGTTTTACGGAAAGGAGGGTTTAATAGGGTGAAAGCAATACCGGCAACTGTTCCAATCAGTGCGTATTTCCTACTTCATGAGTTTGCAAAATGACCAACGGTAGTCAGTCAAGTTTGAGGATCCTAAGACAGAAATAAAATGTGATATTAACGTGAATGAACAATGTGGATATTGGAATTCCATTATGATTCAACGATATGCAGACCATTCTCCACATTTTGTGCCGCTGTTGAAGGCTATCAAGCTCTGGGCAAAGCCACTTGGTCTCAACACGCCCAGTCCAGAAATAGCGAGAGCACCTGTCACTTTCAGCAGTTATGCTTACGCGTTGATGACAATTGCCTTCATGCAGGTGAGGAGGTATCGACTTCAACCGTGTCGTCGAGCATCCGTTGATTGAAGAGAGATAGAGGCAACATCTATTGCCCAATCTTCAGGATAATCTAAGTGACATAAAGCCGCACCAGTTCTGGAATCGAAAGCCCCTTTGGCTTTGCGACTTACGCTTCCACTCGAATTTGCCGTGTTTGCCCAGAAACGACGAAGTAGTGCTGCCGGAATTGTTGGGAGACTGGTTTCAGTATGCTTTCCAGAGACCTCTCAGCAAAGGCTGACTTTTACCTAGATTTTGGAGTGATTTCGATCCTACCCGATACATAGTTGACATTCGACTCGGGGGCATTCTCTCTCGCACGTCAGAGCCGTTGGAATCAGTGCCGCAGGGAGTTGAAACAAGACTTCAATCTGAGATGGAAGTTGACGAGATGCTGCAGGGAACTGGGATGCCGACGTTTATAGATTCCCAGACCAATGAGCTATCCTGTCTGCCTTACGACCCAAAGCTCTGCCAAAGGTGGAATTCTGACGCATTTTGCCTGATAGACCCGTTCATCCTTGTTCGAGTAAGTACACACAGGCATTCTCATTTCCGATCGCTCAGGGCATGTATAGAACGTCGCCAAGAATGTTTCGACAGGGGTGTTTGAGTTTTTTCAGGCCGAGTGCCGCCGGGCGGGTGCAGAATTGGGAAGGAGGTAATAATGCGATCAAGGCTATGTAATATGATACAGGAATCATGATTCTCATAGTCTACACTCTTGATCTCATACCACCATCATGTCCTGGAAACTGCCACACATGAGTGCGTTGTGCCCTTTGGTCTCTGCCTAAGGGTTCTCATGTCCCCCAGAAGCCAAGGAGAATGGCTTTCATTCCAGATCAGTTACTCCCATACCTTCCTGTCCAGCAACTCCCAAGCCTCTCCATGGATCTGACCAGTTCAGGTCTGGAATGCTCACCATTCGCATTTTTTCTGGTAAGCAGCATGCTTTTCTATGACCCAGCATGATTTGTTCATCCGGCACACCAGGCAGAGGACTCGCCCTACCACCCTCCGCCCATCTTCCCGAGGGGATAGCGCGTGCATTGGAAAATGCACCGCGAAGCTCAGTTGGGAACAGGGAGAGTTTACAACGTAAGCGCTTCTGGTGGCTGCCCTATGTGGTCCTCGAGTTCGATAAGAACGAGATCCTGATCGACGCTCTCGGGGGTGATCTTTCCAACCCCATATGGAATTACCGCGCCCAGTTGTACGTTTTATCAGCTTGCTATTATGTCGCATGTGGGTACCTGACACAACATTAGTGATGTTTCCCGCACTTCTAACATCTCCGTGTCATCCTATCTACGAACCGCTGTGGTTCAAGGTCAGGATGACATGGGTAATGATTTGCTTATGGCACGCGTAGACCTGACGCCCATGCTCGACGATCATGTGAGTCTTTCCAATAGCTATCATGGTTGGCAACCTTGACGTTCGAGACGTTATAGCACGCCTCCGACCAGTGGTACACGGCTACAGCCGGGGCAGGTTCTTTCCATCTCAAAATCGACTTCAAACCCAGTCGCAATAATTCGTTAACAATTGAGGTATTCGACCTGTTGAAAGTTATAGGCAAGGGTAGTTTCGGCAAAGTTATGCAAGTCAGGAAGAAGGATACGCAACGTATTTATGCCCTCAAAACAATCCGCAAAGCACATATCGCCCAACGACCAGGAGAAATCACACATATTCTTGCTGAACGAACGGTCCTTGCCCTTGTCAATAATCCTTTCATTGTTCCCCTCAAATTCTCATTCCAAACGCCTGACAAACTCTATCTTGTGATGTCTTTTAGTCAGTCAGGTTTGGCTTCATAATTCCACAATCTGATTCTTCTCTAGTCAATGGCGGGGAACTCTTTTATCACCTTCAACGTGAGGGTAAATTTGATCAGCATCGGAGTCGTTTCTATGCAGCTGAGCTGCTCTGTGCTTTGGAACATCTTCATGGTTTCAATGTCGTTTATCGGTATGTCACATCTCTTCCATTTGAACGCTTTCTCAAATTCTTTTAGTGACTTGAAACCCGAGAACATTCTGCTTGACTACACGGGACATATTGCTCTATGCGATTTCGGTAAGCCTCTCGTTCGGTATCCTTAAGATTTTCTCAGCATTGGATTTGTAGGTCTCTGCAAGCTTAATATGTCTGAATCCGAAAAGACGAACAGTACGCTTCTGTGCATTCAATCATGATCGCCTTCCGAACCACCTAACAGCTTTCTGTGGTACTCCCGAGTATATCGCACCTGAATTATTGGAAAGTCAAGGCTATACAAAGACTGTCGATTGGTGGACTCTTGGTGTACTTCTATACGAGATGATGGTCAGTTTCTTGATTTCTCGGTATATTGATACTGAGCCCCTTTACCTATTAAGACGGGTCTCCCCCCGTTTTACGACGAGAACGTGAACACAATGTACCAACGCATTCTAACCGATCCACTCCAATTTCCCCCGGGTATGCCTGCTGAGGCTATGAGCGTGATGAGTGGTCTGCTCCATCGTAGTCCTTTGAAACGTCTGGGTGCGAATGGTAGCGAAGAGATCAAACGGCATCCATTCTTTTCTCATCATATCCGCTGGGACCGGTATGTCCATGGCTCTACATTCATAGGATGTCTGATCACTGAATGGCTGGCACAGCCTTCTCGCCAAGAAAATCCAGCCACCATTCAAACCAAGCGTCGTGAGTCCGATCAACTCGATTAGTTTCCTGCCACTGATGCCGATGCTACTGTCAGGAATCTGTCCTCGATGTTGCCAACTTTGATACTGATTTCACAAGTGAAGAGGCTCAAGATTCCGTCGTTACCGACTCTGCATTGTCTGAGACTGTACAGGACCAGTTCAGAGGCTTCACATACAACCCGGCAAATGAACATCTCAGCGAAAGTATCACTTGTCCCAGTGTCATGAGATGAGGGGAATGACTGAACAACCATGACGGGCGTCTGTTATTGTGCGCCTCTTGTTCTTATCCGATCTCCAGTTCTTCTCTGCTTCTGACTTTGATATCCTTGACCGCCGGATGATTACCCGTCTTTTTTTGTTTTTGATTGAGCCGTGTGTTACTCAGAAGAATCATATCTTCAATTGCTTTGCTGGTCTGATCTGTATTCTCTTACTCGCTGCCCTAGCTTTGGTTATAGCAAGTAGTAAACTTGTATGTTGTCTGTATGTCTTTGGTGGCTTGGACTTGACGACTTGAAAGGTTAAAACCACAGTCTGAAAATGAGGAACCAGGACTCACGTGGCGTCTTATTTCATAATATCAATCGATCAATGACCGTTGGAATCACAGCAACTTGCATGAACTCGAGCAGCGACGAGCTGGATCATTTTATCACAGGGGCATTGCCAGTGCCGGCGGTCCAAGCCGTCGACTCCTCGCATGGGCACCTCTCCTATCCTTCTCTCAGTGCTGAGGGTGATTCATCCCGCCGAGAATCATCTTCCCAACCACTGTCTTCCCCGTTGTTCAAGGACAGAATATATGTCGGGAATCTTCATCCTTCTGTTGACGAGTGCGCCTCTTCCCCCCCCACAACTCCAAGTTTTTTTTTTTCCCCTCCCCCCTTTCCCCCACGAATCGTACCAAAATTCATGAATGCCGTTTTCGTCAAGGTACACCCTCGTACAAGTATTTTCCAAGTTTGGCAAAATCACCAGTGTTGATTATCTTTTCCACAAATCGGGACCTTTGAAAGGCAAACCACGCGGCTATGCGTTTCTTA
>Ga0153987_1000253_pt1 | contig 18903 bp, 17 predicted proteins | sample TSNC071MetaG_FD_102279 | JGI IMG/M metagenome (GOLD analysis project Ga0153987, IMG submission 102279) | Attine ant fungus gardens microbial communities from North Carolina, USA - TSNC071 MetaG | ecosystem: Host-associated > Fungi > Mycelium > Unclassified | place: USA: North Carolina, William B...
ACATGATACCAGATGGACATGGGAAATACAGGTTAATATTAGAGTACCTAGTCGCATGTGAATACCTAGTAGATCTCTTGTATAAATAGGTAGAGAATACTAGGAGGACTCTTGTCGAGTTCTCGTTAATCATCCTGATCTACAAGTGGCGCTCCCTCCCTTCCTCTCTCTCTAAGACCCTTCTGACCGGCACCGCCACTACTCATGGTTGGTCACTAACACTTACATTCTCATAACAAAACTGAACCACCAATTGTCTTAGATTGGTTGCTCCCTCAATGGGATAATGTGCAAAATCCCTTGGAAATGAAGCATAACATAGTGAAGCAGCCCAGGAAATCAAGAGTATCAAATCACCAGTACAAAATTTCTATGCATCTACCTCAATCCACCCATGTCACCCTTTCGGGTTTTAGGTTCGCTTTCGGAAGATATTTTTTCCCGTTGGCATAACTCGCATCCATTCTGGTTTTGACGGTACGATGGACTTTGACACCGTGCTTCCTCTGTTTTGGGATATGTCGTCCTTTTCCCACGTTAAAGCCGAGGTATGAGGCCCATGATTTGTCATCTTTTTGGAAGCGATGCTTCAAAGGAAGTAGCTCTAGAATCCACCACCATCGGGACAGTCGTAACTGGTCCCACTTTGGCGATAGTGCATCTCTGAGATCTATTTCTTGTTCAGATAACCCTACCTCTATATTGGCGTCTTCGCTGACTTTTTCTTCGTATTTAGCAATGGTAAACTTCTCCGAGCGGGGCATAGGCTGGATATAAGAATTCGGGGGAATCTCGAGCGCAGACGGACGTTTCAAAACCGGATGATAGGTTTCTGGGTCCAGATCCAGTCCTAGGTTTTGCAGCCCTCGGGCGGAAAACATAATTCCAGTTTCGGTGAGGAATGTCTGGCGTATCATCCAGCGAAGCGGTATTCGAGCCAGGTTTGGTCGTACTCCATTTGCGACTAAAATAATCGATAAAGATGAGACCCCTGGTACAATGTACAAAATCGTACCTGATCCGCCTCCGATATCTTACTCAGAGATAAAATTAGAAAATTATGGGCCCTGATGCCAAACACATACCACAATGACAACCAGCAAACCATACCTGGTTAGTGTCAATTATCAATACTTCCAACATCTATCAAAGATGCTCACCTCCTCAACATTGGTTGGAGCATCAGGTATCACGCTATATTGTCTTTCTAGATGTTTCTGCTGGTGTTTTTGGCTATGCTTATGATGTGAGTGATTTCCATGGTGCTCATGGCCAGGGCGATCAGTATGCGCAAGCTGAGATTCTTTTTCACTTGGATGATTCCAATGGTTCTGCTTGAACTTGGCTCTCCTCTCGTCCAAGGAGATCGCATGTCGGAATATTCTCACATTAGTGTTTGACATTGTAAATGGTAGTCTGCGAGGGATGAGACCAACAGAGTTAACCGTGTCCCTTTCGTGGATTTCGTCATGCTGAGTAATCCAGATCAAGATGTGAGATTACATACCAGACGCCAAGGAAATCGACTTGAACGTTGATAGAGAATGACTTCTTGAATGCATTGGACTGCTTCCACCCCAAATCATTAGTACGGGTGTACATCTTGTATGCAAAAGGAACTTGTTGATGGTTGCAAATTGGCAGGAGGCCAACTTTATGGATCATACCTGCGAGGCTGATATCAAATTTTAGTGAAACGTCATAATAAAATGTCAAGTGCAGTGAGACCCTACCAGCATGCAGTGTATGCTCCACGAGAGAACCCAAGGATACAGATCTTATCTCCAGCTTTATCTTCTCGTAATGAGTTGTCAACATGAGATATCGTCAGAATGACAGACTCACAGTTCTGCATCAAAAATTCGTAACCTCCTAATGATCGACGTATGAGCAATGTCAAATAATAGAATCAGATTCTAATTTACCCATGATATGCGCATCTAAGTTCCAGCCGATAGCCTGGTCCATCATCTAAATCTATGTGAGCTCCAAGTATCCAAACCTACTCCGAGATCAATAAATACCTTCGAGAACTTTGCAAACCACGGATTAGCTATTTGTGGAACCGTATATGTCCCGATACCAGCCTTCCAAGAAATCGGTAATTGTTTCAGCCACTGACAAAACCAACTCACCTGATAATATACGAGCTGCTTTTCTGGGTCATCCTTCCTCAAGATACTAAAGAACTCGATGATGTTTGAATTCTTATGGGAAATATGATATATCCATTTTTGATAAATAGCGGATACCTACATCTGTGTCAAATCTGGAAAATATCAATACGAGCTCCCTCAGCGAGGGAAAATAGGACTCACTGATCTCCGGTGCCATCAAAACACAGAACAAGAGTTCTATTCTTGTGCTCTGCGGGGACTGTGACATTCGGTACATGGATCGTAATCCGCTTTTCTTGGGAATTTGGATTGTTGTAGGCCGACAGCGTCACCGACTCGGAGGGTGCGAATGAAATGGCAGTTGGAGAATAAGTGTAGTGAGAATTACGACCATCCACGATCTTATCCGGGTCACCCCCATTCGCTGTCATATTGTACCTCTGCTGACGTTGGGCGGAGGAAGATGACGGTAGGCAAGGATGACCCTAAGCGACTTTATCCCTCATTATAACCGTCCCGATAGCTGCGCAGTGGAGCCTAATGTGAGCCACTATAATTTTGACACGGTTCTTGAGGCTCATCAGGTAAGGGTAAAGAAGCATATCTAGATTAGCATGGAAGTAATTAATGCCAGAATGATATTAGCAAACTGTTCTATGTAAATTTTTCATATTTGACTGTGACAAGATGCCGAGCACAAATTTCAGATTTCAGGTATTTCCAGGTATTGTGATCTGGGAAAACCGCCAGACAGTCTTCCAGATTTCCCTATTGGTTGAGTGCATATCATATATAGATGTCCGCTCTAGCTTAATTGGATACACTAGTTTTATATGAGCTATTACATCCTGGTGAAGTAATGAATGCACAGACAAACAGCGTGAATTATCATTATCATACAACACCACATGATACAGGTTGACAGGGTGACATTACGTCCGGTAAAAAAGCTCCTCCGATTTTCACACGTGTACTACATTCCCAAATTCGGACGAAATACTGAACTTCGATAAAAGTAGAAACCCGTTATGCAGTTACAAGCTTTTGCTTCTTCCACCTTTTGCCACACCTAAATTCGACAACAGACTCACCTATCCACTACCAGAATGCAGAATCGTCTTGATGTAGAGTTCATCAAGAGAGGTGTATGGGTATTGAAACCGGGTTTAGAAATTTTTTTGCTTGTTTACTCCCTTCTATCACCGTGTCTGTCTGTCTGTCATGAGCCCGTTCAACAAGGAACCCGCTGTAAGCACACATCACATACCCGTTGTTAAATGGAACTGCGATACCAATATCTTAGTCCCATCAAGGTGTGATCAGGCTCCAATATGTTGCATCATTCCATGTCTCCATTCCATTGATTCGTCTCCTTAGACTAGAATGCAGATGTCGAGTATATAATGACTAGCTACCATTCTTTAGAAAGATGTCTGTGTACATACCAACATCCATCTCTATACCCGTGTTTACAATAAATGTGATGTCTGATAGTTACTAGAATTAAATTACATTTTCTGAAACCTCAAGTTGTGCTTTACAATCCGCACCCACAAGCTCACGGCTGGAATAAGCTCTTGATAATTCTGGCATATCGCCCAGAAAACTCCTGTCAGCCGCTAAATTCTCTCTTTCACATGTCTCTTAGCGATTATTATAGAACTTTTGGAGCTCGCTAATTTCGGGTGTCTTGATCATCCACCAATCGAGTAAACAACTTATTTCAAAACATGGGCCGGGCTGTCCAACAACCTTCTAGCTTTCGAAGCATGACAGACAGGGCTATATATGAATGCAAATAACGATTTTGATGCGAATACCTTCAAACGCTGGAATTTATTGCACATGCTCAATTTCCGGGAAACACACCTCCAACATGTAACGTTCCGCGCCGATTAACGTCATCATGATTTTTGACTGAGACCAGTTGATCTGGGAAGTTTCAAGTTAGCCCCTTCCCCTCCTTTCTTAGGATGGTAAAGGCTGCAGAGACTGCAGTTGTTCTTCCAAACCATGCACATTGACGACAAGAAAGAACGTATTACTCAAAAATCAGGGCTCAATCATAGTATTGAGAAGCCTCGAGTCGTGTCTTTGCCGCCCAGCCTAACACCACACTCTGCACAAGCCTCTGTCTACAATAATCATACAAGCCGATTTTCTGGCATTGGCAGTCCACCGATCATTGATTTTACAGAGTGGGCAGATAATTTTCGTGGGCAGCGTTTCAATGTTGTGCAGGAGTTCGCTTCGGGTTCACCGAGGTTTGGCCTTTATTCAATGTTTCCAGACAAGTACGACAAGTCCCCAGGTAGATGGCGAATAGAGTATCCAGTGCTTGTGGACGCGTTTCGATCTCTTATGGATCCTCGAGGTAATGGATTGAGAGATACTCTGAACGTTGAAGAAATCGCAGTCCTTCACAAGCAGGATCAAGATCGTCAATCAAGACAGGCACAGATAGGAAATAAGGACCCTGCTTTAACGATACCAAGCATTGATGGTATGGTTGACGCCTTATTTATTCGTGCACGACTAATCAAGTTCTAGGTGTAATTGGGAAGCCGATATCAGAAGTTTTCATGCATGCTTCTTCACCGATATTGATAGCCGGCACCGAACATCTAGTTCCTACGCTTGTGGTCAAGTGTGTTGAGGAACTCTATCGAACGGGTCAACTTGATTTTCTTTCCAAGGCAACAGGAATCTGATATATTTACCTAGGCCTCTATCAACCACAACTGTTCAGACGGACCCCAAATTTTACACGTGTTGAGGAATTAGTTGAAATCTATGACCACCGCAATCTGCCACAAAATATCCGTATTGCTCGGCGGCGGTCACACCATTTCTCGGAGGGCACTTTTGGCGCTGGAACGTCTCTTCACATGGAAACAACAGAAAACATATGCGCTCTACTACGTACATACCTTCAATATCTTCCGGAACCTATTTTGTCTCCTTGTCTGTTCGACGTTATCTGGAATTGCTGTGGCGTACGCCAGGAGGCCTTTCGATCAAACTCCTATCGCACGCCATCGCATGTAAGGACACCACTGAATAACTTTAATTGCAACATCTCGTCGGAGGACTTCGTCCATTTCCATGCAGCTCAGATTATCCTTCACCTACTACCGATGCCCAACTTCTCTCTCGTCGTCTACCTCATTTCATTTTTCAGTCAAGTAGTCATGGTACACGAAGAGAATGGTCTTGCGATCGATGACGTTGCGTCGATGTTTGGAGTCATCATATTCGGTGGTGCTACAGAGCGCATCGTATCTTGGACAGATACTAAACCACGAGCTCGAGGTGAGATCATGATGAAGTGGTTCTTGAGACACTGGTGTCAGATATACCATGGGCTATTACCTTATGACGAAGAAGGTAGACCAGCGAACTCTGTTATTAATATTTCTAACAGATTCTCTGATGACAAGGTCATCTCAACAATGCAACGGAGCAGTGGTCTGGTGGACACAAAAAGCTCAGAGCACCACCCTGAGTCTCCAATCGACATACGGTCAGAGAGACCCAACAATTGTCGCCCCACACCTGACATAGTGACTTCGAATCCTGCATCAGGTACATTTGAGCATTGTCTGTGAATTGCGCTCAATCACATTAATAGAATCTGCGCTTCTCTTTGATGTGCCCAGTCACGGAAAACCAGTTCCACCGAATCTTGATCGGTTACCGGGGTCTTCTGGGCTAGCAAGCAATTATCTTGAGGAAATCTGGCCACACCTGACATCAGACCTGCGGATGAAATTCAATGACCGGATGCTGGATCATATGTTGGATTCTCTTATCGTTGGCAACTCGAATATGTCGAGACAACGATCTAACTCTGTTCCTACCCGTGTCAAACCTTTGCACCCTTATCCAGCTGGACGGGATGATATCGCAAAGCATCATCAACTTATTCTGGCAACGCAGCGGATTGCTCAATTGGAACGCAAGCTCTACGATAACCAAGCAGTTTTGGAGGATACAGCGAAGGAAAACCAATGTTTGAAGAAAGACATGGCGAAGCTTGAGGTTCAGATGAGAGATCTGGTGGTGGAGCTTGAACTGCAAGATGCTCAACAGCATAAGATTGAGGAGAAAGGGCTAGAGGAGACGATGGACAACGTGGTCCGAGAGCGCGATGAAGCAAGAGGTATCGTCTCTGAGATTCAGAGACTATCTGTAATGGTAAACGACAGTGCTGTTGGCACAATCCCCACACGGAACTTATAGGGATTGTGACACCGCGCGCATGTCATGAGAACTCGGATTGCTCTTTGTTTGTACATCTTACAATGTATGTTGTGAGTGGAAGTAAAGGAGTGTCAATGTATCAAGTATTGAGACAGTTCTTTGTACGGAAATCGGACTGAATGTAATACACACATAGTGAGGAGTAAACGAACAAAAAAATTATATCTATAAATCAACAAAAGCCAGCTTAGTAATCCAAGATCATGTCCTAAAAGATTTTCATTACTCTTCATTTGAACCTACAGAACCTGTTCGTGTGTACAAGAGGGGCCTGATTTACCGGAAGTATAGGTTTTGCCTCTATGATACTGCTTCACCCATTGTGTTTCAGCAACTCGTGTGCGTGGTTCAACTTTCGAAGCCGGTCACATAAGCGTGTTTGACGTCCTGTACAGGTGAGTTCTTAGATGTTACTACTGCCATGACCCACCTAGCTATTCATTTCAGGAAAAACATGCCAAGTCCACGCGATATCATTTAAATCAATTCTTAGAGAAAGAACGGTTTAACTTACATTCATTGAACTCTCCAGCTTTGTCAATTGACAAAATGTCCTTTTTTGCGGGTGGGAGCTGGCGTAGCCCAACAGGGACCATAGCTCATGCAACGACAACAACAAATCCTGTTTTGACTTCCCGACAAGTCTCGATAGGTGAATCCATGTCAGGAGATGCGATAGATCGGAAACCCTTGTCAGGTGCACTGGCAGGCCCTCTTGTCGGAATATCTGGTCGTAACGGTTCCCAAATATCCATCTCGAATCCTGATCCCGTTTCCAGTGGGAAAAGGTTCACGTTTCGCGGTGTGGCTCGAGCATTATACTTTATGGGATCTACGGCACCAGCAAATGCTCCCTCTTTGCCGGCACAGCATGACACAGTTGTACAATCATCGTCACCCCAGGCTGCGGGGACATTGGCCCCTCCAATGAAACGCTCAACTCTCTCTTGGGAGGTGCCTCCGCCGGTTGAGGATACATCTGATCATCTCAGAAGTCCCATTTCTGATGGAAGTGAGGAGAGCATTGAGGATGCCGATGGGTGCCCAGCTGCTGGCAGGTAAGTATCTTGTATCCTCTCATACATCATATTGATCGTCATCAGCAGACAATCAGCGTCTTCTTCTACAGGATCAACTGTTGTAGCTGAAGAACCGGAGGCCATTTTACAGGGCCTTGAAGATGTGACCGATGTAAAATCGAGCGGTTCTTTGTTAGATTATTCGAGCCTGCAGGGTCGGGTCCAGGAGCTGGAACAAGAGAATGAGGAGAGGTTACGATCTGTGGCGGAGTCTGCAGAGAGGGAGAAGGCCGAACTCAAACGTGTGCATGCAGCCGAGATGGAGTCTCAACGCCACAAGCATCAGGAAGCTCTCGAGAAGCTTCAGTACGAGACGAGGAAAGCTGAAGAAAGGACGAGTGGCATAGCACGCGAGTTGGATATATTGCAAGGGGAATTGACTGCTCGCAATGAAACTGTACGAGAGATGCGGGTTCGGGTACGTGACCTCTCTTCGGCGAACGAGGACTTGCAGGGTGCTGTACAAAGCTTGAAGATGAATCTTGGTGAGGTGGAAGCCGTGGTAAAGGAACTCCGACTACGAAACACCGACCTTGAACACGAACAACACGAATTGAAGAAACAAAGGGACGAAATGCAAATTGAGTTTTCACGAGAAAAAGAGATATCAAACCTGGCACTTGAAAAGTTGGCATCGGATCACGCAGAAAATATGTTAGTTTCATCAAACACTATCTCACATCTTGGGAATGAATTATCCTCCTCGTCGACCACAATTGATCAACTCCGTGAATCACTTCACACAGTGACATGTACCTCAGAAAGTCTCACCAAAGAAGTGGACGGACGGACGGCAGATGTCCAACGGCTTGAGAGAAATGTGTCCGAACTCCAAAGCTCTAATCAGGCATTGGAGAATAGGATTGATGACATGATGACGCAAATGAAATTGATGGAAGAGACTGTGACCAAAGAACGTGCAGAGCTTTGTGAAAAGCATAACAATGAGATCGATGGTGAACGTCGGATTGTACGAAACCTTCAATCATCTTTAGAGTGTTTGCAACTGGAGATGGGTGTTACAGAGAATGAATTGGTGGCCCTCACTAAGGAGAAGAATGGTTTACTGGACAGGGCAGGTTTACTAGAGGAACGGTGCAAATGTGGAGAGCAACAGGTTGAAAGGTTGAAAGTCGAATTGACGAGGGCAAATGACTTGGTACATGAGCTGAAGGGAATAGGCAGGGCCTCTCAGGAAGAAGCTAGGGAAGAAATATCGGAACTCATGAGTCATCTGAATCTTCTTCAGCGACAATTTGATGATATCTCAAAGCGATTGGCAGAACGCAACAGCCAGGTTGAGATTCTCCAGGCTACAAACGACGAACTAACTACAACACTCCGTCTTGCACAGACTTCTGTCAATGAGAAGACCGTTACTATCTCGGAGCTTCAGCAGAGGAATGCGACACTTGAGAAGACGAGGCATGATCTTGAGGGACAACTAGACAATTTGGAGAAGGCCTTGGTCGAGACCAGGGAGAGTTCTCAGCATATCCTCGCCAGGACTAATGAAAAACACAATCATGAGATTGCACAAAGCAGAGCCAGGATTCAGGAACTTCAAGATAAATTGTCGTCGTTCATCACCACCGTTCAGCAGCTCCATACATCCTTGGAGAACTCGCACGCCGAAAACGCCAAATCTCAACAACTGATCGAGAAACGCGGTCAGGAAATAAGCCAGTTGTCACAACGTCTTGCTACACTACAGGATTACAGTCATTCATTGGAGGCTAAGAACGAGGAATTCCTCTCCCAGATGAGGTTGAGAGAACAAACGGTGCATGAAGAAAAGGTGATTCTTCTGCGCAGCCACGCCGCAGAGTTTCAGACTTTGTCTTGCCAGAAGGAGTCCCTTGGGCGGGACCTGAGGGAAAAGGAAGAGAGACTGGCTAAGTTCATTGGCGAAAATAGTATACTTCATGAAGTGACGGAGCGTAACAAGGTTTCGATTGAGAGGATGGAAGAGGAAAGGGCAAGGATTGAAGATGATGCTGACAGATCACGACGCCAAGTAGAAGAATTGCAGAAAGCACTCAGGGAACGAGAGGACGAACTCAGCCAACTTAAGGCTGCTCCATTTCACAAAATGGGTGCTGCGATATCAAATGCCCTCGGAGGATCTTGGTTTTTTCTTGGAGCATCGAACTCGGCTTCGAAAAGGTCAGAATCAGATGTCTGACAGACTCAATGGGCTGGGCTGCACCGAGAGAGAGAGCTCGCTAGTACCTGTTTGTAATGATGTGCTGTCAGAACCATGATACTATGAATTGTCTGTACATCATATCTCCTATCATATCTCCGTTGGACATTGCACACCTCAGTTCCAGTTGTTTTCTCCAAAATTAATTCTACGATTTGGAGTGTGAATCAACTCGGGTCCGGATCCGTGTTGAGTCTTGATTTGATAAAGATTATTATCATTCCGAGGTTTCAATCATGGGCGGGGGATGATGGAACTTCTCAGTATGCAAACAATTAATCTTAAGCTTCATGGAACATCTTATTCCTCAGCTTTTCAAAGGGTCTTAGTTGCAAGTGGTTGAATTTTTGAACAACATGGTAGGCGTAGCTGAAACATTGTAACTTATTGAGTCACTGATAAAACCCTTGAAACCTGAAGTAGATATTAGCATCCTGATCGACACTTGTTCATGAGAGCAGGCAGTACGTTGCTACTGTCAAAGAGGCGAGACTTGTTTAGGACAATTCGGCGTAGATTTATCAATGCTGTTCACCCTTGTGAGGCGTCCCAAATGTTGATGGCGGCTGGGTAACAAGGATGTTAACTAACATTAGTAAGCCAAGACGAGTTGATATGTTGTCTACCCTTGCTTCTGACATCAAGTCCATCTATCGAATTCTGGCGAAGAGAAAGAATGGATTCTATTCAGGGATGACATCGGCTGCTATTCAAGGAAATCATAGCCATCCCGACCACCCTAACACAGGTTGCCGGAAGGACCTTTGTACAACCTCAGGTAAAACCAAGCTGATGAGAAATTTCAGGCCATGCCGACTCTGCATTGCAAGAAATGTAGTTTGAATGTAGTGATACAAATTCGAATCAAGCTAAGGAAAAGAACGATAGTCTGCGAACAGAGATGAACGAGCTTAGAACTGGATTTATGAAAATTTACACAAATAAAAAAACTCCCCAATGTCCGTGGTTATGACTCGTTGTCGATGTAGTCGCTATGGCTTGAGAAATACTGTTTTGGAACACTGACACTGATTTCCCCATATGTCGAAGACTCAGGAGTGCGTTTCGACTATAAAACCACTTACAGGATGTCTATGCCCCTACACCCCCCTTCTCATTACTGTGTTTCTACCGTCTTCGTTTCTCTTTGAGTTCGAAGATGTCATTCATCTTTTCGCAATTCGGATTTCTGTTCACAATGACTGCCGTTGCCGTTGCAGCAACTCTCCGTCCAACGACCACACTCACAATAGCAAACAAGGACATATCCCCTGACGGGTTTTCTCGATCGTGCGTTGCTTCTTATTCCTGGGTGTCGCAATGACGTACATCAAATAGTGCGACTGTGGTCAATGGCATCCATCCAGGACCAGTCTTAGCTGTTAATAAGGTATGCCTAACCACTTTGCCTCTACTGAAACTGTAACATAATCGTGTAGGGAGACCGGCTCAAAGTCAATGTTGTCAACCAATTAACGGATTCTGTACAAGAACGCGGCACCAGTGTGGTGTGTTTGTCTGTGCTAAAGGTCGCCGTCCGTTATCATTAACCGTTGTATCCAAATCAGCACTGGCATGGAATCCTTCAGAAAGGGACCAATCCAATGGACGGTACCAGCGGCGTTACTCAATGCCCGATTACCCCCAATAGCTCTTTCCAATACGTCTTTAATGCCGATATTGCTGGAACCTACTGGTATCACTCGCATCTCGGTAAGTACATTGATTTCAAACTTTTACAAAATAACCTGTATCCCAAGGCAACCAATATTGTGACGGACTTCGAGGAGCTTTGGTTGTTTACGATAAGCATGACCCTCATAAGGATCTTTATGACAGTAAGGATTATCTATGACTCAATGACCTTGGCTGATACTAAAATTATATCTAGTTGACGATGGTAAGCTAATCTAAAATCTCTCAAATCTCATCTGAAACGAGAAATATGGCAGAAACCACCATCATTACTTTGACAGAATGGTAGAGTATCATATATCTCTAGAGATGGAGGTGCTTACAATCGTAATCAGGTACCATATACCGGCTCCAACAATCCAAGGAATTGCTATGGCAGACAGCACTTTGATTAACGGCCTAGGGCGTTATCCTGGAGGCCCGAAGGCTGACCTAGCAGTTGTCAACGTTCAGAAGGGGAAACGATATAGATTCCGAATTTTTGCGATGTCTTGCGAGCCCAACTTTACTTTCTCTGTCGATGGACACAATCTTACCATCATCGAAGCGGATAGTAAAGAAACAGAATGCAGGACTGTGAACAGCGTACAGCTTTTCGCTGGTAGGCAATTTGCATGAAAAGAGTAAATTGGCTTTGATCTTTTTTATTGGGATAACAGGACAACGTTACTCTGCGGTTCTGAATGCCAATCAACCAGTCGGCAACTATTGGATCCGCGCATTGCCAAATACTGGCGGAAATGGTCTGAACACAACATTCGCCAACGGGCTCAACTCGGCCATCCTCAGGTATAAAGGAGCATCAGTTGCGGAACCGACGACTTGCAAGCAGACACAGGAGAATAAGCTCCTAGAAACAGACTTACATCCTTTGAGTCATCCTGCGGCTCCTGGCAGGAGCACGGCTGACGGTGCTGATTATGTCTTCAATGTTACCATGGGTTTTGATGCGGAGACTTTTACCTGGACAATGAATGGAGCGCAGTTCATTGCGCCAGACGTCCCTGTCCTGCTACAGATATTAAGTGGCGCACGCACTGCACAGGAGCTTCTTCCAAAAGGCAGCTTCTTGGTTGTTGAGAGAAATAAGACAGTTCAAATTAACTTTCCTAGCGGCCTCATAGGCGGTCCCCATCCTTTCCATCTGCACGGGGTATGTTGGATCCTGACTTGATTTTGAACGATTTTCTGACTGTATATTCCGACGATCAGCACTCATTTAGTGTTATCAGAAGTGCAGACAGTGGTGAATATAATTTCAAGAATCCTGTTCAGCGCGACACGGTCAATGTCGGTAATACTGAGGGAGATTTTGTTTCGATTCGTTTCCGGACGGAAAATCCAGGTCCATGGATTTTACACTGGTGAGTCATTTTGGAGTAAATAGGTTGTGTAATACTGCTGACTCGCCCGTTCTACTTCCCTTTAGTCACATCGACTTCCATCTTGTTGGGTAAGCTGCATCTCCTATGTTGATTCTTAGAGCCCAACTGACTGGTGGTCAAGCGGTTTATCCCTTGTCGTTGCAGAGGCTCTAGAAGATGTATCCCCATTAAATCCTCCTCTCTCAGGTGAGAATCTCAGATCTGAGCTTATATACTAGATTCTTGACGTGCTTTTGTGCGTCCTTGCAGATAATTTCAAGCAACTGTGCCCTGCCTGGAATGCATTCTCCGCTGAACAGAAGAATATCAGCAATTGAACTTTTGTCATTGATTATAATTATTCACATCTAGACGATGAGGTCTTTTGATCTTTCGATCTTTGAATACTCCTTTTCCTAATGCTACATTCTTATGACATTCTCTTGAATGAAAGTGTACTCCTATACCTCTATAATACTGATTTAATTCATATCAAGCCCAAACGTTCATTACAAATACCTCTCTGCAATTACCAACACCCAGATAGTGTGTCGTGTGCGAGAGGTATCGAGATAATACTCATAAAATGTCTTTTCAAACTCAATTTCCGCCAGTGTTTTCTAACTGAAAATTCGAGGATTAAAAAAATGACGGAAAATTGTTTGTCTGTCGTTTTTCTGTTTTACTATGTACTATCCAACTGGGGGACGTGAAGCAAAATTAAATTCCGACTCGGAGGATGATTGACGTCGGGCGACTTGGCAACGCTTGAGCTAAAGTCCGATGTTTAAAACGAGGCTTCTAGCCTCGGTGTTAAGAAAGGCATCAAAAGTATGTCTCAACAACAATGATTAGAAAGATAGAACAATTACGGCTTGAGATTCATGTCTCGCCTCCTAAATATAAACAAAAAAGTCTGCAAGCGCAAAAAAAAAATATCGTACGGTTCGAAAAAAAATAAGTATGATGAAGGTGCTTTAGTTTTGTCCCGCATGCGTAACGTTTTCCGGAAGAGCATTCCAAGTCTTGCAGAGTTGATCCCACTCGGCTTCAATATAACACTCGTTGAGTTTGACTGAGATACAATTTTTGAGAGGCTGACAACGTACCGGGTGGGGTTTTGAGATATGACTTCGTATCTTCTGGGGCCTCAGCAAAGACGATCGCAAGTCCGCTGCAGTTAATGTATAGAATCAATTCAGCAGCCCCATGTTCGGAGGGGATCAACTTACGTCACAAGATGGAAATCAATATGACTGAGAACCGATGATGGTGATGGTGAGAGCTAGAATTTAGAAGGAGATACACATACCAGTGAAGAATCCAGGGACCAGGATTATCAGTCCGGAAGCGGATAGAGACAAAATCGCCCACAGTATCTCCGACATTGACTGTGTCTCTGATCACAGGATCTTGGTAGTTGTATGCGCTGGTGTTAGCACTCCTGACTACCCAGAACTCGTGCTGGGCAGAACGTGATGAATTAAAGTGATACATACTCCTGAGATACGTACCCCATGCAAGTGGAAAGGGTGAGGACCTCCAATCAGACCAGAAGGGAGATTGAGTTGGACAGTCTTGTTTCTCTCCACAGTGTAGACGGATCCTTCTGGTAAGAGGTTTTGTGGTGGCTGTGTACCACTCAAGATCTGCAACAAAACAGGGACACTGGGAGGCTGGAAACTGGTGCCGTTGATGTTGAACAAAAATGAATCAAGGTCAAAGCCGAAATTAAAAACAAAGTCCACGTCTCCACCATCGGGAACGGGCCTTCCCGGGGCAGGAGAAGAGAATAATGGATGAAGGTGAGACTCGACGAGAGGGACAACGTAAGTTTGCTGTGTTGATGTTGGCTCTTGGATCGGCGCACCGGAATACCTCAGAATTGCAGAATTGACACCGCCTTCGAAAGTAGAACTAAGGTTACGGTTGCCAGAGTTTGGAAGTGCACGAATCCAGTAGTTGTCGATCGTCTGATTGGCATTCAATACAACAGAGTACCGCTGACCTGTCGGTGATAGTCATCATGTCAGCTTTTCATATGGATCACTATCAATACATTAATTCTGCTCGCCTGCCAAGATTTGGATGGAATTGACCGTGTACGGTTTAGTGGATGTCCCCTCAGTTTCAATGACGGTAAGGTCATGGTTGTCGATGGAGAAGACAAAGTTGGGATCACAAGACATAGAGATGATACGGAATCGATACCGTTTGCCTTTCCTGACCTTGATGATTGAGAGGTCGACTTGTGGGCCACCTGGGTATCGGCCTTTACCATTGATCAAGGTTGAGTCTGCTTCAGCAATGCCGGTGATATCGACGGCAAGAGTGTGGTACCTGAAAGAAATTAATGGGCATCTCCACGGAGCAAGGATTGGAATAGCCAAGATACCATTCACTGAGTGCTATAATAGTCGATGCTGGGGACCGCGTGAGTGAGGCCAGGCTGAGCAACGCAATAAATCCGCCTACCATCATCCACTTATGAAACTAAATCAGTTACATTGTAGGAGAAGGTCAATTTTCTGCTTACCATCGTACATGGACCGGTGAGGGTCTTCATCGTCGTAGATAACAAAGCCTCCACGAATACCATCGCAGTATTGAACGCCTAAATAAATGGTGAGCACAAAACTGGTAACACGAAAGCCCAGACTTGCCGAAATGAGAATGGTACCAGTATGTACCAGACTGTCTGTCAGTTTTGAAGGTATATCTGAATGAGTCTCCAGGAGCAATGGGACATTGAGTAACCCCATCTGTACCGTCCATGAAATTAGTTCGAGTTTGGAACATGCCGTGCCAGTGCTATATATGTATCAGCAGCTGAATATGATGAAGCGTTCATACACACAATAGTCGTTCCCAGTATCATATCCGGATCCGAAAGGTCGTTGACCACATTCAGCGAAACCGAATCACCCTAAAATGAGAAATTTCAGCTTTCCTTTCGAGAGACAATGGAGTTGTCGAGATTCTACCTTATTGATAGCGATCAATGGGCCAGGATGGACACCGTTGATCACAGAGGCCCTTTTGATGATACGTAAATAGTCTCTCCGGGGCTGAAAGAGGACGTACGTGCGATTGAAACCATCCGGACCAATGACCTGGCTTGTGAGGGTAAGAGTGCCAGTCTTACCAACGGTATAAGCAAAAGTATTGGCAGCATAGTAAAAGACAGTAGCAAATTGAAGAAGAGGTAGCATCTCTTGTGTAGAGAGTACCTAACAGGAGGGAGAAGAGAGGGAATAGTTCAGACAGGGAGGTGCAAGTACGAATTTATAGAGTTCTGGCAACGGCGTCAGCCAACCTCGATCATCGTAGGCTGACTTACGTTGTGGAATGATTGCAAGCCGCGCATTGTGTTTCTGTAGTCGTTAAATCTCACTAAGTCGCGTTTCCACTTGGAGAAACGGTTTCATATAGAGGGATAGCCTGTCAACCAGGCGAAATTTTTCTTACTAGCGTGACTCCTGAATGGAAGAGCGGCGCGCCCAATGCAGAAGTGTTGTGGAGAGTGTGATATAATTAAGTTTCATTGACGGAAGTGCCGTGATTTCTTGGTGATGGTCGCGAATAGAGTATGAGCACCCACAGCACGGTAAGTTCGGAGGCTATACCTCGAAGAAGCAGGAAAGAGTATATCTAGTCGATTCCAGACCAAAAGCCAAGTTACATTCAAGGGCAGTCTTCAAGTAAAAGAAGAGCCGTATTCTACGGGGCACAGTCGATTTCAGGTGCTTCTAGTCCAGTTGGAAAATGCTTTTGCGAAGTAGACGGACATCGCGTCCTTATTGTCAGGTGATCTGTGACAGATCGTGCCTGTGCCATTTAGAGTGCTTCTACTAGAAAATGTCTGATGGAATAGAATATTCCTAAAATGAAATCAGACAGGTCTCGCAAAATTGGCAGTTGGCCTGCCAGTACAATCTATCTAGGCAACCCGACTTTGTATGTTTCAGAGTCCACGCCGGGCATCACAACGTGCCTTCTTGCTATGCATGCCTTGTCTTCGCATGATCAGTGCTGCACGACAGCATGCGGCCACAACGTTCTTTGGAAACACCTTGTCCATACATAAGCTTTCCTCCGCTTCTTCCTCCCTCTCTAAGTCAACATGCCTTTGAACATTGCTCGAAAAACTCCCAGAAAATCGACTTTATCCGCTGTGCCATCTGTTCAGGACAGTAACGCCCAGACAAAGTCGACAAGTGCTACACCCTATATTCCGCAATCTCTCCAGAAAACAGTCAAGGAAACCACCATTCTTGCCCGTAGACCATCAGACAGTTCCGTCTGTTCCACTGCCTCCAAAGTAGACAAGAAACGCTCGGGATGGCGAGGGGTGCCTAAAATACTCCCATCTCTGCTTAAACCATCTCGTGAAGTTTCAGTATCCACCATCCCTCAGGATCGTGAGCCTGCCGAATCATTCAAACATTCTTCAGGTCTTGGCTCCAAGATTCCCGTTAGACGCATGACAGCATCTCCGAAGGCATCGTTATTGCCAGAATCACGACACACGCCACCTCTAGAGGGTCGAGACAGTAATGAGAGGTGATCGAGATGAACTTCTCTATGTGGATCCTCTGCTGATGGTGCAGGACTAGCACCGAATTTTCTGATGGCTCGGCAACGAGGATTGATGACGCTGAGCCAAACAGGCTTTCCCCTTCCCAGGAGCTCGCTATCGTTACGCAGAAGCTCACTGAAGTAACGAACGAGTGCTCTACTCTCCGAGATCACATTCGTACACTCGAGGGCGCGAACAATGACAAACTTTGTCAGAGCGCGGAAGACACAGTGAGTTGCACTAAAGCTGAACTCTTTGGCTTGTTTGACCAGCACAAGGAAATAAACAACCATCTGCAAGAGAGCAATGAAGAACTAGCGTCACGGATCATGGCCGTCGAAGACGATAAGGCTGAGTTGATGCGTGTTCATGATAAAGAGATGCGATCGTTCCACCTCAAGGTGAAGGACTTGCAACACTTGATTGAGTCCCTACAGCAGGAGCTCAAGGTGAAGGACGAACACGTGTCGGAAACAGGTGCGCTGGATAGTGGGCTGCGAGGAAGAGTCATGCATTTGGAGGAGGACGGTCGTGTCCTGGCCAAGGGAGGTGTCGAGGTGCGGGACAGACTCTTGGATGATATGAACCATTGCCAAACCGAACTCGAAAACATGCAAAAGATTTTGATTGAACGTCATGTTCAATTCACTCAGCTGCAATCAATCAAGATTGAGACAGAGAACATGCTTGTTTGCGTTCAAGCCTCCGTTGATGAGAAGGATATGGTGATAAAGGACCTTGAGCATCGTCTTTCTAGTTTCGATGAAAGCAATTCGTCGCTCAAGATACAAATCCAAGATTATGAGTCACGACTGACCGATGTCGATTGCGTGGCCCAAGCCCTCCGGGTTGAACTGTCCACTTCATCTTACTCTGTTGAACAACTCCGCACGACTCTCGACGTTGTTCGTGCAGATACTCAGAAGTCGGCCAAGGTTATTGAGGAGCAGGCTACTCAACTTGTTCGGGCTGAAAAACAAAAAATTATGCTTCAAGAAAGCGCTCGTGTGCTCGAGGATGAGAAACAGGCGCTCGAAGTGGAGAAGACTGAGCTTGTCCGTAATCATATTGCTCAAGTTGAGGCTGAGCGGCGAGCCGTGCACAACCTTCGTCGATCCATAGAGTCTTCTCAACGTGAATCGACTGTCAAACAAGAGCGTTCCTTGCTTCTCGTATCAGCAAATGAAGAGTTGCATCGCGAGGTTGTTGGTCTTAAGGAACGGTTAAAGCGAGATGGAGAGGAGGCACAGAACGTCAAGAAGGAATTAGAGATCATAAAGAGCACATTATCTTCTTTTGAGGAAAAAAATAACGCCGCGACCCAAATTGCGAAGGAGAAGGAGGCGCTTATGGGTGAAGTCACTCAACTACAGTGTCGATTGGAAGATGCGCGAAATCAACTTGGCCAATATAATACTCAAACTGGAGGGGAGGAAAAACTCAAGAAGGATATGCAGAAAGCGCTTGAGACTATTGAAGAACAAAAGAGCGTCATTGGACGTCTTCAGCATTCAGTCAGTGAGCGATCGCGAGAGAGAGAGGATGCCAAACCCATTTTATTGCCCAGTCTCACAAGAGTTACTCCTGCTCGTCAGCCTGC